>OCTX012017916.1_pt1 | contig 18838 bp, 17 predicted proteins | sample 1539691 | NCBI WGS metagenome assembly OCTX01 (sample SAMN02144231, study PRJEB22623) | gut metagenome | biome: sheep rumen | host: Ovis aries | place: New Zealand | reverse complement strand
CGGCTTGTCAGGACCCACTTGCCTTTCTGCTGTTCGACGTCGATCTTCTCGATCTTGAGGATCCTGACGTTTTTATCGCAGAAGACGGCGACGTTCTTCTCGCCGTCTGGCTTGCTCTGAGCCGTCGGCCAGACATTGAAAAGGATCCCGAGTCCGTTCAGAAGTTCCGCCGCGGACTTCTCCTCCTCGAGGCCGTTCGTACTTGAACCCGTCAGCGTCATCCCGATCCACTTCCTGAACAGCTTGCCGTGTTCCAGTACCTTCGCCGGCGCCTTTATCCCCAGCGCCGACTCTACCTTCGCAACGATAGACGCATTCGGCGGCGGTTTCGACATGAGGTGATTATCTTCCGTCAGGTCAGGAATCTCGACGGTATAGAGGTAGTGCGCGGGAGCCTTCGCCCCTTTCAGCGCGCGCGGGTTAGAATAATGGACGGCGGACCTCTCGGACTCTGTCAGATAAACGCCGAAGCCATACTTGATGCCCGTACCTGCACCCGCGCGGCTCAAGTCAAACCTGTCAAACAGCTCAGGTGATCCATGGTACATTATCATGTGCGATTTCCTTTCGTACAATATCGCTTTGAACAATGCCTTTTTACTATGTTAACTGCGACTGTACCCGAATCTTTCATTAGATCCGCAAAATTATATTGAAATTCCCGTATCGCGCTCCAGTTTCCTCTTCAGCGCCGCCGTCAGAGCCTTCTCTGTGCCGACGACAACCGCCCGCTTTTTCGCGCGCGTGATGCCTGTGTACACGATCTGCCGGTTGAGAAGCGGATGCTTCTCGTCGTCCGGCAGCACCACCATCACGTTCTCGAACTCCGACCCCTGGCTCTTGTGAACCGTCATCGCATACGCGAGCTCGTGCTCGGGGAGTTTAGATACGGGACAGCTGACAACCTTTTCACCTCTTGGGAAAAGAACATATACGCCATACCCCGGACGTTTCACCGTAACACCCACATCGCCGTTGAAGAGGTTGAGGGAACGTGTGTTCTTTGTGACAATCACCGGGATTCCGCTGTCCACAAGAGGCTCGACGGGATTGCGCCCCAGCCGCTCTTTGAGAAGGAGTTCATTCACATGATCGACGCCGAACGGACCTTTTCTCACGACAGCCAATATCCGCGACGCGTCCAGAATCGCAAAAAGGTTTTTGGCTTTGTCCGAACACGCGCCTTCGAAAGCACCATCGTCTTTCCAGATGGCCCTTGCCGCACTTACAAGTTCTCCGTCCTTATTAAGCCCGTATGTCTGAGACCATTCCTTCAGCAGCCCGTCAACCTTCGAAGAAAGATGATCGCCGGACAGCTCGTACCAAAAACAGCCGTTCTCGGTATCTGTCTTCTTGAGAGCGTCCGTCCAGCTCTCTTTATCGTCTCGTGGCAGCCTTGACGCTTTTATTGCCGCACTCTCGCCTTTATTGAATTCCTCCGCGCACTTTTTAAGCTCGCCTGTGAATCGTCGAGACTCTGTCAGTTCGACAAATGCATCTTGGTTTTCGTTGGTCTTGCCGATTTCAATCAGGTCGCCCAAAACCGCGCCAGCCTCGACGGACGGCAACTGGTTCTTGTCGCCGAGCAGCACAAGTCGGCAATCCCTGCGCAGCGCCGATAGAAGCGACCGCATCAGGAGAAGGTCTACCATCGAGCTTTCGTCCACGATCACCACTCGATGCGGCAGAGGATTATCCTCGTTGTATGTCCACTTTGGCCCATATCCGCCAAGGAGGGAATGGACGGTGATGCCCTCGAGCTTCCCTATGGCCTCGCACAACTCTTTATCTGCCTCGCTGTCGGAGACCGCCATATCACATTGAGCGCGCAGCGCCTCGCCCATGCGCTGAGCCGCGCGTCCTGTTGGCGCAGCCAGCGCCACGTCCGCGGGCTTCAGATCCAACTTTTTCAGTAAAGCGCGAAGGATGGAGCAGACGATTGTCGTCTTCCCTGTTCCGGGACCGCCGGTAATCACGGTGAGATTGTGCGATACCGTCGCGTGGACAGCTTCTTTCTGTTTGTCGCCGAGCTTAAACTCCGTTCCGTCTGGACCTTTGTATCCGGCAACAGCGTTTAGTTCGTCATCGTCCAAGCGCTCGCTCGTCTTCCCGAGTTTGGTGGCAATCAATTCAGATACGCGTTCGACTGCCTCTCGCTGACGGTCAAAATACCAACAGGCAATCTGTTTCTCGCCCTCCACGCGGACATTTGAGTCTATTACATCGCCTTTCAGCGACTCCGCCGCGGCAACTGCATCCGGCCAGATCGATTTTACTTCACCCTCAAACGCATTGATGGCAACAGCATCTTCCTCTTTTGCATTTCTGCGACAGGCATCGGACAAAAGTTTTCCATCCTCGTTCACCTTGCTGCCGAGATTGAACACCGTGTTGCCGTCATGCAGCGAAGCGAACATTCCCGCAAGAAAGACGTAGGCGGCAGCAACCACATTCTCTTTCCTGTTTACTATATCCCGCGCGGTCTGAAGTTCGCCAAGCGAGACGGCTCCTGAGATCAACAGCTGCGCAAGTATGCCGCGTACTTTCTCCGCATCCTTGCTATCCACGGAAGGGATTTCAAACAGTTCCAATCTCTTCCTTGCTTCTTCAAGTTCCATCACTCATCCTCCTTTCCGGCAGCGAAAAATCCCTTTGCCGAAATGTCGTTTCTGAATTTCTCAATACTTTGGGCGTCGTATTCCTTCACGAACACGCCGCTCGCAGAGCCGACTTCGCCGCCCCGCACGAAAAGATACGCCGCCCCTGCAAGAGTCAAACCGCTGGACTTGAGCCATGCGTCCGCGGCAAGCGAGTAGAGCTGATATTGCAGATGATAGTCCGCATCGCACATCGCCTCCTCAATGACTTTCAAATCCGTATAGTCCGTAAGCGAATTCGTCTTCCAGTCGAGGATGAAGACCTTGTCTCTCACTCGGACAAGAAGGTCGATCTTGCCGTTCAGAGCACCTTCACGTTCTTTGGACAGCGTGAGCAGGTCATTCTCGCCCGCGACGAACTCCACTTCCGCCATGCGGTCTTTGCGCGAGATGTCCTTCAGGAGGATCGTCGTCTGGCCGATCTGGATTTCTGTCTTCAGCGCATTCTGAACCATGCGCAAAAGCGTCTTCTCGGTGGAGTTTCCGTCCTTTTCACGATTCGAAAGTCCGTTCGTCCGCATCTTCTGGCGTATCAGTGCCATGAGTGGGGAATCATCCTTCTCCATGCCTTTGTTGCAGGCCGTCCCAAAATCGACTTCGCCGATTGCCTCGTTGTTATTACAGAGCGTCTCCATGATCTCGTGGAACGCATTCCCTGAAACATTGCTGCGGGGAAGAAGCGTATCCGCCTTGACCTTGGAACCTCCCTGATCGGCCCCATGTTCCTGCATCATTGTGAATGAGTCCCACTGCACACGACGACTCTTCAGCCCGGGAATCTTCAGGGGCCCATCTGCCGGCCGCGCCTGAGCTGTGGCATGTCCGCCGGCGTCCTGCAGTTCATTCGCCGCATCGCCGTCTGCCGACGGAATATCTCGCTCGGGCGCAAAAGCTTTCTCAAGATCGTCCTTGAAATGAACGCGGGCATAAACCTGAATGGCCTTGCCCAGAAAACCGTTGGGGGAACTTGCCAGCAAGGCCGATCCCGCACTGCCAATGCCTGAGCCTGGCTTTGTGCTGGTAATCTTGACATTCTCCCCGTTCTCGTCCTTGACAACCTTGCCTTTTTCGTCCTTTTTATTCTCAGTAACTGCCACCGTCCACTTCCAGGCCCGGCGGGACCACGGCAGATACAGACGGTGTTCGGCTCGCGTCAATGCGACGTAGAGCAGGCGGCGGCGTTCCTGCAGTGCCGCAGGTTTCTCATCGTCGGGGGTCCCCTTTTTCACCTGATTCGAGAAGCCATACGCAAGGAACACGATCGGAAACTGCAATCCTTTGGACGCATGCATGGTCATTATCTGCACGCGGTCCGCCGCGCTCTCTTTCTTGTAGAGCGCACCGTCCTCTCCCGCCGCCTTGTCGCCCTTCCGCCATTCACGCAGCGTAGACGCGAAGTCGGAAACCGTTTCGGCCAGAGTCCCTCGCTGCTCCAGGAGCGCATCGAATATTTGCCGCGTCGCGGCACGCGTACGGTTGAATGCGCAGACATCGGCCTGAGGGTGCACGAGCGCGGTGCAATCATCCGACATCACCCGCTCGAAAAGCTCGTTCCACTCCTTCGACCGCGCATGGTCTTGGAGCCGCTCGATGAATTTATCGAACGCGTTTTCATCATCCGGATTTCGCTTGGCAAGCTTCGAGGGGGGAACATTGAATATCGGCGATATCAGCAGCGCCGCACGGTTGCCCCGTCCACTAGGATTCGCAAGATAGTCCAAAAGCGCCAACACACCCTCCGCCTCAGGCGAATCATACAGCCCCTGCTGCTTATACTGTCCATAGGGGATTCCATGGCGCGCGAGCACGCGACGCACGATTGCAGCATCCGCCTTCCCCTCCACCAGCACGCACATGTCGCCATATCGGAATCGCGGCAAAGTGTCCGCCGGCTTCGCTTCTTTCAGCGTGTAGGCGGGAACAAGTCCATTAAGGTACTTCATCTCCTTCGCCGCATTCTCCATGAACACAGGCAGACACTTCGAATTGTTGCCGAAGCACCCGCCTTGATAGGTTGACGGCGCAACCCTCTCGGGCATGGACTCCAACAGCAAAACAGGCTCTGGTTCGCGCTCTTCAGAGATGCCGTCGAATTTGTCATTGCCTTTTTGTGGATAACTCACATCCTTATAGCCGATTCCCTCTCCGGCCGCCCCTGCTTTGAACCAGTCCGCGCCAGACCGCTTCTCTGCGCCATCCTTTGCATTCGTCTCCGTGGTTGCCGCAGACTCATCATTATCCCTGAAAAAAATATTGAATGCATCAATAAGCGTTTTCTTTGAGCGGTAGGTCTCGTCAAGTGATTTGCGCCATATTGGCTCGCCTTTTTCGTTCACCGCATCACTCTCCGTCAGTTCCCCGCGCGCGTCACAGTAAACACGCACATCGGCGCCGCGGAACGAATAGATCGCCTGCTTGGGATCGCCTACGGCAATGAGGAATCCCGTCTTGCCGCCTTCAACCTTGTTTTCCTTCCACGAAAACAGCGTGCGGAAAATGTCCCACTGCTTCTGGTCCGTATCCTGAAACTCATCCACAAGGGCTACCCGGTAGCGCTCACGTATAGATTTGAACAGACTCGCCTTGGCCTTTTTCTCTTCTTCGGTCCGCGGTTCCTTCGTCACGACTTCGGCGGCCCGCGCCACCATATCGTCAAACGTCAGCAACGCCATCTGCTTCTTCACCTTCCTGAAATACTCGTCCGCAGGATTAGCCAGGCCGGAAACGAAATCGGCCAAGTTGACAATCTCCTTGCTCTTGCGTATTGCATCATTCCCATCCTCGCGAATCTTCTTCTGCTCGGCATGCAATTCCTTCAATGCAGAGAACAACTTTCCTATCGCCTCGGCATAATCCTTCACTTCAGGAATGTCAAACAGGTTCTTCTCGCTTCGTCCTTCCTTCGTGGGCGTTCCATCCCATGTTTTGATTTTGGGATTTACGTCACCCTTAGATGTCCCAACAGGATATCTATCGATATCCTGGACAAAGCTCTCATCGTCAGGCTTGTTCAAGCGGTCAAAATTGTCCCTAAGCCACTCATACCACTTTTTCGGTTCGTCTTTCTTGAATCCGGCTTGGTTAACGATGTACGTGCCGACATTCCCGTGGGGAAACTTGGCCAACTCGGCGTACGCGGACATGATTTCCGCATTTGCCGTCTTGACCTTGGCATAAAGCTTTTCTTCCGCACAGGCTCTTTCATTGGCAATTTCTTTTACAGTCCCATTTTGGACACGTTTTGCCGCAATCGAAACGAGTTCATCAATCGACTTTATCTTGCATTTGCTCATGGCATCGAACAAACCGGCTGGATTGTCCGCCGCGAAGCCTGCGTCTTTCAAAGATTCAAGCCCCGCCTGTCGGGCCAGCGACTTGCTGTCCCCGCCGACCTCGCAGCGCATCGGGACGCCATTCTCGAACGCATACTCGCTGAGAAGCCTCTGGCAGAACGAATGGATCGTGCAGATCGTCATTTCGTCAAAATCCACAGGGAGCTTCCCCTCCTTGACCAGCGCCTTGCGGACGCGGTCCTTCAGCTCTCCGGCCGCCTTTTCAGTAAACGTGACAAGCAGAATGCTTTTCGCGTCATAGTGCTTATCGCAAATTAGCTTAAGAACAATGCTCTCGAGCGCATATGTCTTGCCCGTGCCTGCCGATGCCTCAATCAGTGCATCATGGTCATACTGGAGCTTGTTCCAAACGTACTCTGGATTTGTGAGTCTGTCGTCCGCCATCTTACGCCTCCTTCGCCTTCGCGTCATTACGCGTTCCACCCATCGGCAATTTGAAGAATTTCTCAAATCGGTCTTTTACCTTGTCAAGGTCACCGCCATTTTCACCGTTCGCCGGCATGCGGCTCAGAGGTTCGACCACGCGCTCGATTACAAGGTTGTTGTTGAAACCGCTGCCGCCGCGATAATAGTCATCTGATGAGAACACGTCCATCACCTTCCGCCACTCGTCGTCGCCATTTGGGATTTTCCCGCTGATTTTCTTGTTCTTGATCCTATCTGCTATTGCCTTCGTCATATCTGAATAGCCATAGTCCAGATAACACCGATCGTCATCGGTGTCCTCAAGATATCTCAGGTATCCTCCAGTGAGGGATTCGATGTACTGCTTTGCGCGTGTGGGCGTAACGCTCCAGTTCCATCCGTTATACAGCACCTGATCCATGTCAACGATACCCACACGCAGTGAATAGCCGCCGTCGCCATCCTTGTCGGCCACCATCATAAGCCATGTCACCAACGGCTCAAGAACAGCTTTCGGCGGAAATTCCGTAAAGTCAACGTCTCCTTTGGATTTTCTCGTGTCGCCGCACCTGTTGAACACGAGCGCGAAGCTCGCCATGCCATCTTGTGACTGAACCAAACCAGATGTCTGTCCTGTATAGAGAATCTCGCTCCGCTTTGTATTTCCTTTTTCGTCAACCTGGGCCGGGCTGAGAACGCGCACCGAATCTGGCTTGACAGAATTTTCGGGAAGGAATTCATCGGCGAAACTCTTAATTGATCCAAGGCTATCTCGTCGAGCCGGATCACCCGTAAATTCTACCTCCGCCTTCTTTAGCGAATAGGCACCCAATGGTCCCGTTTGTTCAGGCAGATATCCCCTGTCCGAAAAGTCTCCAAACACTTTTTTCAAGTCAATTGCAGCCGAATCTTTCGCGACGGCATTCAGATCTTTCGGGACGGCATTCAGAATTGCGCGTTGGAGATTCCATTTCGTCGGACCCGATTCCACTTCGAGCGGGGCTTCGGGATTGATCGCCTCATCCCGATAACCCTCGACCGCGACACCATGTTGCCTTCTCAGCGCAGTACGAAGCGGCGATTCAAGAAATTCGGCAAGTTCTTTCGCGGTGATTGTCACGCGGTCAATTTGCGCGGAGCTGCCGCTCTTCTTCGTACCGTCTTCATCTGTTTGCGTGCCAGAGGCATCCTTAGTAGGCGGTTGTTGGGCGAACGCATTGTTATCGATTCGCCACGCGATGCCGCGTTCAACATTTGAGTATGTGGGAAGCAGCCCCGCATAATAATCATTGCTCCACCTTATCGCCGAAACAGGGTTCTCGAGGATATTGTCCTCTTTTTTGTCATGCTTGAAATCGTCGGCCTCGCCACGTTCAAGAAGCGGAAGCCTGACCTCCATAAACTTTGCAGGCTTCTTTGCCCCTTCCGCTTCTTCCGGTTCTGGGAGAATGTTCTTTTCAACAAACTCCTTAAGCTCGCTCACCATGCCGGACGGGAACATTTCCGCGTCCTTGGCAATGTCGAGGTTTGGATAGGATATGACAAGCCGCTCCCTTGTCGCCATCAGCGTCTCAAGGAACAGATATCTGTTTGTGGCCGTCGCGCCCATGTCGCCGAGCGTACGCGCGGCGCCGCGGATTTCGAGAGTCGTCTTGCTGTCGCGACCGGGGAACATTCCCTCGCCCATACCCAGGACGAAGACCTGCTTGAACGGAACCGGACGCATCGGCTGGAGTCCGGCAATGGTCACGCCATGCGTCAGGTATCCGCCGTCCCGGCATTTGATGCCGTCCACAAATTCCTCGACAGCCGCGACGACGAAGTCGAGCCCCTGCACGCCGTCGATCTTGTCGAGCGCATAGAGCGCGTTGAACAGATTGCGACGGACGGACTCCTCCAAATTGTCATCCCGGTCATTTTTTAGAAACTCTCCGGCAATGTCTCGCAGCTTGTCAGCCCAGTTTTCAGACTTGGCTTTTTCTGACGCCGGAGCGGTGCAGATACATTGCTCTTTGGCGAGCGGAGCGAGCTTGCGGTAGAGCGTTTCAACGACCTCAGAAAACTTCAGCGCGGTATCCTCCCCACCTTCCCAGACCGTCAGCTTGGGCTTATCTTCAGTTTCTGACCTGTCCTTAGCCACCATGCCGAGCCGCAGACGCGTCAGGGCGCTATTCCACGACATCTTCTGGAAGTTCTTCTTCCCCTCGAAACCATCGAACGCGCCAGTCTCCTTCGCGTAGCGACGCCATTCCCGCACATCTTTCGGCGTAAAGCCGAGCGCCCGCTGCACGCAGGAGTTGTCCAGCGCGGCGAAAAGCGTATCGCGCGCCAAACCTTCGCGCGAGATGGCCATAAGTGCCATGAACCCCTCAAGGTAACGGCTGTATTCCGATGCCGACGAGTCGATGATGGCGTATGGAATCTGACCGCGCGCGCCAAAGACCGCCTCGATTGCCGGACGATACGCTTTCATGTCCGGAACGAGAATCGCGATGTCCGAGAAAGTGCAGTCGCTCCACGGACGCTCCCCGCTTCCATCCGGCTTCCACACTGCGCCGAGAATCGCGTTGTAGGCCATCTCCACCTCGCGCCTGATTCCGGGCGCGCCAACAATCTGAATCGACGCATCCTGCTTCTCGACGCGTCCAACATCGCGGACCCGGTGCCGGACTGACTTCTGCACCTTTTTCAGCATCGAATCGTCGTTATCCTCTGTCGGCGGAAGGTCTTTCCAATCAAAGTCAATCGAACTGGACGACTTTCCATTTGCCTCCTCGAGGTCAACAAAGAGCCGTAGCGTTTCACGGCCGGCCCGCCCCCAGTTCTGGAGCAAGGGGTTTTCAAGTTCGACATCGACCTCGGAAGGATCCACGCCATCTTTGGCCGTGATAGCCTTCAGCCGCCTGATGCATTCATTCTCAGTTTCAATGTCCCCCCAGTACTCAAGGCACACGTTGTTGTGGTAGATCTCGATGTCATGCGTCTGGGCGAGCCAGTAGATGATTTCGGCCTGCAAAGACGAAAGTGTGGACAGACCGAAGAAATGCATCGTCTTCGCCACGCCACCTGGCTTCGCACAGGACTTTTTCACGCGCCCGAACAGCTGACGCAGCGATACAGCGTCCCCGTCAGGCGGATAAAGGCCGTTATCGCCAAACAGCTTTTGCGCAAGCGCCGCCTCGGATTGCTCCGTGGGATCGTCAATCTCCGCCGCGCGCTTTTCGTCCAGCCATTTCTCCACAATCTTCTGGCGATGCACCTCGTACTTGTCCATGAGGTCCGCAAGCTTTATGGCAAGCTGCCAGGCCATGCGCGCCTTGCTGCGGGAATCGACAACGAGCGGACCGCTGTCACCCTCGGCGACATAGCGCCGAAACGGCGCGAGCCGGGCGTCATTATCCTTCAGCAGTATCGACATGATGCCGTTCGAGTAGGCATGCATCGGCAGAAGCTGCGGACGTTCTTTCAACTCAAGACACTCCGCCAGCATTTTGTAAAGGCTCTGCTCAATAAACGGGAACTCGATTCCCATGCAAAACGACGGTTCGTCTGCGAATTGCCGTATCTGCAGCCACTTGGCGATGTTCGTGTTCGGCACGATCACCTGCGCGAACTCGAATGGATTGTTCTTAGCCTTCCGCTCTGCCAGCAAGTGCATCTTCAGCTCCTTTGCCAGCTCCTCGATCCTGTCGCTATAGTAGATTTTCAAGGACATGTCTTTTCTCCTTTACACTTCACCTCGCCAATCCTTACCCTGCTGCCGCCAATGATGGTTTACCCAAACCATCCACAATGATGTCGCCCATCAGATGGCAACGGTCGTAAAGCTCGGCCTTCGTTGGTTCGCGCGCCATGGCGGGCCAGAGCGAAAGGAAGAGCATACGTCCTTCCGCGCAGAAGCGCTCGTACTGGCGGCTAGGGTGCCACCGCTCGCCAAAGCCCTCGGGCGAAAGCACTACCCAGCGCCCTCCGACCAGGCCCAATGCATTCCCGCACGCCTTTTCACAAGGGCTCATGAAGGTGCCGATCCCAGCACCGCCAGGGCCAATGCGCCCCGCTCGCGCCACGGCAGCGTTCCACTCCCTGCCGCCCTCGGCAAGCTTGCGCGAATAGCGCATGGGCTCCAGGATTGGCGACTTCAGGATTTCGACGTTGCCGTAGCCATACCACTTCCGCCCGAGAAACGACACTTCGTTGACGCGCTGGAAATACTCGCGATGGCTTTTGCGCCGCCAGCTGCGCTCGGGGTTTTCGCGAATGTACCGCGTAAATGCCGCAAGTTGCCCGTCTGCCTTTACGATCCAGTCATGCCAATCAAAGGCGAAGAGGTGTTGCCCGCCGGAGCGGACAACGGCGCCACTCCTACTGCCCGCGCCGATCACGGCTCCCTTCGCGTCGGTAGGCGTTCTGCCGGCGCTTGCTCCGGCAAGCGCGAAATACGCCTTCTCCAGCGCCCTCACCAACACTCTCACAATCACCGCCAGACTCACCCGCTTCTCTATATCGCGAATCTTGATGAGCAGGTGAATATGATCGGGCATGATGGAGAAGCACCGGATCGGCTCGATGCAATACCAGGTCTCGTGGAAAGTCATGATGATGTCGACGAATAGCCTCGTGATCCAGTTCGCCGCAAGGTAGTGACTCGCCGCGTCGCCGCAAACGCGCGAAAGCACAGGATAGCCATCGTTGCGCCTGATCGTGACCATATAGAAATATGGCATCGAATAATCAAATCCTGGCAAACGGCTACCCATAGATCATTCCCTTAGTTGCCGAGATTCGGATTCGCCACCGCGACCTTCAGGAACTCGAACGGACCCTTGGCAGGCCGCTCTTTTTCAAGTTCCTCAACCAGCCATCTTCGCCAGATCCTCGATCTGGCTACGGCGTTACAAAACAACTGATAGTCAGTTTTGCATCTTCCCGAAATCACATGCATGTACTACGAAATCCTTCCATGTGTCTTTTATCTCTATTCTGTCTGCAACACGCTCCCATTTTAATGAAACAGGGGTCTTGCCCACTTCAGCCCATTTTGCGCTGCATAATTTGAACACGCCGATGAATCGATACCCCGACTCGCCCAATAAGTTCTTTCCATGTGCAAACACAATTCGCACACTTCTTTTATCTTTTTTTAACGTCTCAACATCGTAGCCCCAGTTCCTTTCTACATCTCGCCCTACGCCTTTATCAGCTGGCCGACTCTCAATAATGAAAACTTTCTCTCCATCGCGCATCAAAACATTTTGCCACTTCCCCGAGTTCACTGACAAATGAGGAAACCAAAGTATGACATGGTCTTTACTATTCCTAGGATACCCTCCGGACCACCACCTTCTTACATGTATATTCAAGCATTTCAATATCGCCGGAATATTATTAAACGCGTGACCCACCGAAAAGCATTTACTTTCTTTCACTTTCTCTTCAGTTGGCCTAACGTCCCAACCTGGAGACCCAATTTGCGTATAAAGCCGCTCAATCTTTGCGACTATATCATCCAACTGTTTGTCTATCAACCAATAGGGAACAGATGCATCTACACGCGCCAGTTTCAACCCTCTTGAGTTAAAAGATTCAGCATTAATGGCTACATCATCGTCTTTAATCTCCGACTCAATATGCTTTTCATCAAACTCACAATTTTCAAAAGCCCTAAAAACCTCATTCTCGCGGTTCTTGTCATTCAACTTATTATTCAAATGATATGCCTCATCGCATTCAATAGCAACATTCAAAGCTGGGAAATACAAGTCCAGGAGCGCATACCCATTGTTGCGTTTAACGTACTGTTGCGTGATAATCTCAACATCCAACCCTCGCATCCGTAATCTATGCCAAATTCCTGTTACGACATAATTTTCATAGTCTTTATTGTGAGTATGTCGCAAGGTTCTAATCAAGTGTCGTGTTTTCGCAGCGCCAACATTAAGCTGCTCAAGCTGCACACTCCCAACTATATATTCATTTGCCCTTTTCATTGCCCAATTCTCCCATTCATTTATTTACAAAGTTTCAAATTTTATCTTCGCACCGACATGGTCAACGACGAGGCCGAAGTTGCCGAGCATGTCGTAGCCGATTACGAAAATGACAATTTTCTTACCCTCTGTTATTCGCAGCCCTGATAATCATCCAGTCATCCATGTTTATGTGCTCATGAACACCCCAAACGAACATGCCTCGACTATAATCATCAATATTCATTAGAGCACCTTCACAAGGGCCATCTGGCAGAAGCGTCCGGAGCTGATCCATAAGCCAAACATTCTTGGAGTACCAGGGATCATCACCAGGTTTAAGACGAAAGTTCCCTTGCTCAATATATCCACCTTGTGCAAGTTTCTTGCATGCATCGTCAAAATCATTTTCAAACATAACTGGCGTAACTCTGCCTGGCTGAAATGCAGATACGATTCTATTGAAAATCGATGGGGCACCCTTCCTGCGAGTTATCGTTCTAAACTCCTCACGGCAGTTGGCTACTGCATCTGAAGGCCAGCGCGAGGCCAAACCATCTTTAAGGTGTGCAAGCATATCGCGGTATGCTCCGACTTCAGGCCGCGGTGCCGGCCATGTCGTAAACGCTTGACCAACAGAAGATACGCCATTGCTTGTATCATAAATCACCCTTTTGACAAGGTCGTCACTTGCGTCATTGGAGTCGCGCCAATCATGCACTGCGCTTACTTTATCGCAAATATCTTTGTACCTATCATGCCACGTAGGCTCAAGGTCCCTTACTGCACGTCTAAACAAATTCCTCATATTTGCTCTCCTTTCATTTTTTGACAAATGTCATCTTGCTGGCGAGGCGATCCTATGGAATTTGGGCGATAAGAAGGCTCGTAACATGCTGCCGCTGAACGCGCTGCGCCGCCAGGCGAGGCTCTTGTCCTCGCCTGCAGTGCCGACCACCACCCGCAGCGGCATCATGTTCTCTGCAATCTGTCTGTTCTTCGCCATCAGTCGGTTATTTTACAAAATCCTTTCCTTGATGTGTGCAAAATCAACAGTCCTAATTATTGGCGATTTCAAACTCCAACCTTGTAACCCCATCACGAGCCGCATTTCGGAACGCAGCTGAAGATTTTATGTTACCCATCAAGTTGGAATTCACAGTAAAAGAATCGGCCCTCCATTGATCGACTAAAGGGGCTCTCCCATCCGCAAACACACGTGTACGTCTGGCCAAGTGAGTTTGCAATAACTGCCGCTTAAACTCAACCGGGTCGGCAGGATTCAAGACGATTTCAACATCTGCCTGCCTGCGCACACCTGGTCGCATACGGTTATTTTGCCGATTAACGGCCGGGTTGGAATTTCCAGTCCACCTTCGCGCACCTACAACGGGCTTGCAGGTGAAATCAACCCGTATGTTTCCTATCCCCGCTCTATTAGCTATGTCGCCAAATCCAGAGAACCTGGCGCACTCCTCAAACTCCCTCCAGGCGTCGCCAAATTCCTCAAGTCTACGCTGACGCATATATTCAAGAAGATTTACGTCTTCACTAATGTCGCGCGCGAAGCCCGCCCCTACGTCCACTCTAACATTACGTCCTTTAGGGATTAAAAAATAATTCATTGGATTACAAAATCTAAGAAAATGAGAAATAAAGAACCCTCTGTCATTGGGACTTCTCATGTTGCCCATATTCCGTACAATAAACCCATACCGCGCGTCATATGCCCAATCCTCCAATTCACCAGGCTGGAAATACCTGCCTTGAAAATCCGCGTAATTACCCAGATAGAATTGATTTACACCTATTATATGAGCAAGCTTCCATTCTTGGTGAAAATTTGGCATGGCTCCATTTCTGTATACACAATATCGATTGCCGCCACCGTCAACAGCATTCTCGTCGCCGTGGGAGCACTGAAGACATTTGAATCGCAAAGCATTTACAGCCTCAACAAAATCCGCCACCCCCCTCGGCTGGTATGGCCCCTTTGCTAATCCATAAATCATTTTGGCAAACGAATTGTCACAAAAAACATAGCTCAACCCATCCTCAAAACATGACACGAATCCTCGGCGTTGCTCATGTTCAAGTTTTCTAACAAAAAACCGGCACGTCTCATTGCCCGTCACATAGTCATGCAGCATCCTCCACCATTGCAACACCACATCATGATCCAACCTATTTAGATTGATAACATTATCGTATAATTCATCAATAGTATTTGCACGAAATTCCACCGCCCGAGGAACTTCGACATGATTAACATGTCTCAACGCTTCTATCATGCTCATTTTAAGACCTTCCTTTCCCATTTAGCTTTTAATAAATGTCACCTTCCCGCCGATACGGTCGACGACGAGGGTGAAGTTGGCGAAGAGGTCGTAGCCGATCACGCCTTCGGGCGGGACGTATGCCGGATTGTCCTGCGCGTCGCCGCAGAGGATCTCGAACTGGTGGTCCGCGAACTCGCACGGGACGCGGCGCATCGGCGCCGTCCAAGGCCTGCCGTCAAAAGCGCACTCGTCGGCGGTGCCGCCGGAAGGGAAGTCCTTCGAGAGGTTGTGCACATAAGAGAACGCCGCGCCGGTGTCGATGTAGCGCATGCCCTCAACGCCACCGACCGTCATCTTCACGAGCCAGCCGTTCAGGCGCACCTCAAGCGGAACTGCAGTGCCCCCTTCAAGCGAAATCGGCTCGTCGGAGGTTATGATCTCGCTGTTGCGGTAGTCGAACTTCGTATACCGCTTTAGCGCCTTTACACCGGCGACCTGAAGACCAGGAATCCCGAAGAACTCCTGGACTCCGTGCGCGACCGGCATGGACGCATGCGGAAAGCCGGTGTCGAGGAAACACCGCTTCCCGTCGATATCAACAATCGGAACCTTTTTGATCAATTCGAATTTCATTTTTTCCTCCTTGATAAAACAAAGATGGCGACATTTTCACGATCTTACGCGCACATCGCCGTTTCCTATGCTTGCATTATACCAAATCGACACACGTTCCGCAATGGTCTCGCGCCGACGAAGCGAAATCTCTACGGTGTCTTTCCGAAGAACCAATTGTTTGCAGATTTAAACCGGACGAAGCCAGTAGCCAAGGGCGTACAGCTGCGCTGTCAGCTCGCGGCAGAGGCGACCGGCGATCTCGCGGCAATGCGGGATGTCCTCGGCAAGCTGGTACGTGCAGCAGACAGGGTGCTCGTCCGGGGTGTGCGCTTTGGCCAGTTGCAGCGGCATGCCGCGCTGGAGGCTGCCGAAGTCAAGCTTGTCGTAGATCTCCGGAGGACAGACGATGCTCAGCTGCGTACGAATTCCATATGAGTCGGCGACTGCGAACATGACGCAAATCTTGCGGGGCTTGGCATCTCCCGGCTTCAGGCACTCAATCTCGAAACGCAGTTCTGCGGCGCACGTCTCGGGCACCTCATAGCCGACTGGTCCCAACCTCCCGTCCCAGCCGCGCAGCTCGACCGAGGTGAACGCACCGGTGTCCCAGGTGGAGCGCATCTGGCTATTGAGCTCAAGGTCGCCGATACGCCGTCCGGCGCAGTCCGCGGCAAGGCCCGAGGCTTGTAGTGCAACGTTTTGTATCTCCATGGTTTTTCCCTTTCTTGATTATACCGAAATTGTCGGCGGCTGATCTAGATCACCTACCTAAGGATTGTCTTTGTCACTGTTTTTCGTTGTTGCCCGTCCTTTCACCACTCTCGGCAAGATACACACTCTCCCCGTCTGGTGTTTTATATGCCGTAATCTCTCCCTTATGAAAGAATTCCATAGCCGACATCATTTCACTTTCCCCACGTTCCCGCAGCCCGGGGAATGTTTTCTTCATCCAGGCGAGGACTTCCTCCTTTGTCCCCTCGATGGCGCCATCAACAATTTCTTCTCTGTCATTTATGCATGTGAATCGCTTCATTTTAATTTTTCCTTTCTAAGTACAAGAACGCCAAGAACAACCGCACTCTTACAATTCATTTCGCGCAAGGGCGAGCCGCCCTCGCCACATACGTACAGAATCGCCAGGCTTACATGCTTTAGTTAACAATTTCATTTTCCCTTGATAGGATTGGGGTATGAAGATTATTAATAAAGCACTCCGCAACGAATCGGCAAAGTCCGTCGGCCGCCTCTTTAATGTGACCGAAAATCACGTCTATCAGATCAATTTCCGCATGAGGAACTTGCTCCGCAAGCATGGCAGCGACTGCATTCGCCGCGCCCTGCGCTAATCGGCGCCGTCATGTTATTGGCGTTCCGATGTCGTCATGGCGCGCAGAGCACAACATATTTTGTACGAACACGCCATCACAATGTTGTCCGCCAGACCTTGTCGGCGACGGCTTTGTATCCGTGGTCCACGACGTTCATCTTGAGGGGACAATACCGATACTCGAAGCTGTTGCAGTCGATAAAACAGCGCGGGCGTCCGTCTGCATCGGGAACTGTCCAACAGTTGAGGGATATATCACACGGGCGGAAGTCTCCGTCTATTTCAAACGGCTCCGACTCCCAGCGCATGGATGACAGGGCGTCCTCGCGAAACTCGAATGTTCGCCCGTTCCCCTCGTCAAAGAACGGTCTCCCCCGTCCAATCGACAACCCGCTGCCGGTGTTAGGCGGCAGCTTCGCACAGATGTCGATTGCATCGGTGCCAATCTGGAATTCACGCCCATCGTCATCGCTAATATACACAAGGTTCAAGTCTCCGTCCGGACAATACGGCGTCGTCACCGGCTCTCCGACCGCATTGCCCGCCGAATCCAGTTCCTGCCGGACCAGCCGGTATCCACACGCCTTAAAGCGCAATCTCGCGTTCCATTTCATTTCAGGTCTCCTCAGCGGATGATGCGGTCTCCCCAGCACATCGCCCTTTTCTATGCTTGCATTATACCAAATCGACACACGTTCCGCAATGAGCGCGCGCCGCCCTGTTATTGCTGCTCCTGGGGAAGCAGATACCCGCGCAGCTTCTCGGGCGGATCAGCCACGATGCGATGCGCCTCCAGCAGCCCCAGCCGCTCGGCATACAACACCCACTTGGCGCACGACCCGGTCGCATTGTTGTAGCTGAAGTCGATCAGAACCCATGCCAGCGCCGCAGAACGCTTCCTGCCCGCAACGGAATCGTCGTCGCGGCTCTTCGCATACAGCTCCTGTATCGGGCCGTATGCTTTCTCGAAGTATTCGGCGGACAGCCCCTCGACCTCTTCCGACTCCGCCTTCTTGATCAACTCGACAGCATCCATGACGGCATGCTTGTCGCTTTCAAGGAGACACATATTCGCCTCTTCAAGGGTGAAAACCTCATCCTTCTTTTCGGAACACCCCAGCGCAAATGCCGAAAGAAACATCGCAAGAATCTTCTTCATTGGTTCTCTCCTTTTAATCGTCGACGGCTGATCTATATCACCTGCCTAAGTTACGCCGCGGGAGCGTAGGTGCGGGAATAGGGACAAGGGGCGGCGGGCATCCCTTTCCCGCGCGCGGCACCTGCCGCCTTCATCTGGCGGAGGCTGTCTTCGCGCATCTTGGCGATCTCGGAGGCGTCGTATCTGCCGCTGCTCCACATCGCGTCAATTGCGGCCTCACGATGCTTCCATTCATAATACGCCTGTTCGCCGTAATCCCCGATGTAGAGATCGCTCTCCTTCGTGACTTGAACCGTCGGCCTCTTGTATATGCGGCGCGGCGCGTGCGATTTCCCGGCCATGCTCGCGGCGGCTATGCGATCTGTATTCCAGCTCGAACGAATGTTCATCTTAACCTCCTTATGATTTTATCAACTACTACATACTATACTTGGAATATCGCCGAACCTTACGGAGATCGTTCCGCTGGCAGAATTGGTTCGCAGCCGACTTCATATCGTCAACTCTGCGCCGCGGCCATCTGGCGAATCGCCTCCACAAGCAAGATTTTTCGTCCGTTCAGTTTCTTGCCGAGCTCCTCAAGGTCGCCAACGCCTCCATCGCAGAAGTCGTCGCCATAAAGCACGAGGTCGTGCTGCAAACTCAATGACAGAACCTGTAGAAGGCGAAGTTGCGTCTGCGGCATTCTGGACACTTCTTGAATGCAACGGATACGCAGTTGCCATATACAGCCTGCAACTTACGCTCTTCGTATCCGCAAGAAAAACACTTGAATCTGGCTTTTCTGAATCTTGGACGCATCCTAATCCCTCCTTTATCCTTTCACGTTCATCCCCGCCTGGTCACTAAAACGCTCAATGAATTCCCCAAACCGCCGGCATTCGTCTGCGGCCTGAAGCAGCAGGCTGCGCATGTTGATGACGCGATGCCTGGCTTTGAGGACAAATTCAATCACCTGCGAGTAGGTGTCGAACAGCCCGATGAGCCCGCCGTCCATCGTATAGACGCCGTGAAGGATGCTGTGCCACGGCCCGAACCAGAGCTTCGACATCACCTTCACGTCGCAGCCTCTTATGT
>OCTX012049639.1_pt1 | contig 18849 bp, 15 predicted proteins | sample 1539691 | NCBI WGS metagenome assembly OCTX01 (sample SAMN02144231, study PRJEB22623) | gut metagenome | biome: sheep rumen | host: Ovis aries | place: New Zealand | reverse complement strand
GGGGACAATCGGCGGCGCTGGTGGTGTCGGCGGCTTGCTGTACCTCTCCATCTCCAACTCCTCCACTCCCAACTCCTCCACTCGCCAACTTTACATTCCATTCTACGACGCCTACGGCAACGTCATGGGCTACTGGGACGCGCAGGGGAACGTCGTCGCGGAGTACACATACGACGCCTTCGGGAAGTTGATCGCGTTGTCCGGTTCAATGGCAAACATCTTCTCCATCCGCTACTCCACAAAATACTTCGATCCCGAGACAGGATTCTACTACTATGGCTACCGTTACTACTCACCCGAGCTGATGCGATGGATCACCAGGGATCCGATAGGGGAAGAAGGTGGGGTTAACCTGTATGCGATGTGTGAGAACAATTCAGTTGCTCAATTCGATGTGTTTGGCCTCTATGAATTGACTCTCATTTCCGATAATACCGTTGAGTCTGATGTGTTAATGTGGTATCTGCATGGTAATGTTGGAAATGTTATTCGCAGTAACATTCGTTCAAGAGAACACCTGTTGGATGTGATTAGGCGCGAGAATGCTAGGCATGGTAGCTTGGTGACGGTTTTGAACTTGTCTGGTCATGGCTTGGCGTCTGGTTCTGGTGTTTCATTTGTAAATGGCGCAGGATTTGATGTTGGCGAATCATATAATGTCATGAAGCCGCTATTGGCTCGTGGTGCGACGATAAGAATATGGTCGTGCGAAGCTGCGAGTACGTATAGAAAGTGTTCCAACTTAAAAACGGCGGCAGAGGCACTTGATGTTACTATTTTTGCAAATACAGGTGATGTTGCGGCTGGACCGGATGGTGGAACCTTTGGACGTTTGGTTCGAGGAGTGGTAGCATGGATTGTTGGTGAGAAGGAGGGCGAATGGATGCGTTTTGTACCGCATCCGAAGATTCAGTCCAAAGGTTGGACGATTGGGCCTCGGGTTTTTAAGATTCAAAAGAGGGAAAGGCGGGCAAATGATTAGTCCGAGCAAATCTGTATTATACATTGTTGGCATTGCGTTTTTGTTAGCAGTGTCAATCGTGTTTTTTGTTGCGTCACGAAAACAGACGACGGCCTCTTTGGTGTCTCAGGCTCGGTATGCAGTTATAATATCTGAAGACACAGTTGTGCAAACTAATCAAATTCCAGACACTGTCGCCATTGAGCTTGCAAAAAGAATCATGGATGAGTCCCGCATAAGGGTCGTCGGCAGGAAGAGCGTTTGTTTTGGGCGTGTTTCTTTGCTGGACAAAGACATGGAACAACTTGCCTTTGTGACAGTTCTAAAATACCCCTTGCTCCAGTTTGACGCGGCGCAACTTGATTTTAAAACTCAACTTGAATTACACTTTGATTTTCTCGGCGCGCTTGGCCTCGATAAGTGCGGGCACGAGCGCGAGCAAAAAGACTTAGAACATTGAATGCATAGCCTTGTGTTATATCCTGGCCGTTCTGCCAACGGTGGCGCTGGTGGTGTCGGCGGCTTGCTGTACCTCTCCATCTCCAACTCCTCCACTCCCAACTCCTCCACTCCCAACTCCTCCACTCGCCAACTCTATGTTCCGTTCTATGACGCGAACGGCAACGTCATGGGGTGGTTGTCAGGAATTCCTGACAGCTAACCCATTTCCTTCGGCGTTGTTGACGAGATTGACCAAATATGGGATAATACAACTCAAAGGTAAGATTGACATCTATGGACAACAAATCTTTTGTGGGTGATCGCCTGAGGAAGCGGGACTGGAGTCTCGCATTGCTTTCTGGCATCGGCTTTTTCTTCGTCTATATGATTTTCTCCCCTCGTGGGCTCGACCCGTCGCTTTGGGATGAAATGACGGTTGCCGCTGGCATGAGGCCTCCGCAATCTATCTTTTCGGGCGTCTGGCGTCTTTTTACCGCATGGATGCTTTCGCTTTTTGGCCCTGCGTACATAGTTAAGACGCTGCGGCTCGTCGGCGCAGTCGTCGGCGGGGTCTCGGCCGTCTTTGTGTACTTGGTATTGCGGCAGATACTTGCCTGCCTCTCTCGGGTCAAGAGCTTTGAGCGTTGGGAATGGATTGCCCCGCTCTTCTCGGCAATCGCGACGGTGTGCTTCTGCGCCGGCGACGCGATGTTCCGCATAACGGCTCCGGTCGCCCCCGGCGCGTTCCGCTTCCTCGCGCTCATACTGTCTCTTCATCTGTTCCTTCGGTTTTTGAAGAATGGCGGGCTTTTGCGCATTCTTCTTTCGATGGCCTTTGCCGGCATGCTCGCGGCGGAGACTCTGGTGGGATTTATCCTCCCCGCCGTCTACTATGTAGCGCAGCGGCTCGCGCTCGCCGAGGCGCTGAACGAGAAACAGCAGGTCGACTCCGATCCGGGGCATCTTGCCTATATGCCGCGCTGGAGGATGTTCTTCGCGTTCGTGTTCGGCCTTGTCCTGCTTGTCGGGGTGAACATTGCGACCTTCGTGTCGTTCGGCGGGCTTGAGGCGAACAGCTGGAGCGGCTTTGACGTCGCTTTTCACTATGTCGTGAGATACTACGGTTTCCTTGCGTCTGCGGCCTCTCCGATCGGCTGGCTGCTTGCCATAACTTTCTCTCTTCTTCCCTTGGTGGTGACGCTTGTCCTGTTCCCGATGCTTTGCCGCGACACGGAGCCGCTTCGGTTCCGACTCGGGTTGATGGTGTTTTTCGCAGGCGTGCTCGCGCTTGTCCAGTGCGGCATACTTCCATATACGCGTCTATGGTCCTTCTCGTCGGGTGCCGTCGAGATAAACTCCGACTTCCTCGAATGCGTGTTCATGCTGATGACGGCTGTCACGCTCGCGCTTGCCGCCTCGTGCTTCACGCTTGGCTGCCAGGAGATATTCTTCTTCGACGAGGACGACGGCTCGTTCAAGGTCGCAGAGCCGCGTGGCCCGGTTATGCGCAATCTTGTCCAGGTGATCGTCGTTGTATGCGTTCTGCCAACGGTGTTCCGCGTATACCGTCCCGTCGAGACGGAGCTGAGGTCCATCGTCCATGACGCGATTGTCGAGACCGTGCGCGAGTGCGGCGACGCCAAGTTCGTATTTACAGACGGACGGCTCGATTCCGGCGTCGAGTTGATCGCCTCCATGATGGGTTCGCAGGTGAAGCCGCTGAACATGATGAGCGGGCCTTCGCCATGGGAGAAGTACATTCGCACGAGGAACTTCGAGGAGGGCTCGCCCGACCGCGCCTCCGCCGAAGTAGGCGTTCCCGTCCTTCTGCGAGTCTGGGCCGGCGAGATGACGAATGGCATGGACAACGCCGCGGTCCAGCTCGGCTTCGAGTTCTGGAAAAGGGCGAGGAAGCCGCTCCCGAAGTGCTCCGGCTTCGTCGCGCGCGAGAAGGGCCTTTCCGACGCCGAGGTCGAGCGCGGCATATCTGTCGCGAATGCCATAGCCGCGAGGATCATCAGGGTCGCAAAGGAGAATCCCCACATGGCCGTCTCGCCTGCTTTGCGAAGCGCCGTTTCGTCGATCTCGTGGCGCATCTCTCGTTTCGCCCGCATGAGAGACGATGAGCAGCTGGCGAACGAGCTTGACGAATGGAACGACGCCGTCAAGCACCTGATGCGGCTCATAGACTACGAGCGCATGCGCACGTTCATGCAGATGACGCCCTACGAGGGACTTCGGCTTTCGCTCCGCCGCGCCGACTTCGTCGAGGCGCGCAAATATGGCGCGACGGTCCTGCAGATCGACCCCGAAGACCCCGAGGCGAACTTTGGCACAGGCATGGCGTTTCTCATGGAGGAGAAGTACAAGGAGGCCGAGTTCTACCTCGCGCGCACTCTCGTGAAGCGCCCCGACGAGCCTGCCGTTCTCAACAATCTCTCGATAATCTTCCGCAAGACGAACCGCCTTGACAAGGCGCTTGAGTACGTCAAGAAAGCGCATGAGCTCGCGCCCGAGAACGATGAGATATCCCGCACCTTGAAGGACACCGAGCGTGCCATAGCGAAGCGCAACGAGACGCTCAAGTCGGCGTTTTCGAGGTAGCGGCTCAAAGGGGAGGGGGATATGAAGAGATCGCGCTTTGTTTTGCTTGCAGCCGCGCTGGCGTCGGCATTTGCATGGAAGGGGCTTTCGGCCGAGACCGTCCGCGTCGTCGACTGCGTCAGGGATGCGTCGCTCGACGTCTGGGCCGCGCCCGACGTGCGATACGCGCACGAGGTGATGGAGGAGGTCTTCAAAGCCGCCGGGCTTGAGCCGATGTGGGTGGCTCCCGGAAGCGACGCCTCGCTCCCAGACGACGAGGCTGACGTAATCTGCTCCGCATTCAGGACGCCCGAGCTCATAGAGAAGTACGACTTTCCGCTTCAGCCGATGAGCCGGATGCACTTTGCGCTCTACGCCGCGCCGGAGCGCTCGGCGGAGATGCTTTCAACCAAGATATCCGACTGGCCTACGATGAGGGTCGGGTATTCGCCTGTCTCACAGGGGCATAACGACGACAGGACCAAGTACTTCGAGCATGTGAGGCTCTCGCCGGAATACGTGGAGTTCCCGCGCAGTGCCGACGCGGTGCGGGCGCTCCACAAGGGCGATGTGGACGTGCTCTTTCTCTACACGCCATGCAGCCGCCGTCCGAAGGACGTCGTGGAGGTCGTCCCGATTGGCGCGCGGAACGCGTACTTCGCCGTCAAGAAGGGGAATCCAGAACTCCTTGCCAAGCTCACCAAGGCGTATCGCGACTTCTACATCGACCGCATCGACAGGGTGGACGAGCTGCGCGAGCGGCATTTCGGCATCAAGAAGCCCGTGAATCGCGTCCGCGTCGCGGCATATAGCCGTGGCGACATCTTTAGCGTGTCGCCGGACGGCGACCATTCGGGCGATCTTGAGACCTGGCTCAAGACCATCTGCTCTACGACGCAGTGGGAGCTCGACTATGTCTACGGCGGTTACGAGGAGAGCATCGAGGATGTGAAGAAGGGGCGGCTCGACATCATCGGCGGACTCAGTTTCGACGTTGCCCGGCGCGGGAGCTTCCTCTATCCGCACACGCCCATCGGCATGCTTCGCGTCTATCTCTGGACGCACAAGAGCCTTCCGTACGAGCCGGGCAACCCGCATACATGGCGGGGGATGAAGGTCGGCCTATTGACGGGAACCGTGAGCTCCCAGCGCGTGAAGCGGAATCTCGAGTCGGAGTCGATTGGGGTGACCTTCAGGGAATACTCGTCGGACCGCGAGATGCTGCGTGCCTACTTTGGAGGCGAAATCGACGCATGCGTCGACGTCGAGATGCCCGAGCTCGCGCACGAGACGGCCCTGCACCTTTGCATCGCGCATCCAATGTACATCTGTGCGGCTTTGGACAGGACGGAGATATTCGCGGCCCTTGAAAATGCGCTTGACGAGTTGTGCGACGACTTGCCCAAGTACATGCGGATGATAAGGGATCACCACTACGGCTCGCGGAGCGAGATGGCGACGCTCACGCTCAAGGAGTCGGAGTGGCTCAACGCCAGGTTAAAGACGGGGGAGCCGGTGTATGTCGACTTCTCCCCGTGGCCGTTTGGCATAAGGGACAAGTCGGGGCGCGCACTTGGACTTGCGCTTTTGCTGCAGTCCGAGGTCAAGCGTCGCACGGGACTCGAGATACTCCCGCAGGTGCAGACGGGCATCTACACCGCGCAGGCGAAGTTCATGCGGGGGGAGACTATGTTCTGGATTCCCTATCCGGCTAAGGCCGGCGACGCCGTGTTCGGGGCGAAGTCGGTGTTTTCCATCCCCGTGCCGACGATGGTCGCCGAGTTCTACGGGGCGGAGGACGACATGCTCGAGTTCGAGATGCTTGCGAATCCGTCGGCTCCGCCCGAGCTCGTCTCGATCCTGAGGAAAGCGGTGACCGGCATCGATGCCGTGCGGCTGCAGGAGATGTTCATGAGCGCGGCGGCGGAGCGCAAGGTCGTACACAAGGTGTTCGGGCTCACCGGCGACCAGATGCTCAAGGTGATTGTGTCCGTGGTGCTTCTCGTGCTGCTCGCGATCGTGGTGTACAGCGGGTATATGGTGCGTCTCCTCAAGCGCGAGGCGTTCAAGGCCAACATGTCGGCTGCCGCGGCAGAAGAGCACGCCAAGGCGAAGACTCGCTTCCTTGCGATGATGTCGCACGAGCTCCGGACGCCCCTCAACGCCGTCATCGGCTTTGCCGAGTTCCTCTCGCGCAAGGACGTAGACAGCGACAGGCGCCGGGAGTACACCGACGGCATACTCATGAGCGCAAACGCGCTTCTCGACCTTATCAACGACATCCTCGACCTCTCCAAGCTTGAGGCGGGCGCGACTGACATGCGCGCCGGAGAGTGCGACATCAAGAAGCTTCTCGACGAGCTTCCCGCCATATTCGGCTACCGCATCAGGCGGCACGGTGTTAAGCTCCTGGTCTCGATAGAGGGCGACAGGATTCCAGTGGTCGGGCTTTCGCAGCAGGGCATGCGTCAGATACTGATCAACCTCGTCGGCAACGCGGCCAAGTTCACAACGACGGGATCGATAACGGTCAAGGCCGCGTGGCGTTCCGAGACGAATACGCTGCACATCGAGGTTGCGGACACCGGGTGCGGCATCTCGGAGAAGAAGATGGCGAAGCTGTTCGATCCTTTCGTGCAGGACATCGCGAGCCGCATGGAGCGGACCGCGAACGACGCGAAGGGCACGGGACTTGGGCTTCCCATCGTGAAGCGCATGGTGGACAACGCGCGCGGCACCGTGACGGCAAGGAGTTGCCTCGGCAAGGGAACCGAGTTCTGCATCGACATACCGGAGCTCTCGGTGGTGAGGCTCTCCGAGACCAGTTCCAAGCCGTCTGAGCACGTGCTTCCCGCCGTGCCCGGGAAAGTGCTCGTGGTGGACGACATGGAGACAAACCGCAGGATACTCAGGATACACCTGAAGAATCTCAATGTCGCCGAGGTTCGCACTGCGGAGAACGGCGAGGACGCGATGGCGATCATGGCAGACTGGACGCCAGACGTCGTGCTGACCGACATGTGGATGCCGAAGATGGACGGTGCCCAGCTTGCAGAGGCAATGAGGAAGGACAGTCGTTTCGACGACATCCCGATCGTCGCCGTTACCGCCGATGTGGACGTGGGGTCCACCTTCGACATAAGGCTCTTCGCGAAAGTGCTCGCCAAGCCTGTTACGACGGAAAAGCTCCAGAGTCTCTTTGGCGAGATATAGCGGGAACGCCCTGCCCTATTTTTTTGAGCCGAAGAACCGCGAGAAAATTGACGGTTTTGCCTCTTCCTGCGTTTTTTGCGGGGACGGCGGTTCGCCGGCGTTCGGCAGGATAAGCCCGTCGACATTTGCGCGCGAAAGCAAATCTGCGACGACGCTTGTCGACATGGGACGGTCCTCCGGCTTCGGAGCACACATAAGCGAGAGGACATACGCCACCGAAGTCGACACTTCTGGGCGCATCTTGCGCACGTCCGGAAGCGGTTCGCCCTTTATGGCCTTCGTGAGCAGCCCCATCAAGGTGCTGCCGGCGTTTGGCTTTTTGCCGGTCAGCATCTCGTAGAGCACGACGCCGAGCGAGTATATGTCGGCGCGTGCGTCGATATGGTGGGAGTCCATCATCTGCTCGGGAGCCATGTAGGCGGGCGTGCCGAGGATGTGGCCTTTCATGGTAAGAGTGGAGGTCTGGGTGTCGCTGATGAACTTCGCGATGCCGAGGTCGGACAGCTTTGGGACGCCGTCCGCGGTGAACAGGATGTTGTCCGGCTTGATGTCGCGGTGTATCACGCCGTTGCGGTGGGCGAGTGCGAGGGCGTATGCAATCTGCGAGACATATGAAATCGCCCGTTCTATCGGAAGTGCGCCTTCTCTGTCGATCATGTCCTTGAGGCTCCCGCCGGGCATGTATTCCATCAGCATGTAGCAGAGGCCCTTTTCCGGTTCTTCGCCAGCGTCGCGCACCTCCACGAGGTTGCGGTGGCGAATCGTCATCGCGAATTCGGCTTCGTTGAGGAAGCGGCGCTTCGCGTCCGTGTTGCGTCGCGCAAATTCTGGATGCAGAATCTTGAGCGCGTATTTCGTCCCGTCGGAGGACTGCGCAAGGTAAACCTGACCCATCGCGCCAGACCCGAGCGTGCTCACTATTGTGCAGTCGCCGAATCTGTCGCCGATTTCAAGCACCAGCTCCCCGTGGCGTATAGGTTCCCTTTCCTCGTTGCCAGGCTGGTCGTTCTCTTGCTGCTGTTTCATCTGATACAACAAGGTGTTTTATCCGACGCGGGGATATGATACCACATTTCGCCGCCCGAACGCAAGGGCGGCCGTCCGCAATGGGACTACGGCGAAATCTAGGGCATCACGAGCAGGAAGAGCAGGGCGAAGGCGGCAACTGCGCCAATTGCCACGGCAATCGCTATTGCGAGCCACGAAAATTTGGATCGGCGTGCTGGAGCTGGGCCGTCGTCTTCTGCGGAGATGTTTCCGTATTTCGCGAGAAGGGCGTCCATCGACTCCTCGTTCTCTTCTGCGGCCGCTTTCCTGCCGCTGCTGATTTTCGCTGTGTGTCCGCATTTCGCGAACTCCTCTATCACGGCGTCGGCAGACTGCAGCCGATCCTCGGCCTTCTTTGTGCACATGCGGCGCAGGATGCCGGCCGTCTCTGCGGAGACCGACGGGGCCAGCGTGCGGACGTCGGGAATCTCTTCCGGGCTCGTAACCTCGACCATTATCTCGATAGGGGATTTCCCCGTCCATGGCGTGCGCCCTGCAAGCATCTCGAACAGCATGATGCCGAGACTGTACACGTCGGCGCTCGGGCTGACTGCGCTCGAGTCTGCCGCCTGTTCGGGGGCTATGTAGCTGGGCGTGCCGAACACGGTGTTTGCCATCGTGACAAGCGAGTCGAGTCGTTTCGCGGCTTTTGCGATCCCGAAGTCGAGCAGCATCGCCGAGCCGTTTCGCGCGATGATGACATTTTCCGGCTTGAGGTCGCGGTGAACCATTCCGAAACGTCCGGCAAGGGCGAGGACATCGCAGACCTGGAGGATGGTGCCGACAGCTAGGTTTTCCTCCATAGGACCGCCGAGCGCGATTGCCGTGCGCAGCGTGTCGCCCTCCACGTAGTCCATCACGAGATAGTAAAGCCCGCGTTCGGGGTCGTAGCCCGCGTCATGCACTTCCGCGAGGTTTGGATGCTTTATGCGGCTTGCGAGCTTCGCCTCGCGCACGAATCGCTTCGCGCGTTCGCTCTTTCCGTCGCCGTGACCTGCGGCCATCGTCTTCAAGGCGAAAAGGGTGTCGAGAAACTCGTGGCGGACGAGCCACACCGTCCCCGACGCGCCGCTGCCAAGGGCTCTTTCCACTACATAGCCCTTGAAGACGTCGCCCGGATTGAACAGCGGGCCTGTCGTTGTCGTCGTGTGTCTCTTTTCCACTTGATCCATTCGAAAATATGATACCATAATCCCTACTCGGCGTGCAACAGGCGAGGGCGGCGCATTTATGGTATAATGTATCACATGATTTCCCACGATATTGGCTCGATGCGCCGCGCGGCGCCTTACAGGTAGCATGAAGGCACTTGTCCAGCGCGTTGCCGAGGCGAGCGTGACGATTGACGGCGAAGTCGTAGCCGAGATTGGCAAGGGCTATCTCGTCCTTTTTGGCGTGACCCACGGGGACACCGAGGCGATGACCGACAAACTCGCGTCGCGCGTCGTCAAGCTGAGGATTTTCGAGGACGAGAACGGCAAGACGAACAAGTCCATCGAGGATGTCGCGGGTTCCATCATCGTCGTTTCGCAGTTCACTCTCTATGCAGACACAGACCACGGCAACCGTCCCGGCTTTTCCAATGCCGCGCGGCCCGATCTCGCGATTCCGCTTTACGAGCGCTTTGTCGCCGACCTTCGCGCGGCGCTTGGCCCCGAGCGCGTCGGCACCGGCCGTTTCGGCGCCGACATGAAAGTCCGCCTCCTCAACGACGGCCCATTTACGGTCGAACTGCAGGAGCGGGCCTCTTTGCCGCAATAGTGGCCGTTGTTTGTGGCCTAGAATCGCGAAAATGTGGTATAATATCCGCTGTCGTCATGCGTGACGGCAAATTCCATGATAAACTCTACGGAAGAAAGCAAAAAATGAACTACAAATACAACTGCCTCAATCCGATTGCGGATTGCGGGCTCAATAACCTGGGCGAAAACTACGCCCGTACCGAGAAATTCGAAGAGGCCGATGCCGTCTTCGTGAGAAGCGCCAAGATGGACGAGCTCGTCCCTGGCCCTAATCTCCTCGCCGTCGCGCGCGCAGGCGCGGGCGTCAACAACATCCCCCACGCCGAATACGCCAAGAAGGGCATCGTCGTGTTCAATACGCCCGGCGCGAACGCAAACGGCGTCAAGGAACTCGTGATTGCCGCGATGCTCCTCGCGAGCCGCGATATCGTTGGCGGCATCGAGTGGGTCAAGGAGAACGCCGCCGATCCCGCGATCGGCAAGGCCGCGGAGAAGGCCAAGAAGGCGTTTGCCGGAACCGAGATCCAGGGCAAGAAGCTCGGCGTCATCGGCCTCGGCGCAATCGGCCAGAAGGTCGCCAATGCCGCAGTCGAACTCGGCATGGAAGTCTTCGGCTACGATCCCTACCTTTCCGTCGACGCCGCATGGAATCTCGACCACGCGGTCAGGCACTGCAAGAACGTCGAGGCGATCTACCGCGCCTGCGATTTCATCACCATCCACGTTCCTGCGCTCGATTCGACGAAGGGCATGATCAACGCCGATGCGCTCGCCATGATGAAGCGCGGCGTCATCATCATCAACGCGGCGCGCGATGCGCTCGTCAACGAGAAGGACATGCTCGCCGCGATCGAGGCCGGCAAGGTCCGCAAGTACGTCTCCGACTTCCCCAACGCGACGACCGCAGGCCAGAAGGGCTGCATCGTGATCCCCCATCTCGGCGCTTCGACCGAGGAGTCCGAGGACAATTGCGCGGTCATGGCCGTCAAGGAGATGCGCGACTACCTCGAGAACGGAAACATCGTCAACTCCGTCAACTACCCGGCGTGCTCGCTCGGCATCCCCAACAGGGCCGGACGCGTCGCGATCTGCCACAAGAACGAGGCGAACATGATCGGTACGTTCACTTCGATCCTCGGCAACGCCAAGGTAAACATCGACTCCATCGCGAACAAGAGCCGCGGCGATTTCGCCTACACGCTCATCGACACCGACTCCGCGATTCCGGCCGACGTCGTGAAGGCCCTTGAGGCCAGCGACGCTGTCATTCGTGTCAGAATCGTGAAGTAATATCTGACAATGGGCTACGCGAAGAGAAAGACGTCTGGAGCCGGCGCAGAAACTGCGCTGGAAAAGGCGTCTTCCTCTCGCGCAGTCCAGTCTTCCAAGTCGTCGCAGTCGATCTGGAACCTCCAGTTTGGAGGCTCGAAGCAGAAGACGTCGATGAAGTCCGTCGAGGTCCTTCTCTTCACTTCCGAACTTGCGGACCTGATTGAAGCAGGCATGACGCTTGGACAGGCGCTTCAGGCGCTCGCGAACCAGGGCGAGGAGGACTCGGGTCAGCGCTATGTCTGCCAGGACCTCTGCGACCGTATCGTCCGCGGCGAGACTTTTTCCGATGCGTGTGCGCACCATCCTAAGACATTCGAGCCGCTCTACTCGAACATGATCCGCGCAGGCGAGGCATCGGGCGCGCTCGTCGAGGTGCTGCGCCGCCTGGCCGACCACTACGAGCGCTACGACAACATGCGCGGCAAGATCAAGAGCGCGATGTCGTACCCGGTGATCGTCCTCTGCTTTGGCGTCGCCGCTGTCATAGGCGCGCTCGTGTGGATCATCCCGAAGTTCAAGAAGGTGTTCGACTCGATGGGCGCGGCCTTGCCTCTCCCGACCCGCATGCTCATCGGACTTTCCGAGTTCCTGATCCACTACGGCTGGACGCTCGCAATCGCCGCGGTGATTTTCTTCATCTGGTTCAGGAAGTGGAAGGACACGCCGGCCGGCCGCCGCAAGATCGACGGCTGGAAGCTCAAGGCGCCCCTCGTCAAGGGCATCGTCGCGGCAGGCGCGTATTCGTCTCTCGCCTACACCCTCAAGACTCTTCTCTCAAACGGCGTGAACGTCCTTCAGGCGCTGAAGATTTCAGAGGAGACGTGCAACAACGCCGTGATCGCCGAAGCTCTTGCGACGGCTCGCCGCCGCGTCACCGACGGCACTTCGATTTCCGGGCCTCTCGCGTCGTCGGGAGTGTTCCCGCGCATGATGACCGACATGCTCGCCGTAGGTGAGCAGGCGGGCGACATGCCGGCTTCGCTCGAGCATATAGGCAAGCGCTACCAGAAGGACATGGATCGCAACATAACGGCCTTCACTAACGCGCTTGAGCCGATTCTAATCGTAATGATCGCCGGCGCCGTCGGCTTCGTGGCCATCGCGATTTTGATGGCGGTGTTCCAGGTCTCCTCGTCGCTCGGGTGAAACGCATGGAGCGCACCATTGAGGACATCGGCGCTAAGATGGACGCCCTCGGGGTGTGGGAGGCGGTCGCGCCGTACAACTGGGCCGTCTGCCCGAAGGGAACTGTGTTTCCTTATTTCTGCTGCGTGATGAAGGGCGACGGCAATCCAGTCAACGTGCGCTTCATGATGATTGAGGGCTGGCAGAGCTTCCATGATTTCGTCAGGACTCGCATCGACATCAATTTCGGCTTTTACTCGACCCCGATGGAGATTCCCCATTTCGAGCTCGTCTTCGTCTCAGGCGGAGAGGTGCGGCTTTTCAGGCACGACCCGTGCTTTATGCCGCGCCTTGCGACCGATGCGGAACGTGCGTTCTGTTCGAAGATCCTTTGGGAGTCCTACGGCGTGATGATGCGCGTCGAGGCAGATTCGGGACTTCCCCTCAAGTTCGCCTCCGAGAAGGCGATGTTTGCGCGCGTCGAAGGCGATGGCGGCAGCTGGGACGACAAGGCGCTTTCAATCCCCGACCCTCGGCCGCATGTCGAGAGTGTCACTTTTGCAAAGGCTGATCTCGCAAAGGCGAAGGACCTTCCCTTTGCCGCGGAGGAGAAGGTCGTCGTGGAATTCGCGCTTGCCATAGGGATTTCCACGAAAGAGCCGCGGCCGCGCTGCGTCTACCGCCTCTCTGCGCGCGATGCCGCGACAGGCGAGCAGTTTGTTGCCGATGCAGTCTCTCCAGTTCCCGACGGTGGGCTTCGCGCCATGTGGGAGGGCATAGCGCCACGGCTTTTGAAGCACTTTCTCGCGCGCGGACGCATACCGGGCGAGATAATGGTGGGTTCGCAGCGGCTCTTCAGGATGCTGCGCCCGCTTTGCCTTGACATTCCGCTGAAGCTCTCGCTTCACGACAAGTTGCCAGGAGCACCAGCCAATGCTTGAGACGATTGCATCTCATCTTGATTCAATTGCCGCCCTCGCGCCGACGTGGGGGCTCGTGTTCGTATTCGTATTTATGGCGATTGAGTCGAGTTTCATTCCGTTTCCAAGTGAAGTCGTGATGGTCCCCGCGGGCTTTCTCGCGGCACGCGGTGAACTCGGGCTACCGCCGGCTGTTGCACTTGCCGCTGCAATCGCAGTCGGTGTTGTCGGTTCGCTTGCGGGCGCGTTCGCAAACTACTACCTCGCGCACTGGCTTGGCAGGCCGTTCCTCGAGAAGTACGGGAAATACTTCTTCGTGAAGCCCGAGCCGCTCGCGCGCGCCTGCGAAGTGTTCAACAAGTACGGCGCTGCGACGACGTTCGTGTGCCGCCTCGTTCCGGTCATACGCCAGCTGATCTCGATTCCTGCAGGGATATCGCGCATGCCAATTTTCTCCTTCGCGCTCTTCACCGGGCTCGGCGCCGTGATATGGACGGCGATCCTCGCGGCAATCGGCTACGGCATCGGTCGTTCGACAGCTGACATCACGTATCTCGAGCTTTGCGAGAAGGGCAAGGACATGGCCTCCGCGCATCTCCCGCTCGTGATAGGCGGGGCGGTTCTGCTCGTCGCGCTCTACTTCATTGCCTCAAAGCTCGTCATGGGGAAGGAGGCTCGCAAATGACAGGACGAAGTCTCAAGCCGCTTCTTCTCCGTGCTGCAGTCTTTTCGGCGCTCGTTCTGCTTGTCGCCGTCTCGGCGGTGGTGATCGTCCGGCGCAACGCGGCGACACCGATCGACACGCGTCAAATCCTGTCTATTACGCGCAACGGGCGCACCGTGACATTTGTTGAATGTCCAGAATGCGAGAAGACCATGCGCGTCGCTTCCGACGGGATGTCCGCGACGATCAACCTCATCCGTCTCAGGGACGGCAATCCGGACGCGAAGGAGTTTGCGCGGCGTCGCGACGCGGCGGTTGAACAGGCGTTTCTGCTTATGGACGAAAAGGGCGGAGATGAATCTCGATCCAAAGAACCGGACAAAGGGAAGGACAAGTGACATGTTGCTCGAAGTCGAACATCTGCGTGTGGCGTTTCGCATGGAGGGGAAGCTTTCCGTTCCAGTGCGCGACGTGTCGTTCACAGTTCCAGAGAACGGGCGTGTTGCGCTCGTCGGTGAATCTGGCTGCGGCAAGTCGCTTACCTCGCTTGCCGTAGGCGGGCTTGTCGATCGCGCGGAGATCACAGGAAAGATCTCTGGCTCGCCGCACATCGCATACATCTTCCAGAATCCGATGCAGTCGCTCAATCCCGTGATGCGCGTCGGCAAGCAGATCGCCGAGGGCCTTCGCGCTTCGAGAAAGGCGACGACTCCTACTGGCAAGGCCGAAGAGGAGCGCGTCGCATCGCTTCTCGAATCCGTCGGACTTCCGCGCGCGACGATCCGCAAGTTCCCGTGCGAACTCTCCGGCGGGCAGCAGCAGCGCGTGATGATCGCGATGGCGCTTGCGCAGGATCCTGATCTTCTCATCGCCGACGAGCCGACGACTGCGCTCGACGTGACGACTCAGAAGGAAGTGCTCGATCTCGTCAACCGCGTCGCAGACGAACACAAGACTGCAGTCCTTCTCATCACGCACAATCTTGGACTAGTCGCGCAATACTCCAAGTATGTCAACGTGATGTATGCTGGTGAAATCATCGAGAGGGGAACTGTTCCCGAAGTTCTTGGAAGTCCAATCCATCCATATACGCAAGGGCTTCTCGCTGCAGTGCCGCGACTCGATCTTCCAAAGGACTCTCCGCTCGTCGGAATTCCCGGAACCGTTCCTCCGCCAACCGATTGGCCGAGCGGATGCGCGTTCCATCCTCGGTGTCCGAAGGCGACGGAGGAATGTTCGCGCGTCGTTGCCAAATCTTGTATGGCGGCGCTTCGCTGACATCAACAGGCGGTGGTGGCCTCCTGAGATTTTGGCAAAGGGTGCCACAACAGGTTGTGGAAGAAAAAATAAAAAAACACAATTCCCCCCTTGCGCTCTACAACAAATATTGGTATATTATGGGCAAAAGCACAAGGGATAGTATCTCGAGTGCATCACTAGTGAAAAACAAAAGGATCAAAAAAATGGCAAAGAAAGTTCCCGCTACCAAGTCCGAGATCATGGCCGCCATCGCTGAGGCCGCTGGCATCAGCAAGAAGCAGGCCGTTGCTGCCTATGAGGAGCTCCTCAAGATCGCCTATGCCGGCGCCAAGGGCCCGAAGGGCATCATGCTCCCTGGCCTCGGCAAGATGCTCAAGGCGAAGAGCAAGGCTCGCCTCGGCCGCAATCCCGCGACTGGCGAGACGATCAAGATCCCTGCCCGCACGAAGGCGAAATTCCGCCTCTGCAAGGCCGCGAAGGACGCTGTCCTCGCCTAAGGCAAGGCGCATCGCAAGATGCATCGGACGCGGGTTCCACGGAGCCCGCGTTTGTTTTTGGAATCATGGTAAAATCCGGCATAACACAGGACGAGGTTATCTCGTGGGGTGGCGAGGACGTCTTCAACAAGGCGCTGCCCATCGTGACGTCTGGCGACGTACACGACGTCACTTACAACGATGAGACTCTTGAGATCCGCGGCAAGATCGAGCAGCCGAGCGGATGGGAGATGCCGGTCTCGTTCTTCTTGAAGCCCGGTGGTCGCATCGAGTCTCATTGTCCGTGCGACACGAACAGGCGCTTCGGCATGGTGTGCCAGCATGTCGTCGCCGTTGGCTATGCGCTTGTCGTCAGCGAGATGGACGACATCGAGGAAGAGAAGCCGCGCGGCGCGCGCGAGGAAGAGCCGGACGAGCCGCAAGAGGAAGAGGATTTCATTGAAGTCGAGACGAAGCCGAAGTTCTCGGCGTTCGTCGCCGGTTCGCGCGCGTCTCTTTCGATAGAGATCGACGCGCACTACGGCGAGATCGAGTTCCCGGTCTGCTCGGTGCAGAGTCCGCGGACGGTCTACCTTCCCGATCCCGACGATCCGCTTGTGCGGCGCGTGCGCTCGATGAAGACGGAGCGCGAGGCGGTGAAGGCCGTTGAGAAGTGGGGCTTCTCCCCAGGGTACAACGACGGCGACTTGCGGCTTTACATCACCGATCCGCAGAAGGTTCTCAACTTTCTCGGCGCAGGCCTTCCCGCCCTCAGGCGCAAGGGTTGGCGCATAGACCTTGCCGACAAGCTGATGGAACTTACGGACGCGATGCCGTCCGTCGTGCCTGTTGTCACGGTGCGTGACGCTCCGAACGGCGCGTTCGATGTTTCCTATACTTTTGACGCGATGGGCCACGAGGTGTCGCCCGTCGAGATACAGGCCGCGCTGAATCGTGGCGACGGCTACATCATGAAGGACGGCGCGGTAGTCCTTCTCGACAACTCCGCGATCGAATCGATGCACGGCGTGTTCCGCGACTGCGCGCCGTCGCAGAACGGCGCGGCGGCTGGATGGTTCCGCGTCGATTCTGTTCACGCGCCATACGTAAAGGCGTCGCTCGATCTCCTCGACTGCATCGACCTCGACGATTCCGCCGCGAGACGTTGGCGCGAGACTGCGGCGGCGAGAAACCGCGACTCCGGCGCGAAGTTCGAGCCAGTCGCGCTCGGTCCTCTCGACAATGTCTTGAGGCCTTACCAGAAGCAGGGCGTATACTGGATGCGCTTTCTCGAGAACGCTGGGCTATCTGGTCTTCTCGCGGACGAGATGGGCCTTGGCAAAACGCTCCAGACTTTGACATGGCTCTCACTCCCCCACTCCTCCACTCCCCCACTCACACACTCCTCCACTCATCTTCCTTCCCTCATTGTCTGTCCGACTTCGCTTGTCAGGAACTGGGAAGCGGAGGCGAAGAAGTTCACGCCGTGGCTCAAGGTGCTCGTCGTCTCTGGTCCCGACCGCGCAGACTCCTTTGGGCTTATCGACTCGTCCGATGTCGTCGTCACATCATACGCGCTTCTCCAGCGCGACTTCGAAGACGCGTATCTCGGGCACAAGTTCTCCGCCGTCGTACTCGACGAGGCGCAGCATATCAAGAACAGGCAGACGAAAAACGCAAAGTCGGTGAAGTTGCTCGACGCCGAGCGGCGTCTCGTCCTCACCGGTACGCCTGTCGAGAACTCGGTCGCGGACGTCTGGTCGATCTTCGACTTCCTTATGCCTGACTACCTTGGCGACTACGAGACATTCAAGGCGAATTTCGAGGAGCCGATCGCGGATGGCGGTGCGGCGGGAGAGGAAGCGCAGGCGCGGCTGAAGCGCAAGCTGCATCCTTTCATCATGCGTCGTCTCAAGAAGACGGTGGCGAAGGATCTTCCCGACAAGATTGTGAAAGTCTCCTACTGTCCGATGTCGGAGGACTCGCAGCGCGAATACAACGAGGCGCTTGCGAAGACGCGGCGCCAGGCGGGCGATGCGATACGCGAGAAGGGCTTTGCGAAGTCGAAGTTCGAGATACTTGCGATGCTGATGAAGCTGCGGCAGATCGCGTCTCGCGCGAAGCTTGAGGCGTTCCTGGAGCAGCTCGAGAGCGCGATAGAGGGCGGGCACAAGATCCTCGTCTTCTCGCAGTTTGTGAAGATGCTCGGGACGATAGCCGAGGAGCTCAAGGAACGCGGTGTGCCGTTCTGCTATCTCGACGGTTCGACGAAGGATCGCCTTGGCGAGTGCAACCGCTTCAACCGCTCGCCCGATATTCCCGTGTTCCTCATTTCGCTAATGGCTGGCGGAACGGGGCTCAACCTCACTGGCGCCGACATGGTGATGCACTACGACCCGTGGTGGAACCCTGCGGTAGAGGATCAGGCGACGGACCGCGCCCACCGCATCGGCCAGAAGAAGACGGTGTACGTTATGAAGATGATCGCCTCTGGCTCGATCGAGGAGAAAGTGCTCGCGCTTCAGCGCCGCAAGCAGGCGGTGATTTCCGCTACTGTCTCTACGACCGACGAGGCGGTAATGGAGCGCCTCACCGCCGACGATCTCGCCTCGCTCCTTTCGTGACGGGTTGCGCTGTAGACCGTCACTCGCCAAGCGCCTCGGCCCATTTCGCGTCGAGGCGCTTTTCGCTTACGGGGATCGCAGCGCGCACCTCGGGCGCGAAGACGGAAACACGAAATTCCTCGACCATCCAGCGGTACTCCGCAAGCGCGTCGCGGTTCGCGATCTTTGGCCCTTTGCCGAGAATCGCCTCGCGGTATCGTTCCCAGTATGGCTCGACGCGCGATTCCTTCGTCCTGTCTCCCGATGGATTAGACCTCGCGCGGTCGATGCGGACGCGAATGCCGCGAAGGTAGCGGTCGTAGTGCTTTAGCCGCTCTGGCGGAACGGCCTTGAGAAACCCGGGGAACACGAGCCAAGCAAGTTGCGTCTCCACCGCGTCGTAGATGTCCTCGGCGGGCGCTGCAGTCTCAAGCCGCTCCGCGCACTCCGCGGCCGATTCGAGGATGGACGAGAAAAGGGCC
>OCTX012213133.1_pt1 | contig 18852 bp, 15 predicted proteins | sample 1539691 | NCBI WGS metagenome assembly OCTX01 (sample SAMN02144231, study PRJEB22623) | gut metagenome | biome: sheep rumen | host: Ovis aries | place: New Zealand | reverse complement strand
GCTTGTCGAGCAGCGTCTTGCACTCTCACTCCTTGCGCACTACATATTGAGTTGGGGGCGGCAAAAGATAGGTGAGGGGAAAGAGGATCCTAAGGGGAAAACCGCAGGGAAGAAAAGTCCGCTCACCTACGCCGTAAGGCAAGTCTTCCTTGTCTTCCCTATAGGTTTTCCCCTTAGAAAAATCCCAAGCGCAGCATAGCTGCGCCCTTTTATCTCCAACTGATCGAGAATACTATATTCAGATAAAAGAATCTATCCTTAGCCCTGCCGCAGCCAGCTGATTGCGTTTTGTTTCGCTTTGTTTCGTTCGTTATTATGCGGTCAGCTTTCGTTCACCTTCTCGTCATAAAATATTTGCCGTCAGTTCAGAAATAATCTCAAAAAGCGCTTTATTTTTAACGTGAAATGTATTATAATAAAATGGTGAACAAATATTCGCCAACAGGAACGGAGCGTTTTTTATGATAGATGATAAGATCCTTGAAAATATCCGCCATGTCCACTTTATCGGCATCGGCGGTTCGGGAATGTACCCGATAGTTCAGATTTTCCACAGCAAAGGCTATTTTATAACAGGCTCGGATAACAACGAAACGGAAACTCTCGATGCCGTGCGCAAAATGGGTATCGAGGTGTTCCTCGGTCAGCGTGCCGAAAATATCGGTGATGCCGACCTGATAATCTACACCGCCGCTATCATGGCTGATAATCCCGAGCTTATCGCCTCCAAGGAGGCTGAAAAGGCAGGAAAATCGTACCTTTGCGAGCGTGCCGATATCCTCGGGCTTATCACGGGCTGGTATGACGATGCAGTGTGCGTGTGCGGAACTCACGGAAAGACCACTACCTCGTCCATGCTCACACAGATATTTCTCGATGAGGGCACGGATATTTCCTGTGTTATCGGCGGAAAGCTGCCAAGCATAGGCGGTTCGGGAAGAAGCGGTTCAAGCAGCATAATGGTCTGCGAATCGTGCGAGTATCAGGATCATTTTCTCAAATTCCACCCCGATGTTGCGGTCATACTTAACGTCGATGCCGACCACCTTGAGTATTTCAAGAATATCGAAAACATCATCAGGAGCTTTAATGTTTTTGCAAATATGACCTCTAAGTGCATCGTTTTCAACGGCGATGACGAAAATTCGCACAAAGCAGTTGACGGTGTTGATAAAGAAAAAATAACCTTCGGCTTTGATAAGGCTAACGATTACAGCGCAGTTATCACCGGCACAAAGGGACTTGTCACAAACTTTGATGTGTTCTTCAAGGGCGAGCCTCAGGGCAGCTTCAGGATACACGTTCCCGGCGTTCATAACGTGCTCAATGCGCTTGCCGCTATCGCTGCTGCAAGATATGAGGGCGTTTCGTGGGAAGGCATCCGCAAAGGACTTGATAATTTCTTCGGCGCAATAAGGCGCTTCCAGAAGATAGATGAGGTAAAGGGCATAACCATAGTCGATGACTATGCGCATCATCCAAAGGAGATCGAGTGTACGCTCAAAGCCGCAAAGGGACTTGATTTCAAGCGTGTCTGGGCAGTATTTCAGCCCTTTACATATTCACGCACAAAGATACTTATGGACGATTTCGTAAGTGCGCTGAGCATTGCCGATATCGCCGTGCTCACCGATATAATGGGCAGCCGTGAAAAAAATACCGACCATATCTATACCGAAATGCTCGGTGAAAAAATAAAAGGTTCGGTCTATTTCGTAAACGACCATGAGCTTGTCGATAAGCAGACCGCTGAACAGAAAAACGCAAACTTTATGCAGTGCGTTGAATATATCGCTGAAAATGCGCAGGAGGGCGACCTTGTTATAACACTGGGCTGCGGCGATGTTTATAAGCTGGCAAAGCTGCTGGCAGAAAAGCTGAAGGAAAAATGACCCGATGAACGAAAGGAAAGCTTATGAAACTAACCGAAAACGAGAAACTGGTTTATGAACTTATCAGCAGGCGGATCAGTGAGGGGTATCCTCCCACTGTAAGAGAGATCTGCGCAAAGCTCGGCTTCCGCTCGACCTCTACCGCTCACAGATATATCAATTCTCTCGCATCAAAAGGTCTTATCGAAAAGGGCGATAATCAGAACAGAGCAATACGCCTTGCCGGCAAAAGCCCTTCCCGTGTTCCCGTTGTGGGCAAGGTCACTGCGGGAAGCCCGATAACAGCTATCGAGGATATAACGGATTATATCAGCTTTATACCGCCAAAGAGCTACGACGGCGAGCTTTTCGCACTCAGAGTTTCGGGCGATTCGATGATAAATGCAGCTATCCTTGACGGCGATATGGTCATAGTTGAAAAAACAGACTACGCCGAAAACGGCGAGATAGTAGTCGCACTCGTGAACGGCAGCGATGCGACCGTGAAAAGATTTTATAAAGAAAACGGCAGTTACAGACTTCAGCCCGAAAACGACAATATGGAGCCGATATACTCAGACTCTGTCGAGATAGCAGGAAAAGTCGTGGCAGTTATGAGGTACATACAGTAGCATAAAAGTCCGTATCAGGACAGAAAGGCATTTGATCTATGAGCGAGACTTGTAAATTCTGCGGCGCTCTTATAGAGGAAGGCGCACAGATATGCACAAACTGCGGAAAAGTCATACCCAAAAAGCGGGGCGTTATAAGGAAAAAGCGTGAAAGCCAGTTCAGCGCCATAAATTCAAGCGTGTATAAGAATAACCCCGTGCAGACCGATGACAGACATCGCTTCGAGCCGACTATGGCATCAAGCAACCAGGTATATTCAAAGGAAAGAAAAAGGGTATCACGCAATACTTTTGAAAGAAACCGCAGAGCACAAAAAACCGAAAATCTGATGCAAAGGGATTTTGCCAATAACAATTTCGATGCGCAGGCAAGCGGTCTGCGTCCGCTTGAAGTTGAGACCTCCAGCGGAAATGCAGGCAAAAGCAAGCTCCATCCTATCCTCAATAAGATAGGCTGGTGTATCGTGCTTGTCGTATTTTTATATTTCGCATACGGCGGAATAAGGATACTTATAACCAAAAATGCTACATATAATTTCAACCTCGAGGGCACCAAGCCCCTTGTTGCCGAGGATTACGGCGATGCAATGTACAACTACTTTGAATCGGGCTGGTGGCATTACAGGTTCACAAAGGGCGTCTATTATACGGGCGAGACCAAAAACGGCGATAAGTTTGAGTTGTATTTCGACAAAAGAGACGGCAAAACAGTCGTTATCAAGCTCGTGCACAACGGCGAAACATATCAGGGCGAAAAGCTGATGTCAACATGGATAATGGGAATGTTCATGGCGGATATACGGCCATAGCATAAAAAAGGCGGAGTTTTCTCCGCCTTTTATTTATATGTCAGATAGCCTTTTTCTGCTTTCTTACTACAACGCTCACCGCAAATATCGCAGCTGCGAACAGCATCTGTATACCTATGCACATCAGCACAGTTGAGAGCCTGAACTGCTCTGTTCCGATTGCGCATATCATATCATTCGCTTTGATATACCAGTATGCAGGCAGGAACCTTGCCACTGCAAGCACGCTGCTTGAAAGCATCTCCTGCGGAACGAACATTCCGCAAAGAAAAGCCATTCCCAGACCGAGCACCTGTGTAACGAACGCAAGCACATTCTCGCTTATCCTAAGCTCTGCAAACAGCAGTGCGATAGCCACGCAAACCAGCGTGAAGGATACTGAGTTGAGTACCGCATACCACATATTGCCCGTAAACATACCGCCGTTTTTGCCAACGCACAGAGCCATGAGCATCACCCATATAACGACTACAAAAATACCGCTTGCTGCGACCGTCTGCGCCGTTACGCTCGAGCTTTTTATGCTTGAACACTTTGTGCGGAAGCCGACCTCTTTTTTGTTCATCGCAATTATCACCGGGCAAAGCACGCTGACGATAATGCTGAGCAGTGCATAAGGCATATAGTTGAAAAACGATGCCGAGCTGCTCATTGCCGAATCATTCTCAAATGTTTCAAAGCTGACCTCTGTCTTTTCCGAAAGCACCTCCTGTGCCGCATCTATCGCCTTTGAAAGCTCCATGCCTCCCGCAAGGTATGCCTTAACGGTTGAAACGTAGGTATCAAGGGTCGAATCTGCCAGCTTGTTGGTGTAGCTGTCATGCAGGTATCTTGTCGAGAAAAGTCCGTCCGTTTCGCCCTTAGCCAGCTTTTCCTCGTAGCCCTCGTTTATAGTGATGACATAGTTTGTCGAGGTGATATAAAGCGCATCTATCAGCTTATCCTTGTCGTCCTCAAGATCAACGATGATATTGTCCTTTGCAAGATATTCGCAAAGCTGCCTGCTTGCGTCTGTCTTGTCGTGGTCAAAGATCGTAAGTGCCATTTTTGATGTCTTGAAAGTATCCGTTCCTCCGCCGATATTGGTAAAGTTGAGTATCAAAATGAATATGCCCAGGAACACAAGTGTTGCCAGCCACTTGGTCTTAGCGATCTTGAAAAACAGCTTAAAGACTTGCATACTTGCGCCTCCTTGTCATTAAAAGTCCGAGTGTGATAAATACCACGATAGTAATTATCATAGTTACGACACACTGAATGTATCTTGTGTAGTCCTCGTAGATGTTAAGGCTGAAAAAGCTCTCGCACATAACAGCCGCAGGGTTCACCTTGTTGAACCAGGCAAATGATGACTCAGCGATCTTCTGCTTGATAGAAGCGTCCATAAGTCCGCTGCAGAAGCAAAGCAGCAGCGATGCTGCGGTACACATTGCGTTCTTTGTGCTTTCGCTGAATCTGCCGATAGAGCCTATCACAAAACCGAGCGAGCTTCCCACAAAGCCTGCAAGTATCGCCGTCAGGTAAACAAGCGGTATCCTGCTGCCCATATCTACACGCAGTACGGTTATGATGAATGTTACTGCGATCATCATGCAGATAGCCTGCACAACGAAAGTTGCACACAGGTTTGAAAGTATCGTTGTGATCTTCGGTGTTGGTGAAACGCACTTTCTTGCGCCAAGCGGCGAGAGATTTCCCTGATTGTGCGTTGCAACGTGCAGACCTGCAAGCGAACCGAACATAGCTACCATTGCAAGCAGGTTGTAAAAGTACTGGTCGTACATATTCGTGTTGCCCTTTGAAAGAGCCTCTGCCTTTACGGTGTTTACCTCCTGCATCAGCGCCTGCGATACCTGCGCTGTCTTTGAAGGATCGCTTTTTGCCGTGTCCTTGATTATCCTTGCGCTCAGGTTGTATTTTTCAACGAGCCTTTCAAGCATCGTACTTTTAAGGCTGTTTGAAGCAACTGTCAGCGAAAGCTGATCGTCAACAAAAATTATTCCTCTTACCTTTTCGTCCTTGAGCTGCCTGAGCGCATCATCCTTGTCCGTGTAAACGAACGAGAAAGCCGCATCATCGCCCTCCTCCAGCTTGTCAGCCACCTGCCTGAAAGCCTTTGCGTTCTCCTGCGAATTCACAACTACCGCAGCTTCCACCGCACTGAACTTTATATCGTTGTCGTAAATGTTGCCAAAAGCTACCTTGAAGAAGGTTCCCAGCGCTATCGGATATATGATGAGCCATATTATTATCTCTCTGACACGAAGGCTCGTTAAGATGTCATATTTGAAATTGTGCCTGAACATATCCCTCTCCCCTTTTATTCGCTGTCTCTCAGCTGCTTGCCCGTTATCTCAAGAAATACATCGTTAAGTGTCGGCAGCTCGGAATAAACTCTGCCGAAGTGAATATCCTTTTCCTGCAAAACTCCCAGTATCCTTATAAGGTTGTGCTTTCCGCCCGAGCAGTAAATGTACAGCCTGCCGTCATTGTAGCTTACCTCATAAACGTGCGGCAAGGTCCTTATCTTCTCCATTGCATCTTCCTCAGGCTGCGCCATTTCAATCGAAACAGTTTCGGTGTTCTTTATCATCTTTTTCAGCTCGTCCTTAGTTCCGATAGCTATCTTTTTGCCCTTGTCCATAATGGCTATCCTGCTGCATATCTGCTCTACCTCCTCCATGTAGTGCGAGGTGTAGATAACAGTTGCGCCCTGCCTGTTCAGCTCAACGATACCCTCAAGTATCTTGTTTCTGCTCTGCGGATCTACCGCAACAGTCGGCTCATCAAGGATTATCAGCTCAGGCTTGTGGGCGATACCGCAGGCAATGTTCAAACGCCTTAAAAGTCCGCCCGAGAGCTTTTTGGGGCGGAACTTTGTAAATTCCTCCAGCCCCACGAATGCGATAGCCTCATCAACATATTTCTTCCTCGTTTCCTTGTCGGTAATGTAAAGTCCGCAGAAATAGTCGATGTTCTCATAGACCGTAAGCTCATCGTATACCGCTACATTCTGTGAGATAACGCCGATGCGCTTTTTAAGGTCATAGCTTGTCGGTGTCATCTTTTCACCGAATATCTCAATGCTGCCCTTGTCAAAATCAAGCAGCGAGAGCAGGCAGTTTATTGTTGTTGTCTTTCCCGAGCCGTTAGGCCCAAGCAGCCCGAAAACTTCACCCTGCCTTATCTCCAGATCGAAATGATCTACTGCGATAAGCTCCTTGTATCTCTTGACCAGGTTTTCTATTTTTACAACTGTGTTTGCCATTTTTGATTCCTCCCGCTGTATTTTTTACTGTAATTTTAATATACCACAGCGAAAACGTTTTTGTAAGTGAACAGCGTAACTTAGCGATATGACAAATGTAATTTTTTATTTTGCACGCTGCACCGCACTTTCTGATTGACAATCATCGCCCTGATGTGCTATCATATCCTTGTAGAAAACAGCACGCCCTGTACCGCAGCGCCGGAAATCGTGCAGCAAAACCGCAAAAAAATGTTAACATCTCATTTGTGTGCATTTTTTTCGCATTTTTGCGTAAACTGTTTCACGTGAAACATTTGTTTCGCTGAAAGTGCGGAAAATAGGGCATTGCGCAGATCTTGCTTGTTTTTTACCGCAATGTTGCAAAAATGAAAACGCCGCTGTTTACCCAAGCAGCACTATTATAAAGTATAAACGCAGCAAAGGAGGGCAGGAAAAATTGACGGCACTTATAGAAAAATCTATCATATTCCTGCTTTGCTGCACCTGCATTGCGCAAAGCTCGCCCGGCTCGGTCCCCTTTATTGCAGCGCTTTTGTGCACCGTCAGCATAAGCTGCCTTGTGCAGGCAGCAGCTTCAAAGGCGGTGCAGTATGTCCTTGCAGCAATTTTTATTGCCGCAGCATTTTTCTCGGGCAGCTTTGTTTTCTTTCTGCCCGTACTGGCTTATGATATTACTCGTTACAGGCTTTATCCGCTCGGCGCAGTTTATTTTGCAGCGCTCACCGCCGACCAGCTCGGCAGCTTTGAGTTTTACCGCCTTGCATTCATTCTTATCCTTACCGCAGCAGCCGTCTGCGCAAGCATAATGAACGAGCGCACCCTGCGGCTTGAACGTGAGCTTATAACTACCCGTGACAACGCAGTTGAAAAAACCAATGCGCTCATCAGCAAAAACGCCGACCTTATCAGAGCGCAGGACAACGAGGTGCACCTTGCAACGCTGAAGGAGCGCAACCGTATCGCAAGAGAGATACACGACAACGTCGGTCACATGCTGACCAGAACGATACTGCAAATGGGCGCTATAAGCATAATCAACAAGGACGAGCAGCTTGCCGAGCCGCTTGACAGCGTTAAAAACACCCTTGACGAAGCTATGACATCTATACGCAAAAGCGTTCACGGGCTGCACGATGATTCCATTGACCTTGAAGGCTCCCTGCGTGATGCGATAGCACCGCTGGGCGACAGCTTTACCGTGAGCTTTGATTACGATGTTCCCGGCAGGCTCAACAGCAGGATAAAATACTGCTTTATCGCTATCGTAAAGGAAGCGGTGAACAACATAATAAAGCACTCCTCGGGGGATAGGGTGAGCATAACAGTGCGTGAACACCCTGCAATGTGCACCCTTTCGATAGAGGACAACGGCGATTGCTCGCACGAAAAGCTGACGGGAGGTATCGGGCTTGAAAATATGCACGACCGTGTTGACCAGCTCGGCGGCGTACTTAACATAAGCGCAGACAAAAACGGCTTTAAAATATTCGTCAGCATAATGAAAAAGAACGGAGAAGATGAAAAATGAAGATAGTTGTTATAGATGATGACAAGCTGGTGGCTCTTTCGCTCAAAACGATACTTGAAAACACGGGCAGGGTAGAGATAGCCGCCATAGGCAGCAGCGGTGAAGAAGCTATTGCCCTTTATGAGCAGCTCAAGCCCGACGTTATGCTGATGGATATTCGTATGCAGGGCATGACGGGACTTGAAGCAGGAGAGGCGATACTTAAAAAGGACAAGAGCGCAAGGATACTTTATCTCACTACCTTCTCGGATGACGAATACATCGTAAAGGCGCTGAACATAGGCGCAAAGGGCTACATTCTCAAGCAGGATTTCAACGGCATAGAGCCTGCGCTGCAGGCGGTGATGAACGGTCAGCGTGTGTTCGGTGAGCAGGTGATAACAAGGCTTCCCGAGCTCATCTCGGAAAAGGAGCAGTTTGACTACGCACAAAAAGGCCTTACCGATAAGGAATGGGAGCTGGTAACGCTGGTGGCACAGGGGCTCAGCAACAAGGAGATCTCAGCGCAGATGTATCTCAGCGAGGGAACGGTGCGCAACTACCTGAGCCAGATACTTGAAAAGCTCTCTCTGCGTGACCGCACACAGCTTGCTGTTTTCTACTTTACTCACAAGTGAACAAGCATATATCAACAAAAATGCCCGACAGAGCGTTATGCTCCGCCGGGCTGTTGTTTTTCCGCCCCGCTGCGTTACGATACAGCGTCTTCTTTTTCACGCATATTCTTTACTATCTTGCCGGAAACTATATCCTCTACCGACTGTATCTGTCCGTCTACCAGCTTTACCAGCTTTGTGCCGTATAATGCTGCGCTCTCGGAGTGTGTTACCTGCACGATAGTTTTGTTGTATTTGCGGTTTATCTCGCCAAACAGCTCCATAAGGCTCGTGCCCGTTTTGCTGTCAAGGTTTCCGATAGGCTCATCAAGAAAGATGATGTCGGGATCAAAAACCAGCGCTCTTGCGATAGCTACTCTCTGCTGCTGGCCGCCCGAAAGCTCCCTTGGAGTGAGCTTTCTTTTATCCTTCATGCCGATTATCTCAAGGCACTTTTCAAGGTTATCCTTGTAGCTGCTCCTCTTTTTGCCTGCTATCATCAGAGGGAGCGCAATATTATCCTCTACCGAAAGGTTGGGAACGAGGTTGTAGAACTGAAATACGAAGCCGACCTTTTCATTTCTCATGGCGCAAAGCTCCTTGTCCTTGAGTGTGCTGAGGTCTGTTCCGTTGATGCTCACCGTTCCCTCGCTTGGCATATCAAGTCCGCCGAGGAGATACAGAAGTGTTGATTTTCCGCTTCCCGAAGGTCCCATTATCGAGATAAACTCCCCCTGCTCCACGCTCAGATCTATATCCTTGAGGACGTGTGCGGTCTCCTTGCCGTTTACAAATTTTCTGTTTACCTTTACTGCATCTATAACTTTCATTTTTTGTTACCCCTTTTTTATTCGTATTTTAACTCAGCTACCACGTTGAGCTTTTTGCTCTTTTTCATTGTGGAAAGTGTTGCGATGAATACCACAAACGCCGCTACTGCTGCATATACCGGAACCGACTTCCAATCAAACGTTACATTCATGGGAAGGTCTATCGAGCCAAAGAGCTTGGTCATTATGCCGTTTACCATTACGGTGAAAGGTATTGCTGCCGCTAAGCTCCACAAAAGGCTCGTCATGCTCTCTGTCAGGACAAGTCCCCTGCGCTTTGACCTGTTCATTCCTACCGAAGCCATTACCGCAAATTCCTTGCGCCTTTGCTGGAAGCTGATAGAGATGTTATTGAGGATACCTATGGAGGTGATGACGAGTGCAAGGTATGAGAATATAGAAAGTATATCTATGATCATCTGGTTTGACCTTACGTTCTCCTCCATCATATCATCTCTTGAGATGTATGTAGCGCCCATGCTGCTGACAGCCTTTTTGAATTCCTTTTCAACGCCGGCTGCGTCAGCGCCCTTTGCGAGCCTGAACTCTATCTCATTTGCTTCCTTTATGTTATAAGCGCTCATCATATCCTCGGGCTTCATAAGTATGACTCTGCCGTTGTTGTATACCTTGCTGTCGAAAGTTCCTACTATCGTGAACTCAACCTTTTTGCCGCCCGATTCTATCTCGACAGTATCGCCTGCTTTTTTCTTCAGGTTCTTTGCAACGACCTCGCCCATAAGTATGCCCTTGCTGCTGTCGCTCTTATACTTTTCAAAAGTGTCCTTGTTCTTATCCGAGTTCAGCTCAAAGTACTGCATATACTCGGCATACTTATCAGCATCGCACGCAAATGCTGCAAAGCCGTATTTTTCGCTTTCGCACCACGCTGCATATATCTGAGTTATCGAATCCTTGTCGATGCCCTCAACCTGCGAGAGCTTTTCGCTGAGTATCTCGGTAGTGGTCTTTTCAGCGTTGCTGTGGATTATGTTTGAAACTGTGTAATCAGTGTTGAGCTCCTCATAAGCCGAAACTACCAGCTCCTTCATCGAATTGCCCACAGATACTATCGCAAATATCGCTGAGAGCGAAACGATGAGCAGTGTGATGTTTCCTCTGAGCAGCTTTGAGCTTTTGATGTTGTTCATTGCAAGAAATACTGTGGTATTTCCCTTGAAAAGCCTGCTCACCCAGCCCGAAAGCACCTTGAACAGCTTTCTTGACATCATTACCAGCCCGAGAAATGCGCCTGCGAAAAGCAGCGGGCTGAGGTCCTTTGTCCACTGTGCATCGCTGATGAAGCCTGCAATTGCAAATGCCATCAGCACGCACCCTGCGATAAATCTTACCGCACCCTTTTTGTGCTTTGTTTCGACTCTGTTGAGTATAACGTCCTTGACCTGCAGCTTTTTTATGCTCCTTGCAGGCAGCCATGCCGAGCCGACCGAAAGAACTATTGAAAACGCAAATGCGATGATTATATGTACAACATTTATTTTCAGCTCAGGGTAGATGCCGTAGTCCTTGAGCGGAGCGAACTGCCTTGAAAATACCATCAGTCCCAGCTCTCCCAGCACCGTTCCCAGCACCGAGCCGATGACAGCATAGATAGCAGCCTCTGCCAGCAGGATATGCTCCATTTTCGCTCTTGTAGCGCCCTGGCTCATGAACGTTCCGATTATCGGCAGCCTTTCGCTGATTATCAGCTTGAAGGCTCCGCAGATTATTATCACGCACACGATACATACAAGTCCGAGCATTCCGTAAAGTCCCATTGTTATGGACTCTGTGCCCTGCGTATCATCATCCACCAGCACCTGTGCCTTAACGGCTTCGTTGTTCTTGTTGAACTGCTCAACGCCGTCCTTTACAGCCTGCTCACTGTCGGTGAACTTTGCAGTCATGGAATTGTATTTTCCGTTTGCACCGAGCAGCTCATTAAGGTAATCATACCCCACCACTGCCGAAAAGCTCTTTATCTGGTCGTTGTAAAACAGGCCGTCTGTCGAGGCGATGCCCTTTACGGTGAACTCTGTCTTTTCGCCGTTGATGGAAAGCTCCAGCTTATCCCCGAGCTTCAGCGAATTTTCCTTTGCTGTTCTGTCGGAGATGATGATATCTCTGCTGCCCGTATTCTCAAACGCTCCCTCGGTCAGCTTCATATCAAAATTCTTTCTTCCCGAGACAAAAACGTACTTGACCTCATCGTTCTCGTTGATGACACCCGTCAGCTCCAGCGTTCCTCTCAGCTCGCTAATGCCGTCCGTTTTAACATCGCTCTCATCAAAGAAAGCCTCCTGCGTGTTTGAGTGTATCGAGATATCCTGTCCCTCCGAAACTATCTTCATAGGCTGGATAAAGCTGTCCATGACCGCATCTATCAGCCCCAGGCTCGTAATGAGAAGTGCTGCGCTTATCATTATTGAAAATACGAGCAAAAACAGCCTTCCCTTTCTCTCCAGCATATTCTTGGAGATATACTTTAAAAATACTCCCAACTTTTTTCTCCCCCGTTCTTTTTTGTCTTTATGTTATGGTATTTTTAAAACGTTATCAAAGCATCTCGCACATCTTGCGGTATACCTCGCTGCTTGCCGATGCAGCAAGTATAGTTATCCCCGTTGCAAGATCGAGTATTGCGTGCGCCGCTATGATCGGCACGGGATCTTTCTTTTTGCGGTAGTATATGCAAAACAGCACCGTCAGCGGCAGGAATGAGAAAAATCTGTATGCCATATACCTCGCATAAGGTATCATCGGTATAAAGCAGTGCTGAAGCGCATAGAAAAATGCAGGAACTATAACAGCAGCGTATTTGTTCTTTATGCTGTTTACCCCAAGCCCAAGATAAAGCCCGTCCTCTGCAAAGCCTACTGTTGCGGGCAGCACTATCAGATTTATCACCGCAAGTGCAAGCGGTATCGGTGCGGCTATGTCCGCCGTTACACGAGGCATCATCTTGCCGTAGCACACAAGCCCCGAAAGATACATTCCGCCCATTCCGACAAGTATGAATACGAATATCAGACCTATCATATTTTTTACGCTGCGTCCGCCCCTGCGCAGTCCTATCATTTCGCTGTAACTCATCTTTGCGCTTTTTGCTGCTGCAAACAACACAAGTATCGTTACAACATTCACGCAGCTCGCCACAAGTGACCACCAGCTGCTCGTTTCTCTCAGGCTTTTGCCCGCTGCCGCAGCACCCACTGCGAATATCGCAATGAACATCACACACCGCAGCGGCAGCAGCAATGCAAAGCTGCTTTTGTATCCTTCCCTGTGCATACCCCTCATAGTCTTTCTCCCTTTGTGACCTTTTGTTCTGCTTGTTTTTTTGTCTGTCAGCTCTTTATTTTAACATAGCATACTTTTTATTAAGAAATCCTTAAATCAAATTTTGTTTTTGCACAATATTATATCACTGTGCATATTATACGGCGTATAATACTATTTGTCAATATAATATTATTCTTTTATGAAAAATATGTAGCCTTGCACAAATATTTCCGCACGGCTCAACTTTTTACTTGTTTATAATGCACACATTCTCTGCACAAAAAATCACGAAGGCATTATTTCTGCCCTCGTGATGATACTCAGTTATTCGTTTCAAATATCCTTTCGTCGCCCAGCTTAACCACAAGCTCGGGATCAATCACCCTGCATTCCCTGCCCTGCGCATCTGTGAACTCGCCCACAAGAAATCTTGCGCTTGCGTCCTCGTTAAGCTCTACCGCAGGCTGTATCTGCTCGGGAGTCTTTTCCTCAAAGCCATAGATTATATCCACCAGCAGCGCCGCCTGCTTATCGCCCTGCTCGGTCACGATAAAGCAGTCCCTGTCGCTTGCCTCCTTAGACGGATAGCCAAATCTGCGCCTGAGGTCTATAACGGGGATATATCTTTCACGGAACATCACAGTACCCGTGACATAGTCGGGGAAATCGGGTATCCTCTCGGGCGTGCTTGCGGCAACTATTTGCAGCACATTGCTGAAAACGACCGAGAATATATGACCGTCCACCTCGAATACAAGATACTTTTCAGCCTGTTCATTTCCCAAAGCGTCCATATCACTCACCGTCCTTTTTCATCATTTTCACCTTTAAGTTAAGCTCATCGGCTATTTTTTCAAGGCTCAGCTGACGCTTTACGCTGCCATTTTCAAAAGCAGCTCTCGGCATACCGTAGACCACGCTGCTCTTTTCGTCCTGCCCGATAGTGAAAGCGCCCATAGTTTTCATCGTCAGCATTCCCTTTGCGCCGTCGCAGCCCATTCCCGTAAGAATAACGCCGATAACCGACGACTTTGCGCAGTAGGCTGCCGAGTCGAACAGAACATCTACCGAGGGGCAGTGCCCCGAAACTCTTACGCCTGCTTCGGAGTTTACAAAGTAGCCCTCTTTATCGTGGAAAACTCTCAGGTGCTCGCCGCCCTTTGCGATGACGACCATATTATTTTTAAGGTAAAGTCCGCTTCTTGCCTCGACCACATCGAACCTTGTCGTTTTATCCAGCTGCTCGGCATAGATCCTTGTATATTTTTCCGGCATGTGCAGCACTGCCACTATCGGCGGCATCTCGCCCGTCAGCGAACCGAGTATCACGGGCAGAGCCTGCGTGCTTCCGGTCGAACCTCCGATAGCGATTATAGTTCCCTGCTGTCTGCGTGGGATGCTCAGCTGCCTTACGACCTCATGAGGAGCAGCTTTGAGCAGTCTTTCAAGGCTCTTGAAAAGCCTTGCCGAAAACAGCTGCGCGTCCTCCTCGGGCTTGATTATAACGTCCATTGCGCCTGCATTCATAAACCCGAAGTTTGAATAGTGCTGTGCTGTGCACACTATCAGCGGGCGGTAGAATTTTGGCATTAGCGAGCGGATATACTGCGCTGTTTTGTCCTTTTCATACCTGTCGCCGTCAACGATCAACAGGTCGGGCTGTTCGCTTTTAACGCTTTTAACGCCCATTGCAAAGGTGCACACCTGCACTGAGTATTTCCCCTGTGCGCTGCTTTCTATCAGCCTGACAAGCCCCTGTGCGAACCATCTGTCGTCTGCTATCACCAGCAGTTTAGCTGCTTTATCCGTCATACGCCGTCACCCGTCTTTCTGTAAACGGCGGTGTATATCTTTTTGTACGGCATATCCTCGGGAGCGCTCTCGGCGTGCCCTATGTAAAGATATCCGCCTGTTTCGGTAGCATCGTAAAATTTACGGCAGACCTTGGATTTGGTTTCCTCGTTGAAATATATCATAACATTGCGGCAGAAGATAAGGTGGAATTTCTTTTTGAAATGTATATCGTCCATAAGGTTATGGTATTTGAACACCACATTGTTCCTTATGCTGTCCACGACCTTATAATCTCCGAACTGCGCATGGCAGAAATATTTTTCACGCCATTTATCAGGCATCCTTTCTATCGACGAGGCAGAAAAAATGCCGTTTGCTGCGCCCTTTAACGCATTGAACGAAATATCCGTCGCAAGTATCTTCAGATCCCACTTGTTTCTTTTAAGCCCGAAATATTCATCAAGGCACATTGCGATATTGTAAGGCTCGTTGCCGTAGGAGCAGCCTGCGCTCCAGATATTGAGCGTTTTATCCTTTATATTCTTCTCAGCCCACGGCAGGAAGACCTCCATCATGTGCTGATAATGCGCAGTTTCACGCATAAAGTAGGTGTGGTTGGTGGTGAGGCGGTTTATCATGTTGGCGACCTCACGCTGAGTGGAATCGTTATAAACAAGGTTAAGATAGTCCGCAAAGCTGTCAAAACCGCAGTCGAGCACATAGTTGCTCAGCCTGCTTTCAACAAGCACCTTTCTGTCTGTAAGGTTCAGCCCGTAGCGTTCCTTTATAAATCCAACGAGCTTGATAAAATCTTCGTTTTCTATCGTTAACATCTCATCACCCTCTTTTAACGGGATAGAACGGAAATATCAGCCTTTTGCATCAAACCAGCTGTGTCCGCTGTGAACATCGGCGGTGAACGGGACAGCGAGCTTTACAGCCCCCTCCATTTCCTCTTTCAAGAGTTTTTCCGCTTTTTCCTTATCCTTTTCGGCTGCCTCTATTATCAGCTCATCGTGCACCTGCAATATCAGCCGTGCATCGAGCTTTTCCTCCTGTATCCTGCGGTAGACTTTTACCATAGCTATCTTTATTATGTCCGCAGCAGCGCCCTGTATCGGCGCATTCATCGCAGCTCTTTTTCCAAAAGCCTGCACCATTTTATTTGAGGCGTTCAGCTCGGGGATATACCTGCGTCTGCCGAATATAGTTGTAACATAGCCGTTTCGGATACCCTCCTCGACGGTGGCATCCATAAACTGCGATACCTTGGGGTAGTTGGCAAGATAATTGCTGATATACTGCTTTGCCTCTGCGACCGATACGCCGATATCCTTTGAAAGCGAGAACGCACCGATGCCGTAGATGATGCCGAAGTTTACCGCCTTTGCGGCACGCCTCATCTCATCGGATACAAAATCCTCGGGAAGATCAAAGACCTGTGCCGCAGTCAAGCGGTGGATATCCTTTCCGCTGAGGAAAGCCTCCTGCATATTCTCATCGCCGCACACGCTCGCCAGAACTCTCAGCTCTATCTGCGAATAGTCCGCATCAACGAGCACATAGCCGTCCCTTGCGACAAAGAACTTACGCATATTGCGCCCTATCTCCTTGCGCACGGGAATATTCTGCATATTCGGCTCGGTCGAGGAGATACGTCCCGTTCTCGTTTCGGTCTGCTTGAAAACCGAGTGCACTCGCCCGTCCTGCCCTATCTGCTTGAGCAGTCCCTCAACGTAGGTCGAATCCAGCTTGGTCAGCGTGCGGTATTCAAGTATCAGCGGGATTATCGGGTGGGCGTTCTCCAGCGCTTCAAGCACCTCTGCCCCTGTTGAATATCCGCTCTTTGTCTTTTTCTTTGCAGGCAGCCCCAGCTTTTCAAAAAGTATCGTTCCCAGCTGCTTGGTCGAAGCTATATTGAACTCCTCGCCTGCGTATTCGTATATCTGTGCTGTCAGCTCGGCTATTTTGCCTTTAAGCCCCTCGCCGAACGCTTTTATGCCGTCAACATCAGCCTTGACGCCGTAGTATTCCATTGATGCGAGCACCTCGCACAGCGGCAGCTCGATATTTTGGTAAAGCTCGGTCATCTTCGTGTCGGCAAGCTGCTTTTCAAGGTTTTCGCAAAGCGGCATAAGGCTTGCAATGTCGGCGTTTTCGCCGCAGTCGCTGCGGTAAGCGACCTTGTATGCAAGGCAGAGATTTTCGACCGAGTAATCGCTTGACTGTGAATTGAGCAGATACCCTGCAAGGTCACAGCAAAAGCTGAGCTTGTTCACTCTCACGCCGTTTTCAAAGGCGAACTTGTGCAGGCTTTTGCCCTCATAAGCGTATTTTTCGCAGTCGCAGCACAAAAATTCCTTTACGAGCTGCTCATCGCAGGCGGTATAGACCACATTTTCGCATATAACCTTCAGCGCTTTGCCGTTAAGCTCGCACCCGACCTTTCCTGCCTGCTCAAACGCTTTTATATCCGCACTTTCAAGTGTTTTTTTCGATATTTTCGGCAGATCAGCCAGCTTCAGCTTCTTTTCAGCCTCGACCTCAGCGCCGTCGGTATCTGCTCCTTGGATATCCAGCCTTTCCATCAGCTTGAACATTTCAAGCCCTGCAAGCAGCTCCCTTGTTTTATCCCTGTCGCCGCCTGTCAGCTTGTAGCTCTCAATATCCGTATCTATCGGCACTTCAAGGAATATCTCGGCTAAAAATCTGCTGTCCAGCGCATCCTGATGACCGCTTTCTATCTTCGCCCGAACGGACGGTGTCAGCTTCATTTCGCCGAGCTTTTCGTAAAGCCCGTCAACGCTGCCAGCCTGCTGTATAAGGCTCAGCGCAGTTTTTTCGCCTATACCCTTTATGCCGCTGATGTTATCCGAGGCATCTCCCATAAGCGCCTTGACCTCTATCATCTGCCTCGGCTCAACGCCGTATTCCTCCATGATGCGCTGAGGCGTATAGACCTTGGTCTCCTTGTTTCCTGCAAGGCGAACGGTGACCTTATCGGATACCAGCTGAAAGCTGTCCCTGTCGCCCGTGAGGATAAAGCACTCGTTTCCGCTGTCTGCGCACGCCTTTGAAAGCGTACCGAGGATATCGTCCGCCTCATAGCCCTCGCACTCGACTATCTTAACGCCGATGTCCGTCAGCAGCTCCTTTATAACAGGCATCTGCTGGGCAAGCTCGGCAGGCATACCCTTTCGGTTCGCTTTATAATCGGCATTTGCCTTGTGGCGAAAAGTCGGCGCTTTAAGGTCAAAAGCCACCGCCGCACATTCGGGCTGCACCTGTGAAAGCTCTTTGAGATATATGTTCATAAAGCCTGTGATAGCATTGGTGAACTGCCCCTTTGAGTTGGCAAGCGCCTTGATGCCGTAAAAAGCTCTGTTCATTATACTGTTTCCGTCTATGGCAAGTAGTTTCATTTTTAGCTCCTTCAGAGATAAGATTTAAAAGGCAGGGCGTATGCTTACAAGTCCTGCAAAGACATCGTCGCAACAGCATTCAGGCTCATATCTGCACGCCTGCCTGCGATAAAGTCAAAGTATCCCTGGCAGGCTATCATCGCACCGTTATCGCCGCAGTATTTCAGCTCGGGCAGGAACAGCTTGTATCCTCGTTTTTCGCACTGCTCCTTCATCATCTCACGCACGCCGGAATTTGCCGAAACGCCGCCTGCAACGGCGATAGTTGTGTAGCCAAAGTCCTTTGCGGCGAGCATGGTTTTTTTGCACAGTATCTCTGCGATTGTTTTCTGGAAAGATGCCGCCATATCCTCACGGTTTATTTCCAGCCCTTTTTGCTGCGCATTGTGAACGGTGTTTATCACCGCAGTTTTAAGCCCCGAAAATGAAAGGTCGTATTCGCTTCCCTGAACCTTTGGGTGAGGCAGCACAAAGGCTTTGTCATCGCCGTTTTTCGCCGCAGCGTCGATGAATTTTCCGCCGGGGTATTCGTAACCCAGCGTTCTTGCGACCTTGTCAAAGCACTCTCCTGCCGCATCGTCACGGGTGCGCCCGATAACGTTGTACTTTGTGTAGTCAAGCACCTCAACTATGTGTGAATGTCCGCCCGACACCACAAGGCACAGATAAGGCGGTTTGAGATCGGGGTGTGAGATATAGTTTGCAGCAATGTGCCCTGCGATGTGGTGCACGGGAACGAGCGGCTTGTCCGCACTCATTGCAAGTCCTTTTGCAAAGCTCACACCTACGAGCAGCGCTCCTATCAGCCCGGGGGCAT
>OCTX012286168.1_pt1 | contig 18858 bp, 13 predicted proteins | sample 1539691 | NCBI WGS metagenome assembly OCTX01 (sample SAMN02144231, study PRJEB22623) | gut metagenome | biome: sheep rumen | host: Ovis aries | place: New Zealand | reverse complement strand
CCCGACAGTCCGCGGATGATGAGCGAGTCCGTGCGTATGGTGACGGCAAAAGGTATTCCAGAAGGGCTGGTCCTCACGTCCGGGTCGTCGGGATTGTCGAGCCAGTAGACCCCCGGCGCGACATGGAGAATGGTGGTGCCGTGGTCAGGAACTGCCGCGAGCGCATCGAGGGGGTCATTGTACACACCCTCTCCCTTGTCCTGTCTTTTAGCGCTGGCGTCAAGACGTATGACGGTCTGGGCAGAAACCGGAAGGAGAACAAGGAAGAAAGCAAAAAAGGAATAATAATGTCGCCACTGATTCATATCGATGTGAATATTTTTTTATTGGTAATACCCGGCAAAGAGAAGACAAAACACCACCGTTGCGTGTTCACTTTAAATAAAACGAAGAAGTACAGCATTTTTGTATAAACACCTTCATTTTTCTTTATGTCAGCCATCCTTGTGTAAATGCTACAATCGTATGACATTTGCGTTTCCACGTTACATTTACTGTAAAAAAAGTTACAAATCTTATAATATATATATTAATATAGATGTAAATTTGTAAAAATTTGCGGCTTGGCGATAGTCACAAGCCACAAGAGAGAAAATATAAAATCCCAAACATAACTATGCAAACTAAAAATACACTTATCAGTCTTGCCTTAGCCGCAAGCACCCTTATCCCTGGATCCGCCGATGCCCAGCTGTCGTCCAACCCCGACAAGTTCTTAGGCAATATCACGACCAGGTACAACGTGGATTACGGTAAAGAGCCCTTCCACACCCTTTGGAACCAGATCACCTGCGAGAACGAGTCGAAATGGAGCTCGATAGAAGGCAATTCCCGCGGCAGCTTCAACTGGGGCGGCTGCGACAACGCATACAACTATGCCAAAAAGCACGGATTCCCGTTTAAATTCCACACACTGGTGTGGGGGTCGCAATACCCTGGCTGGATGGACAACCTGTCCACCTCTGAGCAGTACAAAGCCATAGAAGAGTGGATGGACGCCATACAGAAGCGCTACCCCGACCTCGACATCATAGACGTGGTGAACGAGGCAGTGGAAGGCCATGCCCCTGCTCCCTACAAAGCCGCACTGGGCGGTGACGGTGTGACTGGATATGACTGGATTGTGAAAGCATTCGAGATGGCACATGAGCGCTGGCCCGACGCCATCCTGGTGTACAACGACTACAACTCATTCCAATGGAACCGCTCCCAGTTCATCACTCTGGTGAAAGCCGTCCGAGACGCCGGTGCTCCGATTGACGCCTACGGCTGCCAGTCGCACGACCTGACCGACTGCGACATCAACACGTTCAAGTCGGCTATGAACGAGCTGCAGACGAACCTGAAGATGCCGATGTACAGCACGGAGTATGACATCGGCACCAGCGACGACAACTACCAGCTGCAGCGCTACAAAGAGCAGATTCCATATATGTGGGAGTCGAGCTACTGCGCCGGCATCACGCTGTGGGGCTATATCTACGGTGCCACATGGACCACAAACGGCAACTCCGGCCTGATACGCGACGGGGAGGACCGTCTGGCGATGACCTGGCTCCGCGAGTACATGGCAAGCGACAAGGCCAAGAACGCCAAGAGCCCGTTCCCAGGCATGAAGAAAGAAGCGTCGGTCTACGTGAAGCCTGCCGGCCCGAGGGTATGCCTCGGTGACTCCATCCCCATCACCGTCAGGGCAAGAATGCGCACGAAGACCATCGACCACGTGGAGCTCTACGTGAGGAACAGACTGTACGAGACGATGACCGAATCTCCCTATGTGTCGTATTACAAACCGACCGTGACGGGCGCCCACGCGTTGAAAGCCATCGTCTATACCACCGACGGAGAGAAATACGAGCGTATCGGCAACTTCACCGCCGGCAGGCGCAGGAGCGTGTTTACCAAAGGCGGAGCGGTTCTGCCCGGCATTGTGGAGTGTGAGGACTTCGACGCAGGAGATAACGGAATCGTCTACCACGACAGCGACGCAAGCAACAGCGGCAATGCGAAGACGTACCGCACGAACGCTGGCGGCGTGGACATCGTGACCGCAGACGAAGGATATGCCCTGGGCAACACCAAATCCGGAGAATGGGTGGAATACACCGTGAACGTGGAGGAAGAAGGACTCTATTCATTTGAAGCCTTAGCAAGCGCCGGTGCGTCGGGTGCGTCGTTCAACCTGGCACTGAGCAACTATATGGACCAGACTCCGCTGACAGGCGAGATTGCCGTTCCGTGTCCGGAACTCGGGAATTTCGACAACTATCAGACCATCTACGGCCGTACGCTCGTCCCGCTGTCGAAAGGCAAGCAGATCATCCGTCTGAACGTGACTGGCGGTCAGTGTCAGGTGGACCGCATCGAATTCAAACGCCTGGAGGTGAATGAAGACATCAAGGTCCGCGTGAGTGCCACCCCGATATCTCTGACCGTAGGCGATGTGACGACCGTGAAGGTGAGCGCCTCAGCCGGAACTGACCAGATTAAGGAAGTGCGTCTGTACGCCAACGGCGTGTATATCGGCACCGTCGATGAGATTCCATCTCAGATGGAGTATGAACCCGAGTCCAAGGGCACATGCACGCTGTCGGCCATCGCAATCGACGAGGCAGGACGAGAAGGCCTGATATCCACCTATAAGATAAATGTGAAGAACAAGCAGAGTGTGTATGGCGACATGGCCGCTTTGCCAGGCATAGTTGAAGCAGAGAACTTCGACCAGGGCGGCGAGACCATCTCGTTCCACGACAGCGACAGCGAAGACCAGGGCAAGGCCAACTACCGCCTTGACAACGAAGGCGTGGACATCGTCCGGAGCAACAACCGCTATGTGCTGGGCTACACGGCTCAGAATGAATGGGCCGAATACACCGTTGACGTGACGATGTCAGGCAAGTATGAGTTTGAGGCCACCGTATCTTCCGGCGTGAGCGGCTCCGCGTTCCGCATCAGCCAGGTGAAGAACGGCAGTATCGTGAACCTTGCCACCGTGACCGTTCCTCAGACTGCCGACGGCAACTGGGACTCCTATCGCGTGGTGAAAGGCACGCTCAGCCGCAATCTGACCAAGGGGGAGGCCCTCCTTCGCATCACCATCACCGGCGCACAATGCAACATCGACAAAATCAAGTTCACCTGCGTTGACGCCACCGGCATCGACGACGTGATGGCCGACCAACCGACGAACACAAACGAGAAGCCCGTGATCTACAACCTGAGCGGCCAGCGGCTGAACAGCCTTCAGAAAGGCATCAACATCGTGAATGGCAAGAAAGTGCTGGTGAAGTGATAGTTGAATGTTTAAAGTTGAATGTTGAATATTTAAAGTTTAATGTTTAAAGTTTAAAGAACTATCCTGACTGAGAGTGCTGTGTACAGCAGCCTTGAGATATCATCCGAACAAACGGGCATTCCTCTAATGAGGTTGTCCGTTTGTTCTAATAATGAGAGTAATTTGTGCCATAGGTATTTGAAATTCATCCAAAAGTAATGAAAATAAACTTTTTTGCGAAAAAAGTTTTGTGATTATTAGTGAAATCACGAATAAATGTCGTAACTTTGCATTTTGAAAGAGAGAAAGCCCCAAAAGAAGTTTATGGGGGTTGTCCTTTCCTGGATACACAGAAAATAATCAAAACAAATAAAAAATTATGAGCAGAATAAAGAATTTAGCATTGGCAGCACTGTTTGCATGCGGAATGACCGCCAACGCCCAGTCCGTTCAATCCACAACACCAGTCACTTCGGGCTGGCAGTCAGTTTGGTTCAACTGGAACAAGAGCAAGGTGAAATCAGACTACAAAGAATTCAATGCAATCAAGTTCAACCAGCTGTCGCTGGGCTACAGCCGTGCGTTCAGCGTGTCGCGCGACCTTCCTTTGTTCGTAGAGGGCGGTCTTGGTGTTCAGTATTCCTATGACAAGGAGACGATCAAAAGCAACGAGACAGCCAACGTTTATCACACATACAAATACAAAGTGTTTTCAGCCGTTGCTCCAGCTCACTTACTATACCGTTGGGACATACCTTCCTCCAAACTTTCCCTAATGCCGTTCGCAGGCTTGAACTTCCGTTTTAACATTATTGGCCGTAGACGCATAGAAGCAGCACAGATTGGTGAAAACTCCATCCAAAATTTCGGCAAGAAATCTTGTGATGTCTTTGAAAACTACATTGACGCCGATAACGAAACATACAACAACAAGGCGTGGAACCGCTTCCAGTGGGGATGGGACTTCGGCGTGAAACTCCAGTACGACAAACGCTACACCATCGGCCTGTCATGGGGCCGCGAATTCAACGACTTCGCACAGAACAGCAAGATCCGCTCACGTGCCATCACACTTGAATACGCATTCTAAGCACATCCAAAAACTATCAATATGACAAAAAAGCAGCCTTTATGGTTGCTTTTTTTTATTTTATTCACGTTTCATTAAACCATTTGTTTGTTTCATTGTCAAAATCAATGTATGGACGGCAAAAACAGATTTTCTCTTGTGTTTTTGGTCCACACCCCCACACAATTACAAAAAAAACAAACATCCTTTTCTTATATGAAACGTATCCTACTGCTTCTACTGCTGATTTTGCCAGCGCTCAGCCTGTCGGCTCAGAAGAAATCCAACGTGACTGGCCGTGTGTTGGACTCCGAGAGTGCCGAGGCCCTGTCGTATGCCACAGTACAGATATTGAAGTCCGACAGCACGTCGATGATAGGCGGCGCAGCGACTAACCTGAACGGATATTACACCGTGAAGAACATTCCAGCCGGAAACTACGTGATGAAGGTGTCGTATATCGGCTACCACAGTTTCTTCCGCCAGCTGGAAGTGAAGTCCGGCCAGACAGAGGTGAACGGCGGCACTATCCTGATGACCCCCAACTCCGTCATGCTGCAGGAGGCCGTGGTTCAGGGCACGATGCGCCAGGTTGAAGTGAAAGAAGACACGCTGATATTCAATGCCGACGCCTTCAAGACTCCCGAAGGCAGTGTGCTTGAGGAGTTGATCCGCAAGCTGCCCGGCGCAGAGGTAGGCGACGACGGCTCCATCAAAATCAACGGCAAGCCCGTGTCGAAAATCCTGGTGGACGGCAAGGAGTTCTTCTCCAACGACAAGAGCATGGCGATGAAGAACCTGCCCACCTACATCGTAGACAAGGTGAAAACCTACGACAAGCAGTCTGACATGGCAAAGATGACTGGCATCGACGACGGCGAGGAAGAGACAGTGATCGACCTGTCAATCAAGAAAGGGATGAAGAACGGCTGGTTCGGCAATTTTGACCTTGGTGCCGGAACGAAGGAGCGCTTCGCCAACCGTGCGATGGTAAGCCGTTTCGCCGACCAGACACAGATAACCGCCGTAGGACAGTACAACAACACCGGCGGCCGTGGCTTCGGCGGCGGCGGTGGTGGCGGCGGCAAGACGAAGATGGGCATGGGCGGTGTGACGCTGGCCCTGGAACGCGGCAAGGTGGAGATAGGCGGCAACGTGCGCTATCAAGGCCGTAAGAACACATCGAGCACGAAGTCGGCCACCCAGAACTTCATCACCACCAACTCGTCGTACTCCAACTCCCGGAACTGGAGCCTGAGCCGCAGCAACTCAGTGAACGGCGACTTCAAGATAGAATGGAAGCCCGACTCGATGACCACTGTGCTGTTCCGTCCGAATTTCTCGTTCGGCGACTCAGAATCGAACGGTAACGGCACAAACGTCACGTTCAACGACGACCCTTACGAGCAGGACGGAGTGAAGAACCCGCTTGAGGACATGGACCTGATCAGTCACAACATCAAGGTGAACCAAAACATCACCGGCTCGAAGAGCGAGGGCGACAACTACAGCTTCAACGGCAACCTGATTATGAACCGCCGCCTGAACAACGTGGGGCGTAACTTCTCTATCCAACTGGGAGGCTCATTCAGCAAGAACGAGAACAAGAGCTTCAACCTGAGCGACGTCACCTATTTCCAGAGAGACGACTCCCTGGCCCTGACCTACCGCTACCGCACGACACCCAACAAGTCGAAGAACTTCAACGTGAGTTTCAACTACAGCGAGCCTCTGATAGCCAAGACACTCTTCCTTCAGACCTCCTACCGCTTCAACTACCAGAACAACCACAGCGACGGAAAGGCCTACGACATGGGTGGCATTGACGCGCTGATCACAGACATCCGCAACACCGGAGCCGGCTACCTGCCCTGGGACTACTACGAATACCTTGACGAGGACCTGAGCCGCTACACCGACAACACGAACTACATCCACAACATCGACGTGCAGCTCAGACTGGTGACCCCCAAAATCAACATGAACTTGGGCGTGAACATCCAGCCCCAGCGCCAGCGGATGGAATACAACTACCAGGCACTCGACACCATAGCCACCCGGAATTATGTGCGCGTGTCGCCCACCCTGAACTTCCGCTACCGGTTCAACAAGCAGCACACGCTGCGCATCCGCTACCGCGGCCAGACACAGCAACCCAGCATCACCGACCTGTTCAACATGACCGACAACTCCAATCCTCTGAACATCCGTATGGGTAACCCGAACCTGTCGCCCTCGTTCAACAACAACATCAGCGTGGACTGGAACAACTTCCTGTCGACGACGATGCAGAGTTTCGTGGCACGCCTGAGCTTCCAGAACACGCTGAACGCCATCGAGAGCCGCACCCAGTACAACGAGGAGACCGGTGGACGCATCACCCAGCCTACGAACGTGAACGGCAACTGGAGCATCAACGGCAACTTCGGATGGAACCGTCCAATCTTCCTCGACAACCTGACTTTCAACACCAACACGTCGTCGAGCTACCGCAACAACGTGGGCTACATCTACCAGAATAACCAGTCGCTGAAGAACAAGGTGAAGAATTTCTCCATCGGCGAGAATATCCGGTTGAACTACCGCACTGACTACAGCCTGGGCTCATGGGACGTGACGCTGAACGGCAACGTGAACTACAACAACCAGAAGAGTGAGCTCGTCCCGACCAACAACCGCAGCACCTACGACTTCTCCTATGGCGGCAGCTACAACCTGAACATGGACAACGGCTTCGGCTTCTCCACGAACCTGAGCATGAACAGCCGCCGAGGTTATGCCAGCGCAGAGATGAACACCAACGAGCTGATATGGAACGCCCAGGTGTCGTACCGCTTCCTGAAAGGAAAGGCAGCCACCGTGTCGCTTCAGGCCTACGACATCCTTGGTCAGCGTAGCAACATCAGCCGCACCATCAACGCGACGATGCGCCGCGACAGCGAGACCAATGCCATCTATTCTTATGTGATGGCTCATTTCATCTACCGTTTCAATATGTTTGGCGGCCGCAACGCCAACCGTGGCGGAGGCAACGACCGCGGCAGCTATATGCGCAGCTACGATGCAAACGGAGGCCGTGGCGGCTACGAAGAGGGAGGCGGCAACCGAGGTGGCGGAAACCGTGGCGACGGCACTGGCGGTGGCAACCGTGGCGGCGGTGGCGGCAACCGAGGAGGTGGCGGATTCTCAGACTGACAAGGCAAAAAAACAGAGCTGGAAGTGTTTTTCATATAAGAACAACATTCTGCCTAATCCTCTACCACAACGACAAAAAAAGAACAGAATGATAGCACTTTGACAATATTTAGAATCATATTCCAAAAATTTTTGGATTCATAGATAGAATCACCCATTTTTCATAACTTTGCACACAAAAAGTTATAGAAAAATGGGTAATTTTATTTTAGCTGACAATCAGGACCTGACCCGCTTCGCCGTTGAGCGCATAATCAGAGAGGACGAGCGGAACCAGGTCCGCCGCGCCCGCGACAAAGCCGGACTGCTCCAGCTACTGCAGGAGAACGAGAACTCTACAGTCGTTCTCGACTATACATTGTTCAATTTCGTGGATGAAGACCAACTGCTGGTAATCAGCGAGCGCTATGCCATGACGAGCTGGCTGCTGCTCAGCTACGAGCTGACAGAGAAATTCCTCCGCCGAATCATCTATTCATCCCATGCCTTCAGCATCGTCTTCAAGGACAGTCCGATGCAGCATATCCGGGAGGCACTGCATTCTGCCAGTCAAGGCCACCGGTACATCAGCCAACGCGCGATGGAGATGCTGCTTGAAAGCAGGAAAGAGGACACGGAGACTGAGCTGCTGACCGCCACAGAACTGGCCATCGTGAAACTGATTGCACAGGGAAAGACAACGAAGGAAATCGCCACTGAGCGGTTCTCAAGCATCCACACCATCACCACCCACCGGAAGAACATCTTCCGCAAACTGAACGTGAACACGGCCCATGAGGTGATAAAATATGCGCTACGTGCCGGATGGGTGGATCCGTCTGAGTTTTATATATAGGCAGGCCTGCTTACGCAAGGGCCTGCCTGATGTCTTTCAGGATGTCCTCCGGATTTTCAAGCCCCAGACTGATACGCACCGTCGTGTCGTGTACACCCATGTCGTCCAGCTGTTCTTTGGTGAAGAGTCCGAAGATGGTGGACGCCGGGTGGATGGCGAGCGTCTTGCGGTCGAAGAGGTTGGTGGCACGGCGTATGACCTGCAGACGGTCGATAAAGTCGAAGGCCTGTTCACGCGAAGCCAGATCGATGGTGAACACAGCACCGGGAAGCGGTCCGAACTGGCGGAGCGACAACTCATGGAACGGATTGTCGTCCAGACCAGTGTAGTTGACACGTTTGATATCCGATATTTCCTTGCATTGTTGTGCCAGCCACAACGTGGACTCCGCCTGACGGCGGAAGCGGATGTCGAGCGTGTCGAGTCCCAGCGTCTCCATATACGCCACCTGAGGTGTCATCAGCGCACCCAGGTTGGTGACCAACTCCGTCTTCACCCTGGCAGTAAACGCCATCTTCTTCCCCACCCTTTTTGTCTTAGCCGCCAGCAATGGGTTGGGCGAGCGGCTCCAGTCGAACTGGCCATAGTCGATGACCAGTCCTCCCAGCCCGGTTCCTCCCCCCGATATATATTTTGTGCTCGACACCAGCTCGATGTCGACTCCCCACTCTCTTGCATGGAATGCAGAGAATGGCACGATGGTAGTGTCCGCCATCAGCGGCACCCCGTGCTGGTGTGCGATGTCCGCCAGCTGGCGTATGTCCGCTACGAGCAGCTGCGGGTTGGTGATAATCTCGAAGAAGAGCGCACAGGTATTCCCGTCAATCAGCTGTTCCACCTGTCCCGGATCAGTAAAGTCTGCAAACCGGGACTCGATGCCCAACGTTCCGAGCGTGTCGCGTATGAGCGAGACTGAGTTTCCAAAAAGATGTTTCGACGCCACGATATTGAGCCCCTGCGCAGCCACGGCCGTCAGTGCCGTGGCGATGGCCGCCATGCCGGTATTGAGGGCAGTGACGCTGACCGCCTCCGTAGCCTGTCTGACCCTCTCCTCAAGGTATGTAGTCGTAGGGTTTGCAATACGCGCATACGACGGTGCCATGGACCGTCCGCAGAACGCGTCACTCATCGCCTTCGCCGACGGGAACTCGAATGCCGCAGTGAGATAGACCGGCATTGAGAGAGCCCCGTAGGCGTCTGGCTTCTGATATTTCGTAGTCAGAATTTTGGTTTCGTAATTCATCTTCCAATGATTTTCTTGATGGCGATGACCAGCTTGTCAACGTCCTCACGTGTGTTGTAGAGCGCAAATGTGGGGCGCACGCTCATCTCATATCCCAATGCGCGCAGGGCGGGCTGAGCGCAGTGATGGCCTGCACGCACCGCAATCCCCTCCTTGTCGAGGAGCGTGCCCGTCTCAGGCACGGGTATGCCGTCGAGCACGAAGGAAACGACCGACACCCTCTGCTTGGGGTTGCCGATGAGCGTAAGTCCCTTGATTTGTGCCAGCTGTTCCCTCGCATACTCAGTGAGTTGATGCTCATGGTGCTCGATATTCCGTATGCCGATATGGCTGACATAATCGAGGGCTACGCCCAGTCCGATGGCGTCTGCCACATTGGGCGTGCCGGCCTCGAAGCGTGCCGGCGGCACGTTGTATTCCGTCCGCTCGATGGTCACGTCCTTAATCATGTTGCCGCCACCCTGCCACGGCTGCATCTTATCCAGCAGGTCCTTCCGTCCGTAGACCACGCCAATGCCGTTCGGTCCGTAGATCTTATGTCCGCTGAAGACGAAGAAGTCCGCACCGAGCGCCTGCACGTCCACTTTCGTGTGGGCGATGGACTGCGCGCCGTCAATCAACACCGGGATGTGGTGGCTGTGAGCAATGTCGATGATACGCTTCACGTCGTTGATGGTTCCGAAGGTGTTGTTGACGTGTCCGACGCTGACGAACCGTGTGCGTGGAGTAATCAGCCGCTCCAGCTCAGAGAGGATGAGGTCGCCGTTCTTGTCGGTCGGTATGGCCTTCAGCTGGCAACCCTTCTCTCGGCACACCTGCTGCCATGGCACGATGTTGGCATGGTGGTCGAGTTCCGAGACGATGACCTCGTCGCCCGGGGTAAGGAACTGCCGTCCGTAGGTCTGCGCCACGAGGTTGATACCCTCCGTAGTGCCTCTGACGAAGATGATTTCCTCGCTTGACGCCGCGTTGATGAAGCGCTGCACCTTCTCGCGGGCCTCCTCGTAGGCATCGGTGGCACGGGCTGCAAGCGTATGTGCGCCACGGTGGATATTCGAATTGTCATGTTTGTAGTAATCCGAAATCCGGTCAATCACCTGTATCGGTTTTTGCGTGGTCGCCCCGTTGTCGAGCCAGACCAGGTCGTGGCCGTTCACCTTCTGCTGGAACACAGGGAAGTCCTTCTTGATTTGCTCTGCGTTGAGCGTGTCCGCCTCCTCATAGTTGAGGTCGCGGAGAATCTGCGTCTCCGGGATGCCGATGCCGAATCCGTCCTCATGGGGGATGGCAGCGGATTTTGAATCTCCGTCGTCGTCTCCGACATAAGGGAGACCGGGAAATCCGTCGCCACCCTCAAGCAGGCGCCTGAATCCCTGCTCCAGCTCATCCAGCCGCAGCTCCTCGTCAGGCAGAATCTGCCTGCGGATGCCGCGGAATTCCTCCGGGCAGAATTTCTGTGCGATTTCGCGCAACCGACCGAGTTCACCCCCGTCGGTTGCGGAAAAGGTATTGAGTTCAGAAAGATTCAACATTATTTCTCTACTTTATTTCTATGCTGATAATCATGGTAATAACCCACTTCCACATTCTCGAGCACTGCGATGGCGTCGTCGGTGAGTGCTGCGAGTGAGAAGTATTTGGTGAGCAGATATGAGGCCACGCCGAACTTGTCAAGTCCCATGAGTCTTGCGCTCAGGCTGGGAGCGATTTCTCCCGGAATGCCGCTCTGGTGGAGCCCGATGACTCCCTGGCTCTGCTCTCCCACCCTGACGAGGATGATTTTCGTGGTGCCGACACCGCGTCCGGTGAGGTACTGTCCTTCCACTTCCACCTTGTCGGACGGAATGATGGGCACCCCTCTCCAGAGGATGACTTTCGTGCCGAAGAGATCGGTTGTCACCGGTGGCACCCCTCTCCATGTGCACTCCCGCTCGAATGCAGCGATGGCACGCGGATGGGCGATGAAGAAAGCCGGCTCCTTCCATACGAGCGAAAGCAGCTCGTCAAGGTCGTCAGGCGTGGGAGACCCATAACGGGTAGTTATTCTGTAAGCAGGATTTACAGCAGACAAGAGTCCAAACTTACGGTTGTTGATGAGTTCCCATTCCTGACGTTCCTTGATGCTTTCGATGGAGAGGCGCAGCTGCTCTTCCAGCTGGTTGTAGGGGTTGTTATAGAGGTCGGACACACGAGTGTGCACACGCACCACGGTCTGCAACGTGTTGAGACTGTATTCCGTAGGGTTCTCCTCGTAGTCGATATAGGTCTCAGGAATGATGTTGTCCTCCTCATGCCCGCTGACCAGGTCGATATGTTTCTCTCCGTGGTCGTTCACGGTTGCCTTCAGTCTGAGCTGCTTGTCCACCGCCTTGTTGAACGTCTCCCTGAAGTCAGGCACCTCCTTGATGAACTTCTCCAGCTCCTTGAGTTTGAGTCCGAGAAAGACGGTCGGCGTAAGTGCCCTGACCGACACGGTCGACTCCGCATCGTCGAGGAGGTCTGCCTCTCCGAAGTACTCGCCGTCGCCGAGCAGCGCGATTCTGAGTTCCTCGCCGTGTGGCCCCTTGCTGATAACCTCGGCCTGTCCGCTCGCCACGATGAAGAAGCGCTGCTTGTCGACCCCTTCCTTGACAAAGAGTTTTCCGAACTCCACCTCCTGTGTCTCGAAGGAGCGAGCCAGACGGTTGACGATCTCGTCCTTAAATTCAGAGAAAAGCGGTATCGCCTTCAGGCTCTTAGCTGAGAACGAGGGTTGTCCGTCGATGTACTGTATGGGAAGGCGCTCGCTCTTCCTAAGCTCCACTTTCGTGCGGTTGACGCGGAAAGTTCCTCCGCTCACCTGCACCCATGGTAGCAGCTTAAGCAATAAGCGGGGGGTGATGCTCCCCATCTGCGGGGGAGTCTTGGTCGTAGTCGCCAGTCGTCTGGCTGTGGCAGTAGTGACACTGCGCTGAAGATTTGAATCTGCCATAATGAATGTTCGATTTTATTTTTGAATTGTTACTTTATGTGTCGTTCCCTCCACATGCTCCACGCTGAGCACGTTGTATCCCTGCTCGCGTGCGTTTCTCGGCACGTTGTCGAGGGGTTCGCCTTCAGCGAGCAGCACCTCGAGGATGTCGCCCTCCTGAAGTTTTGATAATTCAATTTTTGTCTTGACGAAGGTCATCGGGCAATGCTCCTTCGTGATGTCTAATACTTTTGTTGCCATGTTGTTGTTGAGTTGAGAGTTGAGAGTTGAGGGTTGAGAGCGAAGTAAGATATTCTCAGTCGAAAGGGCAAATCAACTGGTCAATCTTCACAAATCACTCTTTACTAATACATTAACATTGTTTTTAAATAAATAAAGTCTGTCCTTCTTCCGAGAGGTTGAGGAAGGATGCCACGCCGAGCACGTCCTTCACTTCCGGTATGAAGTCGTCCTTTGTAAGTCCGAGCACGTGCATCGCCATCTCGCAGGCATAGAAGTTGACGTCCAAGGCTTTCGCCGCATCTACCAGTTCCTCCAGTGTGGCCACATTGTTCTTTTTCATGAGTTTTCGGAAAATCTTGGGTCCGATACCCCAGAAATTGAACCTGCTGTTGGGAGCCACCTTGAGTCCGCCCATCATGAACCCGAAGGTATTGGTGAGCCAGTTGCTTCCGATGAAGCTCCTGCCCTGCTTCCGCTTGATGGCATCGAGTCCCCAGAAGGTAAAGAAGATGTTGACCTCGTATCCTACTGCCGCCGCGCCTGTGGCGAGCGTGAAGACGGCCGTGAGCTTGTCGAAGTCACCGCTGAAAGCGATGATGCTGAGTTTCTTCTGGTTGCTCATGACTGTTCGAAATTAAAGAGTTGCGTACTGAGATAGCGTTCTCCTGTGTCGGGCAGGAGCACGACGATGGTCTTGCCTTCATTCTCCAGCCGGCGGGCGATTTTCAGTGCCGCTGCCAGCGCCGCGCCTGAGGATATTCCAGCCAGCACCCCGTCTTTCTTAGCCAGCAGCCGTCCTGCCTCGAACGCCTCCTGATCCTTGACGCGTATGAGTTCGTCATAGACTCGGGTGTCGAGTGTCTTCGGGATAAATCCTGCGCCGATTCCCTGGATCTTGTGCGGTCCCGGATTTCCGCCCGAAAGCACGGGCGAGGTATAGGGCTCCACTCCTATGATTTTTATCCGTTCATTATTCTGCCGCAGCACCTGCCCCACTCCGGTGATGGTTCCACCGGTGCCGATTCCAGCCACGAAGAAGTCAACCTGACCGTCGGTGTCGCTGAGAATCTCCTCCGCCGTGGTTCTTCTGTGTACCTCCGGATTGGCGGGATTCTCAAATTGCTGGGGGATATAGGCGTCGTCGGTGGCATCAGCAAGTTCCTGTGCCTTTCTCACAGCTCCGGCCATCCCCTCATAAGCCGGCGTGAGCACGATTTCCGCCCCCAGCGCCTTGAGCAGCTCCCGTCGCTCCACAGACATGGCGTCGGGCATGGTGAGCACGAGGCGGTATCCCCTGATTGCTGCGATGAGCGCCAGTCCGATACCGGTGTTTCCGCTGGTCGGCTCGATGATAGTGGTGTGCGGGCCAATCAGTCCGTTACGCTCAGCCCGTTCGATGAGTGCGAGGGCCGTGCGGTCCTTCACGCTTCTCGCTGGGTTGAAAGACTCCAGTTTTGCGACAAGGCGGGTTTTGAGCTTCAGTTCCCGCTCTATACCAGACAGTTCCAGCAATGGAGTGTGTCCGATCAAGTCGATTAAGTTGTGAGCTATTCTTGCCATAGTTTTTGCGTTTAGAAATATGTTGCAAAGTTAAGGCGATTTCGCCGATTACGAAATCGCCCTGTTATGGCATTTGTTGTACCATATTTATGGTAAGAGCCAATGGCTCAACTGAGGTCGTGGTCCGTCATGGCGCATACGCAGGAGTCCGACCACACGTTCTCCGCGGTCTCTACCATGTCGATGACGCTGTAGACCGGCAGGATGATACCCATGACAGCCACCGGGGCACCGATTCCCGACATCAGGGAGAAGGTGAGGAAAAAGCAGCCCATCGGCACGCCGGCGTTTCCCACTGCCGCGATAACGGAGATCAAGATCCATAGCAGGATAGTGGGCAGGTTCAGAACAGTACCTCCGTTCTGCATGACGAAGAGCGATGTGACGAGGATGAATGCCGCGCACCCGTTCATGTTGATGGTGGTGCAGATAGGCAGGACGAACCGCGCCACTTCTTTTTTCACGCCCAGACGCTGCTCTGCCGACTCCATAGTGACTGGAAGTGTGGCAGCACTGCTTTTGGTGAAGAGGGCCATGAGCACGGCCGGACTCATCTTTGAGAAGACTACTAACGGGTTGAGACCTCTCAGAATCAGGAACAAAGGCAGGATGACTAAGAACTGGATGACATTTCCCGTCAGCACCACCAGCACATATTTCCCGACAGAGTCTGCCATGGTGCCCGTCCCCACCTGAGCCGTGAGCAGGGCAGCAAACGCCACGATGCCGACAGGAAGGGTCCAGATGAGCCCTTTGATAAGCAGGAAGAGCAGATCCTGCAATCCGTTCAGACCGCTGACCACCACCCGCTTGTCTTCCGTCTCCGGCAGTTTGGAGAGTCCGATTCCGATGGCAAACGCCAAAAGGAGGAGTGCCAGGACATTGCCTTCGAGGAAAGGCCTGAGGATATTGTCGGGAATGACATTGATGATGTGGTCGTAATAGGATGACTCCTGTCCTTCAGGGATATTCTGCGAAGAGACGATGTCGGCAGGCAGGTTTTCTGGAGCGATTGCCCAGAAGAGAACAGCCCCGACAACGGCCGCGCAGAGAGTGGTCAGCAGGGTGTAACTGATTGTCCTTCGGAAGAGCCGCCCGGTTCCCTGCCCCGTCCCCATGCGTGTCATGGTGGTGATGACCGCCAGCACGATTGTCGGCACAGCCAGCAAACGGAAGAGCCTTGTGTAGACCGTAGCCACAAAATCAGCAATAGCATCCACTGCAGGAATCTGCAGCAATCCAAGCAGAGCCCCGACGAGCAAGGCTCCTATCCAAATGAGTATTTGACGCATGTGATGAAATGGGAGTAAAAATGGGAGTAGAAATGGGAGTAAAAGTGGGAGTAAAAATGGACGAGAGTGATTTGGATGAGAATTTATAAGTCCAGTGTGAGGTTGAGGTAGATGTTGCGTCCTTTCTGCGGAATGTGGTTCCAGTCGGCATAGGTGGCATACCGCTTGTCGAAGACATTCTCGATGCCAGCCCTTAGCGTGAAGGGAGCAAAGACATACTGTGCGTTCAGGTTGCACACGGCCCAGGGCCGTGCCTGCGTCTCACCATATTTCCGGCCATATTTCTGTTGCCTGGCATTACCTTTCAGCTCTACCCTGCCCTGCCATTTGCCGACAGAGACGACCAAGTCTGTGGCATAAGCCCAGGGAGCGATAAGTGGCAGGGGGTCACTGTCGGCATCCCTTCCGAGAGCATAGGAGAGCGAGCCGTTCCACCGCAGCCAGTCCGTCAGCTGCCACTCCCCCTTCAGGGAGAAGTTGGCAATCGTTGCGTGGTTGATATTCCCATAGACTTTCACGCCTTCTGCGTCGACTGTCATGGGGCTGAGCCGGGTCTCAAACTGGCCGATGATGTAGTTGGAGAAGAAGAACGCATTGGCATCAAGCGTGATTGTCAGTTCCTTGTCGGCCTGCCATCTCACCTGCGTGTTCAGCTCCACCGCCGACTCGTTTTTCAGGTGGGGATTCCCGATGTAATCATATTGGTCGAACGTGTTGTTCAGATAATAGCCGTAAGCTTCCGTGACTGTAGGCGCGCGGCTTCCCCACCCGCCGCCCACGGCAAGCAGGACCGGCCCGAGCGGATGCGAATAGCTGGCGGCAATGCGTCCGGTGGTCTGATGGTAGGTGTCGCCCATTTGGGGGAAGAACACCTTCAGCGCTTTGAATCCTTCCTCATTGTTCAGTTTCTGATGCTGCCAAGCCATCTTGACAGAGACAGAGAAGGAGCGACCTCCCGTCAGCCAGATTTTGTCCCTGACCGCCAAACCGGCGTTGAGCGTCCCCACGTCGGGCCATGTGACCATATACATCGGTGCCGCACCACCCGGATACATCGTCATGTCGGCAAACAGGCGGTTATAGTAGACATCGCCATTGACCGAGAGGTCGTGCTGCCGGACAGAGGCCGTGAACAGGCTGTAGCCTCCAGCCGTCCAGCTCTTTCCGGGCATATCCATATGGATCTGCACGTCAGGTCGCTGGGTGTCGTCCATCTCATGGGTGATATGGTTATAATAAGCCTTGGTCTCCCATGCCGCATGCCGGAACTGGTGCCGGAACGAGAGAGAGAAAATCAGTGCCTGGGCCTTCGCCACGTCCATATTCAGAGCCGGATAGCCCACATCCGTCGCCCGGTCGAAGATAAAGGTGCCCTCCAGGATGTCATCATGGGTGAGCTTCACTCCCAGGTTGGTGAAAGCATTCACTTTCTGGAACTGCGAAAATGGCAGCCGTTCTCCCCCGCCCGTCTTGTAGTCGTCGGCATGTCGGTAGAAGAGTCCGGCGTTGGCATACAGCTTCTGCCGGCTCACCGCCGCGTCCGCCCCATAGACCTGCACATGGCCGTTCCACTCATGCCCCGCAGAGAGCGTGAGATGAAATGGGTCGCCGTCGAATCCAGCCTTCCTCAACCTCAAGTCGAGGCTTCCCCCGATGTTGCCGGTGGCCTGCGGATTGCCGTCGAGTCCGCTGTTGAGGCTGATACTCTGCAGATTTCCGCTCTCCACATAACTGGTGACCGGGTCCATCTTGTCCGTGCAGGCGTAGAAGATCTTCATGCCGTCGATGGTGGTGGCGACACGCTCCGTCTGCATGTTGTTGACAACCGGCTCCCATGCATACGACCCACGGCGGATGAGATTGACATGGCTGAGCTCTGACAGGTGCTCGTCGATTGTGGCCACCTGCCCTTTCGCCGACCGTTTCCGTCGGTCAGACGGGATGGAGACAACCACGACCTCGTCGAGCGAGTGCTCGTCGCCTGCAATAAGTGAGTCGACAGGAGCAATGGGCAGCGAATCGGCAGAAACAATGGGCAGAATGGTCAAGAAGAAAGGGAAGAACATTTATAATATAGTCTTAAAAAAATAGGAACAAAAATAGTAAATCAAATGGTCACATCCCAGTAGAGGGAACTGTAGCCATCGGAGAGGTCGTCCCCTCCCGCCACGATGTTTCCTTTCTGGTCTCTCACAGTGAGATGGATTCTCCAAAGCCCCGTCATCGTGAGGTTGACAGTGCCCTGATAGGTTCCGTCCGCCTGAGGCGTGAGACCCACATTGTCTGGCGAGGTGTGGTTACCCATATCAGGCATACGAGGGTCAATATCGATAACGAACTGTTCGGAAGCCAGCTGATAAGGCTGTGTGGAGTCGTCGCTTTTGACTGAGACGAATGCCTCAACCGTATTGGTGCCGGTCTGCCAAGCCGACGGGTCTTTCAACGTCAGGTAGAAAGTGGTGTTGTCCTTCTTGAACGATTTCAGCCAACTCTGGCCTTCGGGCAGCGGACCGACTACGATATCCGACTCTTCCACGCCTCCTGTTGCACCGAGCACATTGGCATCATAGGAGAAAGTCCATGAGCCGCTATCTCCCGAATTCATGAGGAATGCCACCCAGCCTTTCTTCACAGCGAGGTAATTGTCGTTGAATGAGGCAACACCGGAAGAGACCGGTGTGCTGTGTCTCATTCCCATCTTGGTCATGAGCATGAGCGGCGACAGGTTCGTAATGTCAAAATTCTTGATGTAGTTGCCGTTGGATTTTTTTGTGGCGACAAAATACAGCTCGTTATATCCTGTATGGAACGATGCCGACTTGGCATACGCAAAGACATTGTATTTCCCGTCGACCACCGTTGAGAGTTCCGGGATGATATAGACCGTCTGCAGGAACTTGTACACCTGCAAAGCCTCTTCCGCCGAGCAGCAGTCCACGTCACCGTCGATGGTGATTCCCGGAATTTCTATGGCTTGGTTCTCCACGTCGTCATTGGAGTTGCAGGATGTAGTGGCAGTGCCCAGGAGCACCGCCACTACGAATGGAAAAAAATTGCGTTTATACATAAGAGTTGAGAGTTTAGAGTTGAGAGTTTAGAGTTGAGAGTTATGTGGTTAGGCAATCAATAGCCGGGGTTCTGTGCGATTCCGAGCGCTTCGCCAGAGAGTCCTGTTGGTATAGGCTGGCGGTAGTGCT
>OCTX011694388.1_pt1 | contig 18863 bp, 22 predicted proteins | sample 1539691 | NCBI WGS metagenome assembly OCTX01 (sample SAMN02144231, study PRJEB22623) | gut metagenome | biome: sheep rumen | host: Ovis aries | place: New Zealand | reverse complement strand
ACAAGAAGATGTACCTGGCAAAGGGTGTCACTCTTGAAGCCGCTACCAAACTGCTGTCGAAGACACTTGGAGAAGGCAGTTCGCTCAACATGGAGGTTCTGTCGGTTACTGAGACTGACATCCTGACCGTGGTCATGTGATGACGGAGAAGCGGGTCGGAGGTCTAGGTCTCTGGCTCGCTTTTCAAATTTCGGAGTAGTTATTGGTAAATAGGTGTGTCCTACAATGGTAGTAGAGCGGTCTCCAAAACCGTCAATGTGGGTTCGATTCCTGCCGCGCCTGCAAGTTAATCCCTCTGTGGTGGAATTGGTAGACACATCTGTCTTAAGAGCAGACGGACAGTGATGTTCGTGTAGGTTCGAGCCCTGCCAGAGGGACAAACTATGGCAACATACACATATAAAGGAAAAGAGGACCGCGCCACGGCGGAGCGGTTGAAAGCAGGCGAGACCTGTTACGTATTGGGGATCGGTAATTCGATGACACCAATACTGAGGAGCCGACAGGCAGTTATCTGCGCACCAGTTACAGAGACAACTGAGTTGAGGAAGCGGGACATCGTGCTATCTAAGGTGAAAGGGCATTACTACTTGCACCTGATACATGCCATCAAAGGAAACGGCGAGATGTTCCTAATCGGAAACAACCACGGCCACATGAACGGTTGGGTCAACAGAAACAGCGTGTTCGGCAAGGTAATTGAAATCCTCGACTGAGAGGCAAAGGCAATCTAAACGGTAGAGCCAGTCGGAAAGGCGGCTGGATGGTGGGTTCGAATCCCGCGATTGTTACTAAGAGAGAGCACATAATGGCACAGATACTCGTATATAACCCAATCAAACAGGATGGAAAGACTGTTGGTAAGAAGGTCTTTCTGTCTGGCACCATCGACGACGGTAACTCAGTTAACTGGCAGTCGCAACTCATCAGGAAACTGGGCACAACTGAGTTGATCAAGGAGCCACTGACTGTTTTCAACCCTCGGAGGCCTAACTGGGGTAAGTTGGAGCAGGATGCTTTGGAGGAGCAGATCAATTGGGAGTTGGACCATCAAGAGGCATGTGATATCAATCTCATGGTGCTAATGGGAGACAGTAAGAGCCCTATCAGCCTGTTGGAGATGGGTTTGTTTGCCAAGAGTGGCAAATTAGTTGTGCTGTGTCCTGAGACGTTCTACCGTTTCGAGAACGTGCGTGTTACTTGCCTGAAGTACGATATTACATTATATTATAAAAACAAAGACTTCTCAGTAGACGAGATCGTTGAGATACTCGCCGACGAGATAGATGAAAGGAATGGAAGGGCTTGATTGGTCGGAATGGAATGAGCGCAGGCGGAGGAACCTGAAACTAAGGCGGAAGGTGGTACCGTGCGCAAACGAATACGACAGTCAGCACGACGAGAATGACTACGATAGGTAGTTGATATGCCCAGGGAATCGGACGGCCAGATACAAGTCTGCAAAACTTGGTAAGTGGGTTCAACTCCCACCCTGGGCTCAAATAAGATGCGTATGGGACGCAGATACTACGACGACTATTACTACGACTATAATCCAGAGCGCCGCAAGGCGATGGAGAAGAACGAGAAACTGGTAGACAAGTACCTTGACGTCAAGGATGACTTGTGCCACGGCGTTGGCCAGAACAAGATAAAGCGATTCCTTAACAAGAAGGTTAAGGAGGGCGACAAGGTGGCTGAGTTGTACAGGGTAGCACTGGAGTTGGAGAACAACAATATCAACGCCAAGAGGTATGGATACAGATACAAGTACCGCGAGCGCTATTACCGCCAGAAGGAGGAGTTGATAGCCAAGTTAACTCAGTTATGCTCCGAGTACGTGGCGAGTGGAGGTACACTGGATTATGGGTATGTTAGTGAGAGCGGTCATTCGACAAGTGATATAGTGTATTTCGATCTGCCTGCCATGGAGCAGATTTCCTACCACACCAACCTCAGCGAGAAGCAGAGAAAGTCGATACCCAAGTACGGAAAGGAGTGGGACCACAAAGAGTACTCCACGATGCCCAAGATAGAGAACGCCATCGAGGCTACCTATGGTGTCGAACTGGATGAGGTCTACAAGAAGGACAGGATAAAAGAAGCAGTCAACGATTAACGCTGGCTGCTTTTCTTGTTAGAAGTTGAAATCTTCCCCTTCTTCTACTGCCATTCCTCCTCCAGAACCAGTAATGGTGCCCTGTTCTTCTGTTGTTGGTTCGTCGTCTGTTGCACCTTCTGTCGGATTGACTGTCGGGTTGTTGTTAATAATGGACCAGGCGAAACCCTCTGGCGCCGTGGTCTTGTCCACTATGGACGGCTCAGTATAGAGCGTGGGAGTTGCTTTCATGTGTACACGTGTTTCTCTATAAATAGTATCCAGAATCGGTTTATTGAGGTTGCACGAACCGAAAATTATTGGTACTTTTGCACTCGGATTTAGAACCGCTCGGTTGGGTCGAACTAAAGGCGAGGTAGGTGCTATTTATAGGTACACATGGCTTCCCAATCGGAGCCATATCTGGACACTACAAGCCCTCTGTAATCGGCTAATCAACTGAGTTAGAGCGGGTTACGACTGCGACTCGCTTCGTGGGTGTGCTGTCCCTGGACAAGAAGAACAGAAATAATACCATATATGCAACAAAACGATATAAACAAGGCGAATCAGGCGCTTGGAGGCACTGAATGTGAGGACAAAGAGACTCTTGCTAAGTTGAACTTCCTGATGAACTACTGTGAGGCTGAGAATGCGGCTACGGGTAGTAAGTATGACGCTAACGCGAACGTGGAGAAGAAGAACATAGCCACCCTGATAGGTGAGTTACCTAAGCAAGGGTTCATACGCCTCAACCGCATGATGTTGACCAACCGCATCACTGAGATGTACGGAAAGGAACTGGCTGACAAGTACCTGTCACTGCTGAACCAGCACTTTATATATAAGAACGATGAGACCAGTCTGGCCAACTACTGCGCGAGTATCACAATGTATCCATGGCTGATCGGCGGAACAAAAGACATCGGCGGAAATAGCACTCCTCCGACCAACCTGAAGTCATTCTGCGGAGGGTTCGTGAATATGGTCTTCATCGTATCATCCATGCTGTCTGGCGCGTGTGCTACCCCTGAGTTCCTTATGTATATGAACTACTTCCTCCAGAAGGAGTACGGTGAGGACTATTACAAACGTGCTGATGAGGTGGTTGACCTCTCTATCAGGCGCCGCAACATTGACAAGGTTATTACTGACTGCTTTGAACAGGTGGTGTACAGCATCAACCAGCCGACAGGTGCACGTAACTTCCAGGCCGTGTTCTGGAACATCAGTTACTACGACCGCTACTACTTCAACAGCCTCTTCGAGAACTTTTACTTCCCTGATGGCAGCCGACCAGACTGGAATGGCCTGAACTGGCTTCAAAAGCGCTTTATGAAGTGGTTCAACCAGGAACGTCTTCGCACACCGCTCACCTTCCCTGTTGAGACCATGGCGCTGCTTGCGGATGAGAATGGTGACATCAAGGACAAGGAGTACGCTGACTTCACCGCTGAGATGTATGCGGAAGGCCACTCGTTCTTCACCTACGTATCGGATAATGCTGATAGCCTCAGTAGTTGCTGTAGATTGCGCAACGAAATCACTGACAATGGGTTCTCCTACACCCTCGGCGCTGGTGGTATCTCTACGGGCTCGAAATCGGTGCTTACCATCAACCTGAACCGTGCTATCCAGTACGCTGTGAACAACGGCATTAAGTACCAGGACTATATCGAAGAGATTGTGGACCTGATGCACAAAGTCCAGATTGCGTATAATGAAAACCTGAAGGCTCTACAAGCCAAAGGCATGCTCCCGCTGTTCGACGCTGGTTATATCAACATCGGACGCCAGTACCTGACTATCGGAGTCAACGGACTTGTGGAAGGTGCTGAGTTCCTCGGAATCGAGATCAGTGACAACCCGCAGTACGCTGCTTATGTGCAGGAGGTGCTTGGTATCGTGGAGAAACTGAACAAGCAGTACCGCACGAAGGACATGATGTTCAACTGTGAGATGATCCCCGCCGAGAACGTGGGTGTTAAACACGCCAAGTGGGACAAGGAAGATGGATACGTGGTACCGCGCGACTGCTATAACAGTTACTTCTACGTGGTAGAGGACCAGAAGGTCAATATCATCGACAAGTTCAAGATGCACGGCCGAAAGTATATCGAGCACCTTACTGGTGGATCGGCCCTGCACTGTAACCTGGATGAGCACCTGAGCAAGGACCAGTACCGTCAGTTGCTGCGCGTGGCGGCTCAGGAGGGGTGTAACTACTTCACCTTCAACATACCTAACACGGTGTGCAACGATTGTGGCCATATCGACAAGAGACACCTGCACAAGTGCCCGAAATGCGGCAGTGAGAACCTGGACTACCTGACCCGTATTATCGGCTACCTGAAAAGGGTGAGCAACTTCTCGGCTCCTCGTAAGGCTGAGGCTGCACAGCGGTATTACGCCAACATGAAGGACAATGACAACGAGGCGATGTTCTCCGTTCGCGAATCGAGAACAAATGCTCCTAACGAGCAGTAATACAAGCGCTTACAGGAGCAAAATTTCTCTGTTTTGAGGAAATTTTGACGGACAGAGGCGGGATGTGTGACCAAAATACTTGCACATTCCGCTTTTTATGTGTACTTTTGCATCCGAAACAGGCACAACCATGCAGATCAAGCAAGCCAAGACATACAGGGAGTTCCGCAAGATAGTCAGGAAGTACACGATGAGGCGCTATCGTAAGTACTACGCATATCGTACCAAGTTCGACTATTACTGGCTAATGAGCGAGTTCGTATTCTATGACATAGTAGGCCTTGACGCGCTGCGAGCCTTCAAAGTAAAGAACAAACCAACGTTGATGCGTATCATAGCCAAGTGTATCGAGAATTACGGACGCAAGGTACGCATACACAGCCAGAAGGATGATGTTGGTACCTTGGTGGGCATCGAGTTGTCTCCATGTGATTACTACCACATCATCGAGCGGGAGGACGGCAGCAAGGTATACGACTCCTGTGTTGGACCTTTGAACTGGATTGACTAACACCTTAAATACATAACACACATGCGCGTATCTATCAAGACCGATGTCGACATTGACATGGATGAGGCCTATGACCAACTCAGTTATAGGGATCAACAGACATTCGTAGACAACCATCTGGACGATGCAACCATACCAGCCGTATTGGACTTCGTGACTGGTAAATGTACGTTGGACGATGTGTTAAACGCATTTCCGCAGAAGGATGTCGACCGCTATTTCGAGGAGAACTATGGCGAAAAATGACCAAAATACTTGCATAGGTCAATATAATTCACTATCTTTGCACAGAATTTTAACAACAACACTCAGTTTATCATGGCAGAAAGCAACGCATTAGTCATCCCGAAGAGGGTGTCCATGCAGTACGACAACGCACTTGCGACGATGAGCCAGGAGGACAAGGATCGTTACCTCTCCATGGCTTCGAGTATCACACCGACAGACATCGGTTCAATTCAGAGTTTCGGTACGGAGTCCAATGGGGTCCTCACGGAGACTAGCAACCGTCTTATCCAGGCCAACGCCAACAACCTTGGCGACGAGGTACGTGACCTTGTGACCAGTCTGGTGGTAGAGATGAAGGGTATCGACGTCGGTGAGTTGAACGCGGAGAGTAAGGTAAAACGGTTCATGCGCAACCTACCGTTCGGCCTCGGCAAGAAACTCGTGCTCAGTTATGACAAGGTTATGGCCAAGCATGAGAGCATCAGCAAGAGTGTCAATGACATCCAGGACAAGATGCAGGCTACCAAGTTGACCGCGCAGAAGAACAACGGCGAACTCGGTGAGTTGTTCGAATCCAACTACAAGTACATTGTAGAGAACCGTGACAACATCATCGCAGCCAAGGTCAAACTGGACGACTGGAAGGAGCAGCGCGCAGCGATGACGGAGGAGACCCACGAGAAGTATGAGATTCAGGCCATGGATGATGCTATCGAGGAACTCGAGAAGCACATCAGCGACATGGTGACCAATGTGTACACCACGATGCTCAACATGACCGAGATCCAGATGATCCAGAAGGGTAACCGCCAACTTATGCGTAACGCAGACCAGATTACCAACACCCTGCTGCCCGTATGGCAGCGCACTATCGCCACGTCGCTGACGCTTGCGAACCAGCGTTCTGCCGCAGAGGCCCAGAAATTGGTTATCGACTCCGCCAATGCCCTCATCGTAGCACAAGCCAACGAGTTGGAACAGAACCTCGTTAAGATCGAAGAGATGACCAGTGCACCTATCCTCGACATTGACGCTGTGACCAAGGCAACTGACAGCATCAACCGACTCTCGAAGGAGTTGAAGCGCTCGAAAGAGACTGCCCGTCAGAAGAGTCGTGAACGTGAGGCTGCACTTGACCAACTCTGCCAGCGCCTGGAGGAGGACGGTACATTCGTCATCCAGGCTGCGGTCGAGGATGGCAAGCAGAAGAAGGCAGTCGGAATGACTTTTGAGGTTTAACCCATGGAAGACGCCGATTTCGGAGGAATTTGCTCGTCGTGGTATCCTGGCCAGTTGGTATACAACTCGGAACACGTACTGAACCTGGTTCAGAATGATGGAACAATGATACCTGTCATCGAGGAGATTGAACATGCCAGGATTAGCGCATCGAGCCTTGACCTGGCATCTGCCAAGCAACTGAGCAAGCGAAGGGAGAAGGAACGTGTAGGTAAGAAATTCGTTGTGGGTGAGACTCTCTACTTGGATACCAAGAAGAAGACCTATATCCTCAAGAAGTTCATCTACACCCTTCATACCGACGTGGTTAACGTACTCATCGTGAAGCCGCTGTCATTCACTCCTGGCGAGTCGGTAGACACCCTCACGAGAGCAGATTGTAGGAAATATCATATCAAATACGAGCCAAACCTGTTCGTCATGCCGATGGACATGCGTTGGCACAAACTATCTACAAATGGAAGTATTCGTAAAACTGCATCGAGCCGCTGATAACAGCGTGTGCATCATCAATGCCAAGAACATCGTGGCCTGCTACCAAGAAGACGTAGAGGGCAAGATGGTAACCAACGTGGTCATTGCTGACACCTTGTACATGAAGAATATACGAGAGAGCGTGAACGAGACGCCCGAGCGCATCTATAACATGCTCACAACCACCAAAACCGCTTCTGTGGACTAAATCCATTCCCGTCGGCGACCTCTGGGCTGTAATAACCTATATATTACTGAATGGGAACACGGCCAATTTAAGGAAGAACCGAACGGGAAGAAGAAACGGCTCTCGATAGGTACTTCGGTACGGAGGACGCACAATGTTGAAACCTGCTTGAAGGGAGACCCTCGTTATACCCGTTGACATAACCTAAAAGACGAATGTCCCTGCCTGGGACGAACGGACGGGAGGCGGATGCTGCGTGAAGAGCCCGTATTTCGGGTGCCTATCGTTTTATTTTGACTATTATGGAGAAATTTGCACTGTTTATAGCCAGAATTATAGCCTGGTTCCGATGCTGTGAGGAGGACCTGCACATCAGGAAGGCCACAAGACAGCACCGATGCACCCAGATCATGGAGCGTGCGGTATCCCAGTTATATGCACTGGAGACGTTCCGCCAATGTTTCTGCAACAGGGAGCGTAGTGGCTTGGACTGTCCTCGCTACGAGAAAGCCTACCATGCCCATTTCCAGGACATCAAGGGCACCTTTGAGCGATGCCTCGAAGAGATAGAGACCTTTGCACCTGAAAAACACAACACACATGACAAAGAATAAGGTATTTTTATTCACACACACCGACCTGGACGGTATCTCTTGTAAGATAGTGGCCAACGCCTACTTCGAGGAGTACCGTTCGTTCGCATGTAACTACGAAGAGGTGGCGGATGTGATGCGGAAGGAACTCTTCTCACTGAAGAATCCTACCAAAGAGACCGTTACGGTGCTTATGTCCGACCTGTCTTATCCACAGGAGTGCAAGGACATCACCGAGTGGCTCAATAACAACTGCACGCTTGTGGTTGCCGACCATCACAAGACATCCATGTGGCTGAAGGATGAGTTAACGACTCCTCACATGCTGGTGGAGTCCGATGGTGACCGATGTGGCGCTGTACTGCTCAATCAAGCCCTCAAATGCAGCGGTTTTGACCGCAATGAGAGGATTATCCTGTCACGCTTCAATGAGTTCTTGGAGTATGTCAACCGCTGGGATACATGGCTGTGGACCAAACCTGGCTACTTCAAGACCGAACTGGGTGAGAACAAGCCCCTGGTGGTATGCAACGCGCTGTTTGCTCTCGGCGAAGAGCGTTTCATCTTTACTATCGAGCGTTACCTGTACGGCATCTGCAACAGCATGTTCATGGGCGACATCAAGAAGGAGATACGCAAGTACAACCGAAGCCAGATCAAGACCATCAACGACGTTGTGGACGACTACCGTACTGGCAGCGTAGAGAGTGAGTCTTACGGCCATCTGCGCTTCGTATGCCTCAATGACGGCAATCACTACCAGTCCATGATAGGCCTGCTGGCATCGCACCGATACAAGCACCTCGTCCCAGACTTCATTCTGGTATTGGAGGATGAGCACGCGTCTATGCGCAGCCCGAAGCCTGGTATAGACCTGTCCGTACTATCCAAGGAGTTTGGAGGAGGTGGTCATGTCGAGGCGGCTGGCATCTACTGGAAAGACTATAAGGACAAGTTCCTTATCAACAATCCATGGCCTAACACACCGTGTTATGAGCAACAAGAAGAGATTACTGTGGCTTGACGATTGCCGCGACCCGCATGACAATGAGGTTGACTGGCTTGTTTTCTCGCCGATAGGACGTGACGTCGAGGTGCACTGGGTCAAGAGTTACATGGAGTTCACCAAGTGGATAACCGACAACGGCTTGCCTGATGGCATCTGCTTCGACCACGACCTTGGCAAGGAGACTGAGCGGGACCTTATAGCGCAAGGGTATTCCAAGAAGGAGGCGCGCAAGCACAAGGGAGAGGAGAAGAGCGGGCATGACTGCGCGAAATGGCTAATCGACTACTGTATCGATCACAACCTGAACCTACCAGCATACAGCAGCCAGAGCGCCAATCCCGTAGGCCGAGAAAACCTGCTCTCAATCCTCGACCAGTACAAATCCGTCTGTCAATAGGCGGATTTTTTGTGTATATGGGATATTATTGGTACTTTTGCACCCGAAACTAAATACATTACAACATGGATTTCATAGGATCTTTCTCCACCATGGGCGGCTTGGCGGCTCTCACGGTGGTTATCACAGGCTTCATCAACAAAACCTTCAAGGTCGAGAAGGACTGGGTTAAGCAACTCATCTCATGGCTGGTGCCAGTAGTGGTATCTGTTGTAGGATTCGCCCTTCAACTCGGTTTATTCGCTGCATTCGGTCCGCTTACCTTGTGGACTGGATGGGTGTACAGCATCCTGACGGGCCTCGGTGTGGGTCTCATTTCTAACGGTCTGTATGATATCAACGGTGTTCAGTCACTGCTTGACCTCATCACCAAGTGGATTGGCACACTGCAAGCCAAGAAGGCGGCTAAGAACCAACCTCAACCGAAGGAGGCCTGATATGTGCGAGTTATCAAGAGAGCGCCAACTGGCGGCAGACTCACTCAGGACTAACATCAAGATGATAGGCGAGAGCCTGTTCCTGGTTCTGAGAGAGAAGAACAAGCGCTATGGCAACTCGGCTTTGGAGCCTGCTGGTGTCTTCTACCCTGGAAGTGCCAGCGACTCTATCCGCATAAGGCTTGACGACAAGTTGAAGCGGGTAATGAACTCGAAGGAGTTGCGTAAGAACGACCTGTTCGACATACTTGGCTATATGGTACTGCTGTGCATCAGCGAAAACGTACTGCATGTCAAGGACAAGGTGGATGATTTCGCGGGACAATCCGAGATCATTATATCATCGTTCGTCAACGAGGCTGGTTCTCATGCCGAGGCGGTTTCCAAACATGGAGAGGTAGGTACTACAAGGTTCTTCCAACGATCGGGCTTCTATGGGCTTCAACTGGCAGACAATGCCATTGCAACAATCAAGGAGGCTACTAAAGAGAACGGAGTAGCGCACGAATCTCACTATGCGGAGGTGGCTGCTGGCATTATGCTATACTTTGCCGAGAACGGCGTGACCGATTTTACGGAACTTTTGGATTGAGCGCACTATTTATAGGCATCAGGGGGCGGTAGCATACAGGAAATTACAACACATTGGCGTAAGCAACGGAACCTAAATGACTACTTGTTAGAAATAGAAATTCCATAATCCAACCAGAAATGGCAAAATAATGTGAAAAAACCAAGTCCGCGCTACAAATCTTTTAACTGGTTACAAATGCCCCCAGCCTCTATTCACGCCACTTGGCGGGTCTAATCAACGGGAATCGCACTCAGCGGTTCCCTTTTTGTTTGCATATATGCGATATTATTGGTACTTTTGCGTCTGAGATAGACACAAGTATCAAAATGACACGATGTAGCGTTAACATTACCGATTCGGGAGAGGTCCTGAGACTATACCGTCACTGCGACGGTGGTCTGAAAGCCGCTGGCAAGGTGGTTAAGGCTGTTCTCTATGCCGAGGATACTGAATACACAGCAAAGAGACTAATAGACTCATTTCTCGCTTCCAATGCGGACTTCGAGGAAGTGGAGAGAAGGGTCGGAGACGCCTCCTATGAGTATAACATCGACATCCAGGATAGGAAGCGCTGCAAACTGACCGTCCTGCACTATGGCGACGAGGTGTACGACGAGGAATTCAGTATAATCTGACCAAAATTCTTGCATAAGTCCCGCGAAAGCAGTACCTTTGCACCGAATTTGAAGAACGAACAGCATGAAACAGATGCAAGTAGTAACATACGAGACCTACCCAGGTGTGGTTAAGGGTGTTCAGGACGGTTCGCCACTGGTCCAGTACTTCTATGGTGATCCACTTGACCGCAAGACCGCTATCGAGGTGGTTAATGAAGGTGAGTTGTCCGCTCATCCGCTGGTTGATGTGCCTGAACTGAGAACCGTCGGCAAGGTCGCTGATGAACTCGGATATGAGGCGTATGTGGTCGGTGGATTCGTGCGTGACCTCTTCCTTGGTCGTCAGAACAAGGATATTGACGTGGTGGTAGTAGGTAACGGCCTGCTGATGGCTGCTCACGTCGCCAAAGCCTTCGGAGGAGACAGTAAAGTGACCCTGTATGAGAGTTACGGTACTGCTCAGGTCAAGTGTGGCAACTTGGAGGTTGAGTTCGTAGGTGCTCGCAAGGAGTTCTACCATCGGGAGAGCAGAAACCCGATTGTTGAGACGGGAACCCTTCGCGATGATCAGGACCGCCGCGACTTCACTGTAAACGACATGGCCATCTGCCTCAATGAGGCGCGTTATGGCGAGTTGGTTGACCCGTATGATGGTCTGACTGACCTCGCAGCGCACCTTATTAAATGCGTAGGCGTGGCTGACGAGCGTTTCAACGAGGACCCGCTGCGTATGATGCGTGCTATCCGCTTTGCGTCCACCCTTGGTTTTACTATCGAGGAGAAGACTCTTGCGGCTATCACGGCCAACGTCAAGCGCATCGGTATCATTACACAGGAGCGCATCACGGATGAGATGGTCAAGATACTGAAGAGCAAGAAGCCGTCGATCGGTTTCCAATTGCTCAAGGAGACCAAATTGCTCCGCGAGGTGTTTCCCGAGTTGCAGTTGATGACCTATACCGAAATGCGTAACGACCGCCGCCATAAGGACATGTTCGCACATACCTTGAAGGTTCTGGACAACGTGGCTGAGAAGACTGACGACTTGTACGTACGTATCGCTGCGCTGCTCCATGACATCGGCAAACCGCGTGTGAAGGACTTTGACCCTGAGAAGGGGTGGACGTTCTTTAACCATGCGCACGTCGGCGCTGGCATGATACCTGGCATCTTCAAGCGTCTCAAACTGCCTCTCGGTAGTGAGATGGAACGGGTGAAGAAACTGGTTTACCTGCACATGGACCCTATCAACCTCGTCAACGGAGTTGCGACCGACTCCGCTGTCCGCCGCTTGCTGTTCGAGGCTGGTGATGACATCGACGCGCTGATGATTCTATGTGACTCTGATGTGACGTCGCGCCACGAGGACAAGGTAGCCGCTGTGCATCAGAAGTACGCCGACCTGATTATCCGCATGGCTGAGATTGAGGAGAAGGACCACCTGCGCAACTTCAAACTGCCTATCGACGGTGACGACATCATGCAGATGTTCAACCTGGCACCATGCCGACTCGTAGGAGACATCAAGGGTGCTATCAAGGAGGCTATCCTGGACGGTACGCTTGAGAACGACCGAGAGAAGGCTATGGAGTTCGCGAAGGCTGAATACGGACGTTTAACGGAGGGCAGGGCATGAGACGACTGTTTTCAATCATACCTGTAACGGTAACGATGACTGTTGCGGTGACTATTATCACTGTTCTCGGCCTGCTCTTCACTGGCGGTCCGTTGTGCAGCCTGTTCGTAGCAACACCTCACTTCGGCCTAGGCTGGTTCCTGAGTATGTTCGCTCACAGTTCGTGGGCACACTACACTGGTAATATCCTGTTCTTTATCCCTCTATCGTGCATCCTTGAAATGCGATACGGATCTGACAAAATCCTCACGGCAATTGTACTGTCTGGGTTGCTCACAGGACTGAGTTGCGTGATAGGAATGCACGGTAGTGTAGGGTTGTCAGGGGTGGTGTATATGCTGCTGATGATGCTGTTCTTCATGGTCAACTGGAAGTTCATGGTTGTTATAGCGGCTGTCGCTGCGGTATATTGGCTCCTACCTGAACTCATCAGCATTTTCAGTTTCGACGGAGTGGATCACATGTCACACCTGTTCAACGGTATCGGAGGCCTCGGTATGGGCTATGCCTATAATAGGCTCGATTCGGAAAACTAACAATCAATTCATCAATATATGAAGAGAATCGCAATTATAGTCGACCTTCAGGAAGACTTCTGCGGCAAGGAGGGCGTACTCTCCAATTCGGAATGTGTGGCTGCTGCCGACAAGGCTGCCCAGTTACTCAACAGGGTTGACTTCGACGAGGTCGTTTACACGCTTGATACCCATCAAGACGATACGTATCCGACGAGTCAGGAGGGTAACAAACTGCCAGTCAAGCACTGTATCGAGGGAACGCCTGGATGGTACCTGCGTAAGGACATCGCTGACGCTGTAAGCAACTGGAGTAAGAAACACGAGAACAAATGGGTCATCGAGGTTCGCAAGGGCTCGTTCGGATATGACGACTGGTTCAATCGCCTTGTCAATCTGGAAGAGGTCACCGACGCGAGTGGAGATGGTACTGAGTTTTACATCTTCGGCTGCTGTACGGACATCTGCGTGGTATCGAACGCGCTGTTGCTTAAAGCGTCCTTCCCAGAGGTTCCTATCTACGTGGTAGAGGACTGCTGCGGTGGAGTATCGGTACCTTGTCACGCGGCTGCTATCAAGACGATGCAGCAATGTCAAATCAACATCGTTAAATCAAACCAAATCAACTAACATCATGGCATCTAACAACACTGCGGTTGCTACCGCTTCTGGAGGAGGTATCGGCTTCTGTGGTCTCTTGACCATCGCCTTCATCGTACTCAAACTGTGCAAGGTCATCAGTTGGTCCTGGCTGTGGGTTCTTTCCCCGCTGTGGTTGCCACTGGCTATCGTGCTCGGAATCGGAGTCATCGTCTTACTCATCATGCTCATCGCATATTTACGGTCCTAAGCCTATGCTGTACCTGAACAAGAACGGTGACATGTTCGGGGATCCGATCAAGGCTGGTCAGTTCCCCGATAAGACACAGATAGTGAAGTTGGACAACACCTTCCTCTATCAGCAGGACCTGTACAAACATGAGTGGCCGCTGGCCATCACATGGATTTACGAGAACGACGCAGAGATGGCTACGTTGATGTACGTCGTGCGTCACCTCCAAAACGAGTTGGGTAGCCTTTCACACATCATCCTCTACCTACCTTATATACCGAATGCGCGTATGGACCGCACGAAGGAGCGCTACGAGGTGTTCACCTTGAAGTACTTCTGTGAGTTCATTAACTCACTTAACTTCGACCGAGTGATTGTATTCGACCCGCATTCAGACGTATCGGTAGGTATGCTGGATAGGGTGTTCGTGGATAAGCAACGCCTCAACGACATTATCCGCGACATGGCAAAGAAGACCCAATGCGTATTCTTCCCTGATGCGGGTGCTAAGAAGCGCTATGCTGGCTGCTTGCCTTCCGACAAGCCAGTTTACTACGGTGAGAAGGTTCGTGAGTGGTCGACTGGCAAGATTCTAGGTCTCGAGGTGAAGAGTGATGGATTTGACGTGGCTGACCTGAAAGGTAAGAGTGTAGTGCTCATCGACGACATCATCGCTTATGGTGGTACGATGTACTACTCCGTCAAGAAACTGAAGGAACTGGGTGTGGGTAGTGTGATTATATATTGCAGCCACCTTGAGAACTCGGTTCTGGACGAGGAGAAGAGCACTCTGCTGCCTATGCTGAATGACGGTACGGTAGAGGCGCTATGGACGACAGACAGCCTCTTCCGTGGCGATCACAAGCGCATTCTGCAAACCAGCGTGGAGCCGTGCACGTACGAACCGTACTCATTCTGACCAAAATACTTGCATATTCGGTCAGAAAGTCGTACCTTTGCACTCGAAATTGATTAAACACACAACGCATGGTTAATAACTTCGATTACATCAAGAGCAAGATGAGGTTTCCGAACGATCGCTCGTTCTACTTCATCCAGGTGCTTAAACGCAAGAAGGAGAACCCTTCCCAAAAGAGTTATAGCCGCCCGATTGAGTCGTTCTACGTTTTTGACGCTGAACACCTCGAGCGACTGAAACCGCACATCATTGATATTGCCGAGAAGAATCGAGCCCGCGCATACATCAAGATGAACACGCTTGACGCACAGTCCGTAGGTCTGGCTGCGATCCGCGTGCTCTCTGAGAAGATTCAAGGCAAAGACTGGAAAGGCATGTCCAAGGCCTTCAATGTGGCCTGTGGCCGTTGCGGTATGCAACTTCTCGAAGGAGAGGAGAAGGCAAACAAACTCTACCTGGTGGACCTTGACGACGACATGCTCGATAAGGTGGATGAGGTACGCGATTTCATCAACACCCAATGCGAGCCTCTGGTTGACAAGAAGACGGGTGAGCCAATCACCAGCAAGGTGTATATGGAAGTCCCCACGAAGCATGGCCTTCACCTGGTAACGACGGGTTTCAACAAGCAGAGATTCGGCTTGCAGTACCCGAAGATCGACGTGCATGATGACGGCATCACGTTGCTCTACTTCCCAGCGAGCGCAGACCTCCCTGCTCCTGATGTAACCGATAATTATGAACCAGAAGACGAAGAGTAATATGGCAGAAAACACATTAGCATTACTGTTGGCTGACGGCTATAAGCACGTACACGCCGAGCAATTCCCGAAAGGACTGACCAAATTGGTGTCCTACATGACGCCTCGCAAGAGCCGCATACCCAAGTTATGGAACCACATGGTGTTCTTCGGACTCCAGGCATTCGTTAAGAAGTACCTCGTTGACTATTTCACCGAAAATTTCTTCAAGGTTCCACTTGATGAGGTTATTCGAGAGTATACGCACGTGCTCGACCCGATGATTGGCAAGGGCAACTATGACCTGCGCAAGGTCATCGACCTGCACGAACTTGGCTATTTGCCCATCTCAGTGGCTGGCCTTCCAGAAGGCACTTTGGTTCCTATGCAGGTTCCATGTGTGGAAGTTACCAATACACACGAGGACTTCGCATGGGTGGTGCAATGGGTTGAGTCCCTTATGTCGGCTGAGTTGTGGAAAGCATGCATCCACGCCAACGTAGCGTTGTCGTACCGCAAAGTAGTTGACAAGTACTATGATGAGACGGTAGACGACAACGTAGACCGCACAAAGGCTATCTCTGACTTCGGCTTCCGAGGAATGAGTTGCCTGGAAGAGGCCACAAAGGCATCGGCCGCATGGCTAACGTCGTTCTCTGGTACCGCAACCATCCCTGCAATCCCGTATCTAGAACGCTACTACTATGTAGACAATGAGAAGGAACATTTTGCCACCAACGCTATCTCTACTGAGCACTCTGTTATGGCGTCTAACTTCTCTGTTGACGGAGAAGAGCGCGCGTTTGTGAAACGTCTCCTCACAGAGAAATATCCGCACGCGTCATTCTCGATGGTATCGGACACATACGACTACTGGAACCTCGTTGACAACATCATCCCGAGTCTGAAAGATGAGATACTGGCCCATGACGGTAAGTTGCTTGTACGTCCTGACAGCGGTGACATCATTGACATTTCTGTCAAGACTATCCAGCATCTCTGGGACATTTTCAAAGGTACGGTCAACAGCAAGGGTTATAAGGTGCTCGATCCGCATATCGGATGTGTGTATGGTGACGGTGTAACCCAAATGCGCGCCGCTACTATCTACGAGCAGTTGAAACAACTGGGCTTCGCAGCGAACAACATCATCTTCGGAGCAGGCTCGTTCTCATTCAACAGCATCGAGACGGTTGATGACGACGGCAACCATCACTTCGGTCCGTTCACCCGTGACACCTTCTCAGTGGCTATCAAGGCTACCGCAGGCGAGGTCAACGGCAAGTTCATTGAGATTTTCAAGGACCCGAAGACAGACAAGGTGGAGGGATGTAATTTCAAGAAGAGCCATCGCGGCGTATGCAAGGTCTACTTCGACAAGGAGAAGAACGAGTACGTATGCGAGGACCGTCAGACCAACTTCCCGCATCACAGTCTGCCGACCAGCCTCTACCAGAACGCTTTCGAGTGCTACTTCTACGACGGCAAGTGCACGCATTATCAATCCCTGTTCGACATCCGTGAACGCATCCGCGAGGAGAGCGCACGGGTTGTCGAGAGCGCAACAACCGAACTCTAATCAATTACGACTATGGCAGTAAACGATTCATTAGGTGACCGCATGAAAGGGTACGAAGCAGTATCCAAGACGCGTCTTATGAAAAGGGTTCCAGTAGCCCTGAGGCTTGACGGCTGTGCATTCCACAGTTTTTCCAGAGGCTTCGACAAGCCCTTCGACGAGATGCTGTCCAAGGCTATGCAGCAGACCATGCTGACCCTCTGTGAGAAGATTCAGGGCGTTGTCCTTGGTTACACGCAGTCGGACGAGATTACCCTCATCATGGAGGACTACCACGACGTAAACATCAACCCGTGGTTCGACTACGAGGTTCAGAAGATGTGCTCGGTTGCGGCGTCTATCGCCACACTGGCCTTCAACAGGGCCTTCGAGGACATCTGGATTAAAGAGATGACCAGCAAGGTTGTAAACGACGACAATCTGGATTTGGCGAAGCATCACAAGTTGGAGGAGGCTTATCGCAAGTCCACTCAGAAAGGTGCTTATTTCGACTGCCGTGCGTTCAATGTACCTGTCAATGACTGTGCCAACATGGTCATCTGGCGCCAGAAGGACGCCGAACGCAACTCAGTTCAGATGCTTGGTCAGCACTACTACTCACACAAGCAGTTGCAAGGCGTGACCTGTAACCAGATTCAGGACATGCTCTTCAAGGACCACGGCGTCAACTGGAACAACGTACCGACCAAATTCAAGCGCGGTTCGTGTGCGGTTCGGAAGCCAGTGGAGGTTGGAAACGGCGTTGTGCGCAACAAATGGGTTATCGACAACGAGATACCCATCTTCACCCAAGACAGGGCCTATATCGAGCGCCTTATCATGTTTGACGATAAAGAGCAATGAGACAATGACAGTACAAGGAGACATTACACAAGCCACTGAGAACGTCATCGTTCATGTGGTCAACTGCCAGGGCGTTATGGGCTCAGGTGTAGCAGCAGCGCTCAAAGAACGCTTCCCAGGCCTGTTCAGTGCATACCGTCAACACTGGGAGGAGCATGGCAAGGAGAACGCGTTAGGCACCTGCTGCCTGTACCACCACGTAGAACCAGACGGCCGTATCATCACCATCGCTAACCTATTTGCGCAGAAGTACTACGGATACGACGGTAAGCGCTATATGTCCTACGACGCACTGCTAACTGCGTTGGAAGATATGAAGCAGCAAGCCGAGACATGGTATAGCGAGCATGGTGGGAACGGTAATATGGTTACCTACGCACTGCCCTACCTCATGGGTTCGCACCGTGCAGGCGGCAACTGGGACATCGTGATGGCCATGGTCAAGTCGGTCATCGGAATGAATAACACAACAATCTATCGACTGAATTAGTATGGTTAATAACATGCCTAAATTAGTATATGACTTTAAGGTCAAAGAAGCCACTGAGGCACTCATTGAGGGTATTCGTGAGTGGTTCGAGGTGAACGGAAAGGGATGCAACGCAGTTTTAGGCGTCAGCGGCGGCAAAGATAGTTCAGTTGTAGCAGCGCTGTGTGTCAAGGCGTTAGGAGCCGACCGCGTGATCGGTATCAAGATGCCTAATGGACATCAACATGACATCAATGTGGCTAACGAACTTATCGAGTTCCTCGGTATCAAGTCGTTCGAGCACAACATCGCTGATACTTATAATGCAGCGGTTGCTACGATGAAGGCTAACGGCGTTGAGCCGTCAGAACAGGCCACCATCAACTTGGCTCCGCGCATCCGTATGTCTATCCTGTACTTCTACTCACAGACCTTCAATGGTCGTGTAATGAACACCAGCAACCTCAGTGAGGACTGGG
>OCTX014523973.1_pt1 | contig 18870 bp, 12 predicted proteins | sample 1539691 | NCBI WGS metagenome assembly OCTX01 (sample SAMN02144231, study PRJEB22623) | gut metagenome | biome: sheep rumen | host: Ovis aries | place: New Zealand | reverse complement strand
TTATTATCGTATGAAAAAGAAAATCTTTAGTACGCTGCTTATGGGTGCTTTCTTCTTGGCATCTATGAGTATGTTTACGTCTTGTAAGGATTACGATGATGACATCAACAAGAACAAGTCAGAAATCGAAGCCCTCAAGACACAAATCGCAACTCTGCAGTCGGCAGTGGACGCTAACAAGTCCGCTATTGCAGGTCTCGATTCGAAGTACGCTTCGAAGGCTGACCTCGACGCTCTGTCGCAGAAGATTGCTAATCTGGTGACCACCCAGGCTCTCCAGGACGCTATCGCCCAGGCCAAGGAGGAACTCCAGAAAGCTATCGACGGAAAGGCTGACAAGGCCGATCTCCAGAAACTCTCTGAGAAAGTTGATGGCATCGACACCAACCTCAACACTCTTTCTAAGGATGTTGACGGAATCAAGAGCGCTCTCAACGATCCCGAGACTGGTCTCGCCGCTGCTCACGCTCAGATCGCCCTCCAGAAGACCGCTCTCGAGGAGCTGGCCAAGGTGGTTGACAAGAACAAGGAAGACATCGCTCAGCTTCAGAAGGATCTGAACGCTCTCGATGAGCGTCTGACCGCTGACATGAACGACCTGAAGCAGCGCATGCAAGAGGCAGAGAAGATGGTGAACGACCTCAACGACAAGGTGAACGTCCTCACTCTCTTCATCGACCGTATGCTCACTGGTCTGCTCGTGAAGACTGACTACATGCTCAATGGTATCGAGACTCTCCCCGTACACATGCTGCTCAACCAGCCCGCTCTCGTAGGTAAGGATGCTTACAACGAGATTGAAGGCATGCCCGGCAAGCGTGGTAAGATTGGTGAGACCTTCGGCCCCATCCGCGTAGAAGATGTTGGCTTGGTTGACTACCATAACATTTGGAATACGTTCTATGCTTCTGACTTCAAGCTTCCGTTGGCTCTCATCGGTTTCGCTGGCAACCTCGTTTACAATCCTGGCATCAAGTATGTGAACATGTTCCCCGTTGGACACGCTCGCTATACCCTCGATCCCTCTACCGCTAAGATTGATGGTGGTGATGTTTCGTTCGTAACTGACTATAAGAACGTTACTGAGACTTCTGTTTATGGTGAGCAGTCTCGTGGTGCTGCCAACTCAGCTATTGGCGAGGTTGATCCCGTCATCGTTCCCGTTGATGCCAAGCTCGCTCAGAGCCAGGTGGCTGCTGGTGGTGTACTTGACGTACCTTACACCGTTGGTGATAAGGAGAAGTTCATCAACACTTGGGTGAAGAACTTCGTGCTCGGCATCGAGAATGCCAACACTGTTGGTGGCTATGCTACTGATTATGCAGAAATGTTCGACTTCACTTCTTGGAGCATGCGCGCACCCTTCGTGGCTGCTAACCTGACTCCTGCTGTTGAGAAGGATCACACTGCACGTGCCATTCAGTCTGACTGGACAATGGTTGTTCCTAACCTGATCAACCTGATTGCTCTGGCCGACAACTATCCTAACTTCGAGCTTGCTGGTGACATCAAGGGTGACATCCCCACCGATTACATCCCCACACCGTACGCTCACTGGACAAGAGTTGACAATGGCCAAGTTGCTGCCAACCACCTCTATCCCACTGTTGAAATCGCTGCTACCAGCGTTCCTACACACCAGGTTGTTTACAACTCTACCATCGACCTGAAGCCTTTCGTTGAGACTCACGCCGCCATCTTCGGCGCTCGTTTCACACGCGACGGCAAACTGTCTGACCAGGAACTCGAGGAGCTCGGTCTCCACTATGAGTACTATCTGGTTGACTACAACTCTCAGAAGTATCAGACCGATGAGTCTGCTCACCTCCACCAGGTTGGTGACGTGACCTCTTCTATCTTCGCTCCTAACTCTGTAGATGTTAACACCGGCAAGTCCATCGTTACCGAGCAGGGTACTGGTTCTATCGGTCGTGAGCCTATCGTTCGCGTTGAGCTGAGAACTGAGGAAGGTGATGTTGTTCTCTATGGTTACATCAAGCTGCAGATCGTTCGCGAGCTCGATCGTATCCTCGAGGCTGATCCTCTCGAGTTTGGTGAGGTTCGCATGGAGTGCGGTCCTGGCGTAGGCTTCCTGACATGGCACCAGGTTGAGAAGGGTATCGTTGAGAAACTGAACCTCTCTGTTGCTGAGTTCGAGTCGCAGTATGAGCTCGATTCTGACATGGTTGATCCTATGAATCCTTCTTTTGGTTACGGTGCTCGTCGCTTCGTTAAGATTGATGGTCAGTTCTACGATGAGGATTCTTACATCCGCATGATTGAGCAGAAGTATAAGCTCTCTGACTGGACTATCAACGACGTTCTTAAGAACAATGTTGAGTTCGCTGTTGAGTACTTCAAGGCATTCGCCGGACGTATCATCTGGACTCACAACTATGTACCCCTCTGGGATCCCCAGAACCGTCAGACCGACGTGCTCGCTTGGGAGCTCGGTACTCCGTACTCTGCTTGGTCGCACGCATTCAAGGATGGTTCTAGCCTGACCGCTGAAGAGGACTATGACTATGTTGAGTATATCACTGCTCCTGACAAGAAGGGTCTCTCTACTGTTGACGTTAGCACATACGTTCGCTTCGTGAAGAAGGGCACCAACAGCGATGCCATCTATGTGAAGCTGACTATCCCCGCTGGTAAGGTTCTTTGGGCTGCTGGTGAAGTTAGCAACAAGACCGACAAGAAGGCAGGTAACTGGTTTGCACTCAACAGTAATGACTTCGGTAGCAAGGAAATCCACATTAGCGTTCCCACACCGCGTACTGACAAGGATACTCGTATCGGTAAGTATGACAAGCTCATCGTTGAGCGTGGTGGTAGCGAGCCTAACTGGAACCTCGACTTCGACGCTGACCTGACCGACTACTGGGTGAATGGTATCATCAAGTATGCTGACATCGCTGAGAACCCGCTGAGCAAGTTCACTACCTTCAGCAATGAGCCTGATCAGGACAAGGTGACCTTCTACTTCACTCTGCCGCACGTAAGCAAGGGTAATATCTCTAACGCTGCTAACAACTTCAATGCTAACTATGAGAATCCGTTTGATAATCCTGCTACTGACTTCGGTACATGGACTGTGAAGGGTTGGTCTGGTAAGACTTACACTCTTGCTCTCTATAAGCTTGGTGAAGACGAGGATGGTAACATCCTGCCTGACAAACCTCAGAACTATACCCGTTTCGAGAAAGTATGGTATCTTGACAACACAATGGGCAAGCCCTACTACGTAGTTTCTATGATGCCTGTACAGCGTGGTACTGAAATCCGCGTCATCAAGTGCGACGGTAAGGAATTCGGCCTGAACAACCAGGGTCTCGCTTACGACATCGAGCGCATACCTTCTGGTACTGGTCTGAACCCGAAACCCGCTGAGGCTTACAATGCTGTTGACGCTCTCGGTCTGCAGGGTTACTGGCTCGTTCGTCTGACTGAGAAGGAAATCACTAAGACCAAGATCTCTACCAAGATGCGTGACGCTTCTAACATCAGCATCGCTCACAACAAGTACATCACTTACTGGCGTGATTGGATTGCTGAGGACATTCTGAACTATGCTGGCCACCTTCAGCTTGCTGAGAAGGAAACCTTCACCGCTTACCTCGAGGTTGACTATGCTGAGTGCTATGACATCTTCGCTGAGAACAGCAAGTACTTCAACGCTCGCTTCTTGCGTCCTGTTAACATTAAGCCTCTGAACCCGAAGGCTAATATCGACGCCGTTAACAATGGTGCTACCTTCAAGGTTTCTGACATCGTTGGTGGTTTGAACACTGCAACTGCTACAGCTTGGACTGACTGGCGTGATCTGGGCATCTTCAACGGTAACACTGGTACTGGCGAAAATGCTGCTAACCTCTGGAAGTTCTATGGTATCCACCTCGATGATGGTACATTCACCAGCAGCTATGGTGCTGAGATTCCTTACTTCGGTGGTAGCGAGTTCAAGTGGAAGTTCACTGAGGAACTGCTTGCAGAAATCCGTACCGACTTCGGTGTTGATCCTGCTCTCGTTCCGCAGACCGATCGTTCGAAGCCTGACTTCAACTCACTTGAGAACCGTATCAAGTTCATGAATCTGCCTATCGCAGCTATGACCAAGCCTGCTAACGAAGCTGGTAATGCTCGCCTTGACCTGACTGTTAACTCTGACGGTCACCTGCATTACAACAACGACAACGTGGATCGTCACACATTCCACCTGTTCGTTCCTATCCACTGGTCGTACTACTTCGGCGATGAGTTCGAGGATTACACTTACAACTTCTTCCGTAGTGCTCCTTACACTTACGCTGTAATCACGATCAACTACACACAGAACAATCCTAAATAGAGCATAATCCTCTATTAGAATAACTTCAGAGGGGTGTCAACTCGTTGGCACCCCTTTTTAAACAACAATTCAAAATGAGAAAATACTCTTTATTCATACTTGCAGTATTGACACTGCTTACATTTTCAGCTTGTAAGAAAAGTCATCAAAAGACTTTAGAGGAAATTGAGAAAGAAGCAAAGCCTGAAGTTGCCATGCAACTCGGTGCCAATGATACCATTGAAGTTCATTCGCTTGTTGACCATTTCATCGAGTGTCTTTCGAACAAGAATGTCGATGCAGCCGTTGACATGCTGTATGTCCTGAATAATGATAGCGTTGTTTCTCTACCTGCAAAAATGGCCAAGACCCAGAAGATTCTCTTCAATCGTTTCCAGGGTGTGAAGTACGATGTTGAACATCTTATTTTCTACTCCGAAACCGACACTGAAGTGAAATACACTGTGACGCTGTTTGAAAAGAAAGATGAAAACGACAACCGTCCCAACAAAATCTCTTTCTACCTCAAGCCCGTCCGTCGCAATGGCAAGTGGTATCTGACCATGGGAGACACCGTGGTGAATCCCAATCCTTCGCACATTAAACACTAATTTAAAAACTTAAAGGTTATGAAATCATTAAAGACATTACTGGCTGTTGCTCTGTTGGCCGTTTCGGCTACTACTGCAACTGCTGCTACACGTGATTCTGTTGCCTATGAGTTCAACAAGCACGCTTTCCTGAACCTTCAGGGTGGTGCTCAGTACACTCTTGGTGAGGCTAAGTTTGGCGATCTGATTTCACCCAACGTTCAGATTGGTTTGGGCTATCAGTTCTCGCCTGTATTTGGTGCTCGTATCCAGGCCAATGCTTGGCAGAGCAAAGGTGGCTGGAACACCTACGTTGAGGGCGGTTCTACTCAGGCTTTCAACAAGAACTATAAGTACAAGTATGTTGCCCCCGGCATCGACTTGATGTTCAACCTGTCCAACCTCTTTGCTGGTTGGAATCCCAACCGTGTGTTCAATGCCATCCTCTTCGTCGGTGGTGGTGCCAATATCGCCTTCAGCAATGGCGAAGTTAACGACATCGCTTCTCACTTCACCGCTCAGGACATCGCCAAGTACAATCTGGAGTATCTCTGGGACGGTACTAAGGTGAATCCTTTCGGACGTGCTGGTTTGCAGTTTGGTTTCCGTCTGAGCAAGGCCGTTTCTCTCGTTCTCGAGGGTAATGCCAACATCCTCTCTGACCACTACAACTCTAAGAAGGCTGGCAATCCCGACTGGTACTTCAATGCCCTCGCTGGTTTGAAGATCAACCTCGGTCCCGATGTGAAGAAAGTCATCATCCCCATCGACATTCCCGATCCCGCTCCTGTTTATAAGGACAGCACTGTCTATGACGAGGTTAAGATTGAGAACCTCCGTCGTGACATCTTCTTCATCATCAACCGCACCGACATTCAGGAGTCTGAGGCTTACAAGGTTCAGGAGATTGTTGACTTCATGAACAAGTATCCCAACGCCAAGGTTACCATCGACGGTTATGCTGATGCTGGTACAGGTAACGACAAGATCAACGACCGTCTGGCCGCTGGTCGTGCTGACGTAGTTGTGAAGGCTCTCGTTGAGAAGGGCATTTCTCAGGACCGCATCACTTACGACAGCCATGGTTCGCGTGTTCAGCCGTTCGCTGAGAACGACCTCAACCGTGTTTCCATCTGTATCGCCGATCCTCAGGCTACAGAGTCTGTTCCCCGTACTATCCGCGTTCGCGTTCAGTAATTCCGGAACAAATTGATAAAAAAATGCTGAGCGAAAGATTTCTTTCGCTCAGCTTTTTTTAGGTGTTCGTTAAAACATCTTGGTTATCTAAGTTACAGACCCCACCCCCACCCCCTCCCCTTGAGGGGCGGGGAGACGCGCAGGGCGTTGTTGTTTGTTCATTAAATGGGCTGTTGATATGAAGAAGCTACAGACCCCACCCCCAACCCCTCCCCTTGAAGGGAGGGGAGACGCGCAGGGCGGTGTTGTGTGTTCATTAAATGAGCTGATGGTATGAAGAAGCTACAGACCCCACCCCCGTCCCCTCCCCTTGAGGGGCGGGGAGAGCGCGCAGGGCGTTGTTGTTTATTCATTAAATGGGCTGATGATATGAAAAAGCTACAGACCCCACCCCCAACCCCTCCCCTTGAAGGGAGGGGAGACGCGCAGGGCGTTGTTGTTTGTTCATTAAATGGGCTGATGGTATGAAGAAGATACAAGCACAACCCTTGTCTCCTCCCTTAAATCTGGGAATAAGCAGCCTGTGCTGAATCTCCCCTCCCTTCAACGGGAGGGGATGGGGGTGGGGTCTGTAATTCTAACCCTTAATAGCAAGTAGTTTTTATCTCTACAAAATGTATGTTGACAGAGTTTTTATGTTTCTATCCTTCAATTTAAGTTCATTACAATATAGTTTTTTTATGAAAACAACCGTTTTTTTGTTTGCTTTTCTGTTGACGCTCATGTCTTGTGGTCAAAACTCAAAGTACGCTTCATCTCAGCAGGATGATGAAGGCGTAGCAGCTGAAGATACTGTTGGCTATGCGAGTGCCAAATATGGTGCCACCAAGATTGTATTTGCAGAGACAGAAGTCGATTTTGGCTCATATGGCATTCAGGAGGAGCGTACCCATTCCTTTGCCTTTACCAATGGAGGCAATTCCCCTTTGGTCATCGAGAAGGCCCAGACTTCGTGCAGTTGCACCGTGATTGACTATCCTCATGAGCCCATTATGCCCGGGAAGGGCGGCGAAGTGAAGATTACCTATCGTGCCCGCCAGAAACGTGGCCACTTCCACCGCAATGTCTATATCTATAGCAACGGTTCCGAACAGCCCGTACGGCTCATCATTTCAGGCGAACAGCATTAGATTGTTGCTACAGTTTCATTTTCTGTAGCAATCTCCAGCAGTCCGTCGCGCATGTGTATGGTACGGTCGGTGAGTTCGGCCAGCGTCTCGTCGTGGGTGACGATGACGAAAGTCTGTCCAAATCGGTCGCGAAGGTCGAAGAACAGCTGGTGTAGTTCGGCTTTGTTCTTGGTGTCAAGACTGCCCGACGGTTCGTCGGCCAGAATCACTTCGGGATTGTTGATGAGTGCCCGCGCAACGGCTATTCGCTGCTTTTCGCCGCCCGACAGTTCGTTGGGCTTGTGCGAGGCGCGGTCGGTCAGCCGCATGAACTCGAGCAGTTCGCCAGCCCGTTGCTTGGCTTCCTTGGTCGTCTTCCCTCCAATGTAGGCTGGAATCATGATGTTCTCAAGCGCCGTGAATTCGGGCAGCAGCTGATGGAACTGGAATACGAATCCCAGATGCTGGTTGCGGAAGTTGGAAATCTCGCGGCGCGAGAGGGTAGTGGTGTCTATGCCGTCGATGCAAACCGATCCGTTGTCGGGGCGGTCCAGAGTACCCATGATTTGCAGCAAGGTGGTTTTTCCTGCTCCGCTGGGTCCCACGATGCTCACTATCTCGCCTTTGCTGATGTCCAGGTCGATTCCCTTGAGCACTTTCAGCGGGCCAAAGCTTTTGGTGATGTTCCTGAGTTTTATCATTTGTTTTCGGTTGTTATCGGTTGTTTCCTGATTTTCTGTAGTATTTGTTATTGTTATCGGGGAACAAATTCGCCACGTCGTGGTTTACGAATTTATTGTCGCACTTTACGAATTTATTGTCGTGGTTTAGAAATTTATTGTCGCACATTGTGTTTGTAGAGCGCTCTTTAACAGTCATCTCAGATGTTTGTGCAACCACTGGCTGATGGTCTGGTAGATGCTGGTTTCCTCCTGGTGTTGAGCTTCGGCGAAGGTCATTGAGTTGTCCTTCGACTCACCGTACTGGTCGGGGAAGAGAATCATGAGATTCTTGCCCGAGAAGTGCTGTGTCAGTTCGTCGGGGAGCCGTTCGAGTGCCGTTTTGTAGGAAACGGTGCCTTTTCGGGCCGTGATGACGACGAACATGTGGTCTTCTCTGATGCTTTCAGCCAATTTGGGCAGTTCGTTCCAGTGGGCCATGTGCTTGTATTCCGAGCGTACGCTTGGGTGCCTGTTCTGAATGTATTCGTTGATGAGCGAAAGCGACTCTTTTCGTCCGTGGAACTGGATGCGGCATTCCAGGTTCTCAGCCATTCTTGCCAACCTCTCCAGCCACCGGTGGAATCCCGGCTCGTATTCGGCGCGGCTGGGCACCGCCACCTGTATGCGACGCAGAGTGTTGAGCGGCTGCACGAACCGCGTGAGCACAATCTGTCGGTTGAGCCCGTTGTAGAGGCTCTGGATGAATTCTCCCCAGAATTTTGGCGACACTTCGGTGTGAACGTGCATTCCCATGATGATTTCCGACGCAGCAAATTCGCGGAAGGCATGCTTGATGCCGTTGGCGATGTTGGTGGCCAGTCGCACTTGCGTCTGCATATGCACGTCCGACGCTGCTGCTTGCCGTTGCAGCTGTTCCAGCAGTTGCAGCCCCTGCTCACGGTTGTAGGCCGCCGAAGCGTCGTCATAGACCACGTTCAGTGCCACCAGCCCGCGGTTGAGTTTCGGGTTGCGCATCATGATGGCCATTTCGAGCAGCTGGGGCGCAATTTCGGGATATTTCACGCAGAGGAACAGTTTCTCGTCGTCCTCGTTGGTGGTGGTGGCCGGTTTCAGGTGCGACTTTTCGTGGATGATGATTTGTTTCGAAGCCCTTTCGGTCATCAGGGTGCTGATGATGCAGGTGAACAGAATCATCACCACCACGCCGTTGAGCATGTCGTCGGTCACCAGATAGTGGCCGGGGGCGACCTCCAGACGCAGTCCCACCATGATCATGGCAATGGCTCCGGCGGCGTGGGCCGACGTGAGTCCGAACATCATGTTGCCCGCCGAAAGCGGCAGTCGGAACAGCAGGCTCGACAAGTAGGCAGCCACGGCTTTGCCGAAGGTGCCGAAGAACACGATGAGCAGCACCACCCACACCACGTTGCCGCCCGCCAACAGGGTGCGCACGTTGATGAGCATTCCCACGCCAATGAGGAAGTAGGGTATGAAGATGGCGTTTCCGATGAACTCAATGCGGTTCATCAGCGGCGAAACATGGGGTATGTAGCGGTTCAGAATGAGTCCCGAAACGAAGGCTCCGAAGATGCCTTCCACGCCGATGGCCTCAGACAGTATGGCACTAACGCAGAGTATTGACATGACAAAGATGAACTGCATGACGGCATCGGAGTAGCGGCGCAGGAACCAGCGCACCAGCCGCGGAATGAGGAATACAGAGCCAGCGCAGAACAGCGCAATCTTCAGCAGAAACCACGCCCAGAACCCCCATCCGTTGTCCTTGCCGAACGTGCCGGCGATGGCGGCCACGGTGACCAGTGCCAGAAACAGCGAAATCATGGACGACCCCACGCTCAGCGAAACGCTCTTCTCCCGCTGCAGTCCGTAGCGGCCCACAATGGGGTAGGCAATGAGCGTGTTTGAGGCCATGATGGTGCCCAGCAGCAGCGAAGCCACGGGCGAGTAGTCGAGCACGTAGATGGCCATGAAATAGGTCATCAGCAGCGGCACGGCAAACGTGAGCAGCCCGAAGACCAGAAATGGCGTCTTGCTTTTCTTCACCGACTCCATGTCCATCTCCAGTCCGGCTAGGAACATGATGTAGTAGAGGCCAATCTTGCCGAAAATCTCGAACGACGAGTCGCGCTCCAGCACGTTCAGCCCGTATTTCCCCACCAATACACCGGCCAAAACCAGTCCGATGATGTGCGGAATGCGCAGTTTGCCCATGATGATGGGGGCAAACAACACGATACACATCACCACGAAGAAAATCAGCGTGGGGTTGGTAATGGGGAAATAATGTGCCATGTTCAGCATTCTGTATGCAAAGTTACAAAGAAAAAATGAAGAACGAGGAACGAAGTTTGAAGAATGAGTCGGCGAAATGGTAAAAATGGTTAAACGGCATGAAAAATGCGGCCGCAAAACCATTCTTCATTCTTCATTCTTCCGTCTTCGTCAAAAATTTCGTACCTTTGCAGCGATTTTAATCAACTCATCAACCATTTATACAAGAAAGAACAGACTTATGAAAGTAGCAATTGTTGGCGCAAGCGGAGCAGTAGGACAGGAATTTCTCCGCATTCTCGCAGAAAGGAACTTCCCCATGGACGAACTCGTGTTGTTTGGCAGTGAGCGCAGTGCCGGACGCAAATACACGTTCAAGGGCAAGGAGATAGAAGTGAAGCTCCTTCAGCACAACGACGATTTCCGCGATGTCGATATCGCATTCACCAGTGCCGGAGCCGGCACTTCCAAGGAGTTTGCCGCCGACATTACCAAATATGGCGCCGTGATGATAGACAACAGCAGCGCCTTCCGCATGGACGACGACGTGCCCTTGGTGGTGCCCGAGTGCAATGCCGCCGACGCGCTCAACCGCCCGCGCGGCATCATCGCCAATCCCAACTGCACCACCATCATGATGGTCGTGGTGCTCCAGCCGCTGGAGAACCTTTCTCACATCCGCCGCATCCACGTCAGCTCCTACCAGAGTGCCAGTGGCGCCGGTGCCGCCGCCATGGCCGAGCTCGAACAGCAGTATCGCGAGCTGCTCAACGGCGAGCCCGTCACGGTGAAGAAGTTCCCCCATCAGCTGGCCTACAACGTCATTCCGCAGATTGACGTGTTCCAGCCCAATGGCTACACCAAGGAGGAGATGAAAATGTACAACGAGACCCGCAAAATCATGCACACCGACGCCCGCTGCTCGGCCATGTGCGTGCGCGTCAGTTCGTTGCGCGCCCATTCGGAGAGTGTCTGGATTGAGACCGAGCGCCCCATCAGTGTGGAAGAGGCACAGCAGGCCATCGCCGCCGCTCCCGGTTGCACACTCGTCGATGACCCAGCCAACCTGCAGTATCCCATGCCGCTGGAAACAGCCGGCAAGGACGATGTCTATGTGGGCCGTGTGCGCAAGGACCTTGCCGACGACAACGGCCTCACCTTCTGGCTCAGCGGCGACCAAATACGCAAGGGTGCCGCCCTCAATGCCGTCCAGATAGCCGAATATCTCATCAAGGTGGGCAACGTGAAATGAAAAGAAAAGGCATAACGCTCCTGTGCCTGTTCTTGTTCGTGGCGGTTTCGGCCATGGGCCAGAACAGGCATTTTTGGTTGGGTGCCGACATCAGCGGCACCACCGCCCTCGAAGCCCGTGGGCAGCGTCTCTACAACGCCCAAGGACAGTTGCGCGAAAACACCGCGCTCATGCACGAGCTGGGGCTCGATGCCGTGCGTCTGCGTGTGTGGGTCAATCCCAGCAGAAATAACGACGAGCGCGGTGGCCGTCCACGCCGAACGGCCGGCTGGCCCCACGCCCGCTGAAACGCATTTACGCAAAAAAAGGAAGAAATCCCAAGCGGCAATTGTTTGCCATTTGGGATTTCTTCCTTTTTTCTTTTGTGTCGACACTTGGATTCGAACCAAGGACCCCCACCATGTCAAGGTGATACTCTAACCAGCTGAGCTATGCCGACTTGTGAGTGTTGTTTTGTTGGCTTCGTGGCTGTTGTCCGTGCGCCAGATAGGACTCGAACCTACACGTCGTAAGACACCAGATCCTAAGTCTGGCGCGTCTGCCAATTCCGCCACTAGCGCTTAGTTGGGTGCAAAGGTAATTGAAATTTATCAAACTACCAAAAAAACTTAGCATTTTGTTATCTTTATTGTCATTGTTTGTTGGTCGAAGCAGATTCCTTCGCGGTCGATGAAGTGGCTGAGCATGCCGCTGCGGGCCAATTCTTCGGGTGTTCCCACGCTGATGCCCCGTTCTCTGTCCATGAGCCACAGTCGGTCGGCTATTTGCAGGGCCAAGTCCAGGTCGTGTGTGGAGAGGAAGATGGTTTTCGCTGTTTCGCGGCTCAGCCGTTGCAGCAGCAACATCATTTCCACCTTGCTCGGAAAGTCCAGGAAGGCCGTGGGTTCGTCCAGGTAGATGACGGGTGTCTGCTGGGCCAGAGCCTTGGCTATCATGGCTTTCTGCCGCTCTCCGTCGCTCAGCGTCTGAATCATCCGCCCGGCCAAGTGGGCGATGCCTGTCATTTCGATGGCGCGGCCGACAATGGCCTGGTCGTCGCTGCCCAGTGTCCCCCAAAATCCGGTGTAGGGGCTGCGCCCCAGTCCCACCAGCTCGCTGACGGTGATGTTCTGCACCTCGGGTCTGCCTGTCAGCACCACGCCGATGGTGCGGGCCAGCTGCTTGTCGCTGAACGTGTCGATGTCCTTGCCTTCTATGCTGATGCTGCCGCTCAGTTTTGGCTGGAAGGCCGAGAGTGTGCGCAGCAGGGTGGATTTGCCCACGCCGTTGGCTCCTATCAGGCAGGTCAGCTCGCCACTATTGATGGCAGCGTTGATGCCAGTGGCAACGGTTTTTTCGTTTCCTTTCTGTCTGTAGCCTATCGAAAGGTTGGTCAGGCGGATGGTTTCTTGGGGCATTGGCTTTTCTTTCTTGGGGGGAATATAGGGTGACTAGGGCTTCTAGGACTTCTAGGGTTACTAGGGTTTCTGGGGTTTCTAGGGTGACTAGGGCTTCTAGGGTGACTAGGGTTTCTATGTTTTTGCTGGGCGGTTATTGGCTGTTGAGCAGTTGGCGGGCAAATTCTATGATGGTATCCTTTCCTTTTTGCAGGTCGTCGTCGGTGATTGCCACGAAGTGGTCGGGGTCGATGCCTCCCTCGATGCTCTGCTTCTGGGTGTCGAAGGTGGGGCAGGCTGAGAATCTGACGCTCCACCCGTTGGGCAGCTCGCTGTTGAAGGGCATCCCTCCGCCTCCGCCGGTGTGGTCGCCCACGATGGTCACGTTGGGACAGCAGTGCATGTACTGGGTAAATTCGTTGGCGGCGCTATACACGCCGCGGTTGGTGAGCAGCACCACCCGTTTTTGCCACCTTATGCCGTTGCTGGGCTTGAGCAGTTGCTCCTGCATGGCGGAAAAGTCGTTGTGCCCCTTTCCGTTCTTGTGCTGCATGTAGCCCACGCTGATGGTTTTGTTGGTGAATCGTGCCGCCAGTTCCACGGCCGAGGTCATCTGGCCTCCGCTGTTGCTGCGTATGTCCATGATCAGCCCGTTGCAGGGGGCCAGATACATGAATATCTCGTCCAGATTGCCTGCTCCCAGACTGTTGCTGAAGCTGCCGCAGTAGATGTAGCCGATGTTGTCGTCCAGAATGCGGTATTGCATGCCCGTAGCTATTCGGTAGTCGGTGCTCAGGTACTTGCGTTGCAGCGTGTCGCTGAAGTTGGTGGGATAGTTCTCTTCCCAGCTCCAGTTGCGGCCCACGTCGAAGGCCGAGAACAGGTTCACGTGGCCGTCCTTCAGTTCGCCCACCATCTGCGTCAGCACTTCGAACAACTGCTCGTTGGTCATGCCTTCATCCACTCTTGGGCTGTATTTCTGGTAGATGGCGTTCCAGTCAACGCCTTTCTCGTCGAAAAAGCAGTAGTGCTCGTCCATGATTTTCCACAGAGCTTCGAAGTTTCCCCTGGGGTTGTTGTCAAATTCGTCTTCATCAACGCACCCCACGCACGTCAGCGCCACCGCCGCCAGCATCCACACCGTGAGTCGCCGCCACAAGTTGGCTGCATTCGCTGTCTGTGTCAGCAGGGCAGGCCCTGTTGCGCAGATGGTGCCATGTGTCTCAGTTGTCTGCATGTTTGCCATTTATTTTCCTTTCTTGTCGCCCCTTGTGGCCAGTCCCACCACCAGCATGTGTGCGTAGCTGTGGTATTTCAGGTTGTTCACGCTTGCCTGCCTGTAGTCGCCCATGTATCCCACGCGCACCCATCGGCCCCACAGCCTGAAGTCCAGCGTGAGAGCGTGGCGCAGCGACGGTGTGGCCATGACGGTGGTGGGCACGATGTTGCGGTCGTAGTTGCCGCGGTTGAAAATCTCGTAGTACGACTGTCCGTAGTTGGGCGAGAACATCAGCCCTGCCAGGGGCACGGTGGCTTCGTAGCGCAGGTAGAGTGGCGATTTCTGTTTCCTGTAGAACACGTATTCGGCGCTTGCCGACGGCGCCAGGTTCAGTGCCAGCTTGGCTTGTGCCGGGTTGTTGCCGTTGCGCGTGTTGTAGAGGAACCCGATGTTGGCGTCCACCCCTCCGCCCGCGTTCAGCCTCAGACGGCTGCCTGCCAGCAGCCAGTTGCGTCGCAGACTGTACTGGAATCGGTAGTCGCCGCCAATCTGCTGTCCGTTGTCGGCGCGGTTGTGGCAGCTTAGCAGGCTTATCTGCTGGTCCATCACCTGCGACACGTGCAGCCATTTCGTTGGCCGCTCCGTCTGGCTGACAAACTGCAGTGCGCTGCCGCGGTGTTTCTCTTGCGAGAGGTAGGTGTCCAGCACCTCGGCGCTGCCCATTCCCACGAGCCACGCTTTCTGTGGCAGTACCGTCGGGCGGGCATAGCAGCTGAGCGCCACGTCCGCGGTGTCGGTCTGTGCGTGGAGTGGGGTGGTGGGCGCTGACACGGTCAGCGCACAGATCAACAGCAGAAGGAGTGTTTTTTGTTTCATCATGCTTTGGTTGCAGAAGTTTCCGGCCCTGTTGGTCATTCGTCGGGGAAGAGGCTCAGCTGTCCCGTCAGTTCGTCAATGATTTGCTGGTCGCTTTTCTTGGCCATGGGGTCAATGTCGCTCTCGTCCTCGGTGGGTGCGGGCTGTGCGGGAGCTTCCGCTTCGTTTTTCGGTTCGGGCTGGCGTGTGGGCTCCAGTTCTTCTATGGCGGCCATCTCGTAGGTGGTGAGCCGTTTGCCGTGGGCCTTGAATCCCTTCACCTGCACAAACTGCTCGGCATCCACCTCTTCGGTGCCTCGGAAGGCGTCTTTGCCGCCGTAGGTGACGAGCAGCCGCGGGAATGGCGTGTCGGTGAGCAGCACCAGGCGTGAGTTTTTGTTGTCGCCCACGAAGTTGCGCTTGGCCTTGATGGCCTCCATGTTGAATCGCTTGATGTAGGGGTAGCCTTTCATGTCGGCGTCATAGACAATGGCCGTCCACACCTTGTCGGCCTCGTATTTCTCCAGTCGGCTGATGTTTTCCTCGTAGTGGTTGTTGGCGTCGAAGTTGGTGATGTAGAAGTCGTTGTTGTCGAGCACCACCAGGATGCTGTCCGTATCGTTGAACTCGCCCAGGTAGTTGCCGTGCTCCTCGTAGTTCAGTCGGTTGATGACGGGGTCGAACCACACCTTGCGTCCGCCCAGTGTGCTGTGGCCGTGGCTTTTCAGTCCGATTCTGGCCACGGGATGTTTCGACACTTGGTTGCCGTTGGCTCCGCGTCCTTTTATCATCACGTCCTTGAAGTCGAAGTCCAGCACGGGCTTCTTCAGCTTGGGGTTGGGCTGCAGCACCACCTTCACGATTTCGGCCTCGCCGTTGGGGTTGGCTGTGAAGTACATGATGCGGCTTCCTGGCGTTCCCTTGGTCAGGTCGTATTCGCGGTCGCGGGTGAAGCTGGTCATGTTGAACCGCTTGGCAAAGCACTTGCCGTCCTTTCCGTCGCGGTAGATGACGTTGTACGTGGTGCGCGTGTCGTTCTTCTTGTACACCGCCACGTACAGCACGTTCTTGCCCACAAACACCTTCTCGGCCACGCGGATGATCTTGAACCGTCCGTCGCGGTAGAAGATGATGATGTCGTCAATGTCCGAGCAGTTGCACACGTACTCGTCTTTCTTCAGACCCGTACCCACGAATCCCTCCTGGCGGTTGATGTAGAGTTTCTCGTTGGCCTCCACCACCTTTACCGCCTCGATGGTGTCGAAACTCTTTATCTCGGTCAGGCGCGGGTGGTCGGCACCATATTTCTCCTTCAGGTGCTTGAACCAGTCGGCCGTCACCTCCACCAGGTTGTCCAGGTCGCGGTCGATGCCGGCTATCTCGTCGTTGATGCGGGCTATCAGCTCGTCGGCCTTGTCCTTGTTGAACTTCAGTATGCGCTGCATTTTGATTTCCAGCAGCTTCAGGATGTCTTCCTTGGTCACTTCGCGCACCATCTGCGGATAGTAGGGCGTCAGCCTTTCGTCAATGTGCTCGCATACGGCGTCGATGGTGGGTGCCTGTTCAAACTTCTTGTCCTTGTAGATGCGCTCCTCGATGAAAATCTTCTCCAGCGAGCAGAAGTGCAGCTGCTCCAGCAGTTCGTTGCGGCGGATGAGCAGTTCCTGTCGGATGATGCCCATGGTGCGGTCCACCGAGTGGCGCAGCACGTCGCTCACAGTGAGGAACTTTGGCTTGTTGTCCTCTATGACGCAGCAGTTGGGCGAAATGTTTATCTCGCAGTCGGTGAAGGCGTATAGCGCGTCGATGGTCTTGTCAGGCGAGATGCCCGGCGTGAGGTGTACCTGTATCTCCACCTGCGCCGAGGTGAGGTCGGTGACGTTGCGCGCCTTTATCTTTCCTTTCTCTATGGCCTTGGTGATGCTCTCGCACAGGGTGCTCACGGTCTTCGAGAACGGTATTTCGCGGATGACGAGCGTCTTCTGGTCCAGTTTCTCAATCTTGGCGCGCACCTTGAGCACACCGCCGCGCTGGCCGTCGTTGTATTTGCTCACGTCTATCGAGCCGCCCGTCTGGAAGTCGGGGTAGAGCTGGAACTCCTCGCCGTGCAGATAGTTCACGGCGGCGTCGCACAACTCGCAGAAGTTGTGCGGCAGAATCTTCGAACTCAGTCCCACGGCGATTCCCTCAGCCCCCTGCGCCAGCAGCAGCGGATACTTGGCCGGCAGCGTGATGGGCTCCTTGTTGCGCCCGTCGTAGGAGAGCTGCCACTCGGTGGTCTTGGGGTTGAACACCACCTCCAGGGCGAACTTGCTCAGCCTCGCCTCTATGTATCGCGGAGCGGCTGCGCGGTCGCCCGTGAGTATGTTGCCCCAGTTGCCCTGGCAGTCCACCAGCAAGTCTTTCTGCCCCAGCTGCACCAGGGCGTCGCCGATGGAGGCGTCGCCGTGGGGGTGGAACTGCATGGTGTGGCCCACGATGTTGGCCACCTTGTTGTAGCGTCCGTCGTCCATGCGCTTCATCGAGTGCAGGATGCGTCGCTGCACGGGTTTCAGTCCGTCCTCAATGTGCGGCACGGCGCGTTCCAGAATCACGTAGCTCGCATAGTCCAGAAACCAGTTCTGGTACATGCCGCTCAGATGGTGGACGGCAGCCGCGTCAAAACGGTTCACGGGCTTATAGTCCGAGTGCTCCGTTGTTTCCTCTGCCCCGGTGCCCTCGGCCATTTCCTCGTTAGGTTCGTCGTTGCCTTGTTCCTCGTTCAACTCGTCGTCCTTCAGTTCGTCGTCTTTCATATACGGTTTCCAGTTATTTTGCAGCAAAAGTAAGCAAAAATATTGAGAAAACCGATGGCAAAAGCATAAAATGTGGTTTTGCGCTTGAATTTTCTAGAAAATTTTGTGCCAGCGTCGTGAATTATTTTCGTATCTCGCGACGTTGCAAAATTATCTCCCGACAATGCAAAAAAAAAGTCCCCACGTTGCGATTTTCTGTTCCCGACGCTGCAAAATCATCTTCCTGAGCTTCGCCCACGTTCTTTCTGCTCGAAAAAACGAAAGAAAAAAGTGTTTTCCTTTTGTTTTTTGCTCACTTAATCGTAACTTTGCAGCCAAAATTGTAAAAATGCAAATACTTAAACAGTAAATAGTTTTATGGCACAAGAAGACGTTTTCAAGAAGATTGTGAGCCATTGCAAGGAGTATGGCTTTGTGTTTCCAAGTAGTGAAATTTACGACGGTCTCGGCGCTGTCTATGACTACGGTCAGAACGGTGTAGAGCTGAAAAACAATATCAAGGAGTACTGGTGGAAGTCGATGGTGCTGTTGCACGAGAACATCGTCGGCATCGACTCGGCCATCTTCATGCACCCCACCATCTGGAAGGCCAGCGGCCACGTTGACGCCTTCAACGACCCCCTCATCGACAACCGCGACTCGAAGAAACGCTATCGTGCCGACGTGCTCATCGAAGACCAGATGGCCAAGTACGACGAGAAGATACAGAAAGAGGTGGAGAAAGCCCGCAAGCGCTTCAAGGACGCTTTCAACGAGGAGCAGTATCTCCAGACATCCCCCCGTGTGCAGGAACTCCGCCAGAAGCGCGACGCTCTGCACGAGCGCTATACCAAGGCCATGCAGGGCCCCGACCTCGATGAGCTGAAGCAGATCATCCTCGACGAAGAGATCGTGTGCCCCATCAGCGGCACCCGCAACTGGACCGACGTGCGCCAGTTCAACCTGATGTTCTCCACCGAGATGGGCTCCACCGCCGACGGCTCCATGAAGATTTACCTGCGCCCCGAGACGGCACAGGGCATCTTCGTCAACTACCTCAACGTGCAGAAGACCGGACGCATGAAGATTCCCTTTGGCATCGCCCAGATTGGCAAGGCCTTCCGCAACGAGATTGTGGCCCGCCAGTTCATCTTCCGCATGCGCGAGTTCGAGCAGATGGAGATGCAGTTCTTCGT
>OCTX011958317.1_pt1 | contig 18873 bp, 10 predicted proteins | sample 1539691 | NCBI WGS metagenome assembly OCTX01 (sample SAMN02144231, study PRJEB22623) | gut metagenome | biome: sheep rumen | host: Ovis aries | place: New Zealand | reverse complement strand
GTACCTGCAAATTTCTATTAAAAAGTGAAACAATAATCATAGGGATTCGTCCACCTACGGACTGAGAAAAGAAAACAACACGGAGAACCGCGTTTAAGGAGGACGAGGCAATGGCCATGAGCTATCTGGAAGAGCTGAAGAAGAGACAGCAGGAGCAGGCGCCGGCGGAACAACCGCAGCAGGAGACCGGCCTGCGGGGCGTATCGACGAATACACAGCAGCAGCTGAACAATTACAACCAGGGATATAAGCCCAGCGAAGCCGTGCAGACGGCGCAGCAGAACATGCAGACTGTTCAGCAACAGAAGCCGCAGAGCTTTACCAGCAAATACGGCGCGCAGCTGGACAATATCCTGGCTCAGATCCAGGGCACGCAGCCATTCAAATATGAATTCAACAGCGACGGGCTGTTCAAAAGCTATGCTGACCTGTTTACCCAGCAGGCGAAGCAGGCCAGCCAGAACGCCATGGGCCAGGCCGCGGCGCTGACCGGCGGATATGGCAACAGCTATGCGCAGGCGGCCGGAAACCAGGCATACCAGCAGGCGATCCTCCCGCTTTATGACCGCGGCATGGAGCTGGCACAGATGGCCCGGGCGAACTATGACAAGGACCGGGGCGACCTGTACAACCAGCTGGGCGCGCTGCAGGGCATGGACGAAAGCGAATACGGCCGCTACCGGGACACCGTGAGCGACTGGCGGCAGGACGAGCAGAACGCCATGGACATGTACCGGGATGAGCGGGATTTCGGATATCAGGACTATGCCAACATGCTGGACTACTGGAACAACCAGGCACGGGCGGAGAATGCGGACTACCGCGCGGACCAGGACGAGGACTACCGGCGCGAGAACATGATCCAGAACCAGCAGCAGTTTGAAACCACCACAAAGATGGAATACGACCAGCTGGCCGAGAAGGTCCGGGAGTTTGACGCCAGCATGAGCGAAGACCAGCGGCAGTATAACGCGAAGATGGCCGCCAGCTGGGTATCCGACATCCTGGCGAACGGGCAGATCCCGAGCATGGAGCTGCTGGCCATGGCCGGTCTGAGCTATGAGGACGCGCAGAAGCTGGTGGCGCAGGTACAGGCCGCAGGCGGAGGAGCGGGCGGAAAGGACAAGAAGCTGACCGCGGACAAACTGGCGCAGGCAGTTACGGTAGGAACACCGGCGGCAATTAACATGCCTGCGACGGGAATGCCGCTTATGGCAGACTATGAAACTATGGCCAAAGCCGCAGCAGACGAGATGGCGAAATACGATAAGGGGACGCAGGAATACGAAGCGGCGAATTATTACAGCGACCTGTACAAAAACATGTCGAGAAACAAGGATGAGTTGCTGGCGTCCGCTCCGGAACCGTCGCCCACACAGAAGAGCACCGGCGTGAAGATGAAGTGGGACAGCAAGCAAAAGAAATTCGTTCCTGTGAGTTGATCACATAAAGGCGGAGGAAATAAATATGGCGACGAGCAGCAGTAAGGTATACCAGCAGATTAGCGAGAACATCAGAAAGAGAGCCCAGGGCGAAGAACCGTATAAGCCGTATAAGGTTCAGACATCATATGGCAGCCGCACAGTCGGAGAGCGGGAATACCTGAAGAAAGTCCAGCAAAGAACTCAGGAGCTGGAGCAGGAAAAGCTGAACAAGCGCCAGGAAGAAATGAAGGCCCGCGGATACACGACGCCGGAACAGCAGATGGTGTATAACCGAATTCAGGACGCAGCAGATTATGCTGCGGCCGTTCGTCGCGCAGGGCTGAATGTGGGCCTGAAGGATGCCGCAGCGAAATTGCAGACCGGAAGCAACAAAGGAATCAACCTCACAGAAATCAAACTGCGGGGTGGTTTGAATAAAGCGGCTATTTCAAGTCTTGAAGAACAGATCAAAAACGAAAACGACATTATCAAGAACCAGGGCCGGAAAGACAACGATCCGGCCGTGATTAACGCAAAGAAAACGCTGGCTGGACTGGAAGCAAGAAAAACAAACGCAGAAAATCAGCTGGCAGCGCTTCCGAAAAGCGGAGAAGCGCAGCGTCCGACTGCCATTGTGGAAGCCGCTCGCAGTTTGACGGGAAATAAGAGCGACAGGGAGCGGATGATCCGCGACATGTACGGCAATCTGCAAAAAGGAAATAGCCAGATCGGGAACATCCCGCTTGTCTACAACGACCGGGCGAAGCAGATGATTCACACCAGGGACGCGGCACAGGTTGTGGATGAAGACTCATATGTCCAGTGGTTGATGCAGGCGGCGAATGCCGGCATGATGAAACCGGAAGAGGAAGCGAATGCGCGCCGCTATGCCTTCTATCACGGAATGCCGGACGCGGCAAACAGCCGGGAATACAGCGATTACCTGCGCAAGGGAATCGAAAGCGGCATGTTTGACAATGACGGCGACCTGAGCCTGATGAGCACCGGAAAGCTCCAGTCCGAGCTGGCCGATTTCAAACGCAGGAAGGCACAGGCGGAAGCCAACAGCCGGAACAAGGACGAGATCAACACCGAACTGTATGACACAATGGGCCAGCGGGGCGTATACGAAAACCTTGAAGTCAATGGCCTGTTTGACCCTTACACCCAGCAGTATCACAAGGCGAAGCCGGAAGACTACAACGAGTGGGACGTCAGAAACGGCAGCCAGGAGAGCACGGAGCTGTCCACCTATTACGACAGCCTGCTGTACGATTCTATTCATGGTCAGGGCGCATATAACAATATTCTGAACAACGGAACAGACGCGGAATTTGACGCAGCGGACGCGGAGATCCAGGAACTGTGGGCGCGGCTGGAAAACGGCACCATCGGGCAGCTGGGTGATCAATACAATGACCGCATCAGTGAGCTGCAGGGCGCGGCATATGGCGGAGAAAGCAACCTGGACCGGGAGATCAGGAAGCGCCAGGAAGAGCTGACGCGGCGGCAGACTATCGGCCAGTACGCAGGTATGGAAGGCGCGGCATATGATCCGAGCCTGATTGATCCAGAAACGGAAGCCGGATACAGGTCTGAACTAATCCGTCTTCAGAACGAAGGCGGAGCGCCGGCAGAAAACAAGACTGAATGGCTGTACTGGATTATCAACAACATTTCCGACAAAGAACATGATTACGGCGGAGGATTCCTGGGCGAGCTGACAGGCGTGCAGCAGGCAGAGCAGGGCTACAGGAAATACTCCTTTATGACGGACGAGATGATCGGCCAATTCAATGCGCTTTACGAATCCGGAAAGGTAAAAGAAGCGCAGGCGTTTATGGACGCCATTGACCCGTATATCACGCAGCTGGCATCAGGACGGGCGGAGGAGCTGCGCTACAATGCAAGCAAAGGCAACTTTGGCGGGCTGTACGGCGCAATGACGATCCTGCGGCAGCCGATTGCCGGACTGAGCGGAACCATGGGCTCGCTGGCCGCATTGCTGGGCAATGAGGACGCAAAGAACCCGAACAGCGGCTGGTACAAGTGGCAGAAGATGAACAATACCACCCGCGGAGCCCGGGCGGAAGTGTGGGGAGACTTCTTTGCGGATAAATTCGGAGAGCAGTACCGCGGAGCCGGTGAATGGCTGAATGGGGTTACTTATTCCATCGCAGACAATATCATGGCCATGGTACTGACGAAGGGCGCGGGAAAGGCATTCGGCTATGAAATGAGCAGCAAGGCCGCGGAGCGCATGATTCAGTTTGTCATGTCTTCCAGCGCCGCGTCAAGCTCCATGGTGGACAAGATCAGCCAGGGCATGGACCCGACGGAAGCGGCGCTGTACGCTGTCGGCAACGGCATGATCGAAGCGATCACCGAGAAGTACAGCATCGAAGCATTGCTGAAGCCGAACATCAAGGACATGCTGGGCGACTGGAAGAAGGTCGGTAAATTCCTGCTGAAGAATACCATCGCGGAAGGCACTGAAGAAGGTGCAAGCGATGTGCTGAATACTGTATGGGATGAAGTGCTCAGCGGGATCTATGGACATGAAAGCGAACTGAGCGCGCAGTATAAGGAGCTGATCGCGCAGGGAATGAGTCCCAAGGATGCAACGCGGCAGGTGCTCAGGGGCTGGCTGGCCAACACCGGCAGCGATATGCTGGCCGGCGCGCTGAGCGGCTTTGTGATGAGCGGCGGCCGGACGGCCATGAACACCGTGCAGCAGCAGAGAGCCGGCGCGAAGATCCGGAACAAGAGCAACACGACCGCCGGGAAAACGGGCGTGGAGCAGCTGATCGAAGCGGCGCGGGGAATGGACGAGAGCACCGAAAGCCGCCGGATGGCGGAGGAGCTGAACGAAAAAGTACAGAGCGGCAAGAAGGTGAGCAGCGGAGAAGCTGGACGCCTGGCGCAGAATATCCTTTATGAAACGAACGAGACCATGGGGAATATCGCCCGGGACACCGTCGAGCGGATGGTCCGCGACACCATGAAGGAAAACGGAGCGACACCGGAGCAGATCGAACGGACCGCCGGCATTGTGACGGACGCTGTTGTGAAGAACAAGAAGCTCACCAAGGGCGAAATGGCGACCGTAGCCGAGGTGAAGCAGGCCATCGAAGCATACCGCCACCTGATGACCAACGAAGGCAAGCTGGAAGCCGGAATGACTGTCAGGATGAATCCGGAAGGAGATGCCACCCGCAGCGTCCGGGAGACTGTCGGAAGACTGCTGAACGGCGAGAGCGCGGAGAAGGTCGATCACCGGATATCCAGGGACATCATGCAGGGAGTACAGAGCATGGTGCTGGCCAATGACGAGGACCTGGCCAACGTGCAGAACGGAAAGCGCACCAAGACCGGCATGGACGCCATTGTCGACAATGAGATCGTCCAGGTGACCGGTAAAGAGGGAGACAGCTATATCGTCAAGACCGCGGACGGAATGGAAAAGAAGGTCAGCGCGGCCGCGGTGACAGCCGTTGACTCAATGGCCGGCGCGATCATGGCATACACCGAGGGCAACGGCAGGAGCGTGCTGGGCGACGAAGCCTTCGGGACCATCGCAAAGGGCGCGGAACAGAATAAAAAGATGGCGCCCGCGAAGTACATTGCGGAAGCCATGAAGGTCTATATGGCCGCCAGGACCGGAGGGCAGATGCCAGGGACAACGCTGGCAGAAGAAACGGCCAGCAGCATCTGGACAGCCGCGCAGGAAGAAAACAGGCAGGCAACCCAGGACCGGCAGGCCGCCGGCCAGCTGAAGGTGGAAGCCGGGAAGGGCACCGCGAGCTTTGACGGCGCGGAATACGGAACGGACGCCTGGAAGGAAAAGATCAGGGGACTGAGCAAGCGAATCCGCAACCAGATGGGCGCGGTGGCCGAGTACGCAAAGCGAATTGGCCTGCATGTGGACTTCATCAACGACCCGGAGAATGAAGCCATTTTCGGCAGCGAAGACCGGAGCACCGGCCGGATCACCATCAACGTGGCCGGGCGGGAAGCGGACATGAAGATCGGTGGGAAGACGGTCCTGGGCGAAAACCATCACCTGCTGGTGGTCGCTGCGCACGAATTCACGCACTGGCTGGAGCAGAACAGCACGGAAAGCTATGACGATCTGCGCCAGTTCATCTTTGACAAGATCCGCAGCAGAGGGCAGAGCGTGGAAGCGCTGGTCATGAACAAGATCGACGCATACCGCAGTGTGGCCAAGCAGGATCTGTCTGTTGAGGATGCCATGGCGGAAATCGTGGCGGACGCATGCGACCAGGTGCTGGGCAGCGAAAAGGTGGCCCGGGAGATCGAACATAGCAATCCGAATCTGTACAGCAAAATAAAGAGCTTTGTCACCAACCTGGTGGCCCGTATTCGTGCTGCCGCCGCCGGCATGAGCACCAGCGCCAGCGCGGAAGCAAGACTGCTGCAGGACTGGGCGGACGAGCTGGAAGACCGCTGGCTGAAGACACTGCAGGAAGCGCAGGGACGAAAGAAGGAGACTCAAAACAAAGAGAAAACAGAGAGCGTCAAACAACTTTCCATCCGCAACATCTCGGAGCAGGACCAAGCATATGCGGATGCAGTGGAGCGCGGAGACATCCAGGCGGCCACCGACATGCTGATGGACAAGCTCGCCAACAGCGAGAACATCATCCCGTTCAACGCGCCGGAATGGTATGCCGGCGAGCACATGGATGTCGCAAAGATGATCAAGCAGCTGAACAGCGACGAAGTGCCGGCGGAGATCATGAGCGCGGCAGAAAAGATGGCGTCTTATGTGCCGGACAATGGCGTGCTGGTGCCCATGCCGAACCATCACGGGGAAGTGAACGAGGACACCGACACCATGATCCTGGCCCGCGTGATCAGTGAGATGACCGGCCGGCCTGTTGTGGCTGCACTGGCCGGAGCGGACCGGGAAAGCCGCTTCAAGTCCAAGGAGAACGGCGGGAAGGGCATCCAGGCGGAGGAAATGGGATTCCGGCAGGTGGAAGAGCTTCCGGAAGGAACAATTCCGATCTTCATTGACAACGTGGTTGGCAGCGGAGTGACCGCGCAGGCCGCGCGGCAGGCGCTGGGCGGAGGAATCACGCTGGCCTATGCAAAGAGCGTCAGAAGCAAGGGCATCGAGGGCCTGAAACGGGCGACAATCACATATGACAAGAACGGGAAGCTGATCCCGCTGAGCGAGCGCTTTAATCCGAACGTTCGTGATATAAGATTCAGCATGCAGGCACCTGTGGAGCAGAATGCTGACGGACTTATCGCAGTACACAACATCAGAGAAAACGAATTCATCATGACGCTAAAAGAAGAAGGATTTACAGCTCCGAGCATAGCGGTAATATTTGCGAAGACAGGACACACAAAATATGGAGATATAAGCGTCGTATTTAACAAGAACACTATAGACCCCGAAAAAATGCTCGCAAACAAGGTGTATGGAGCGGACGCATGGACGCCGACGCGCGGAAATGCACAAATCGCAACAAAACTTAATTATGAAGTATTGGCGGCAGCGAAGGAAAAACTGTCAAATATCCTTACTGGCAACGCGAAAGTCTGGGAACTTGATTCTCACAACTGGATAAATCAATGGTTATATGAGGACGAAACCTCCAATACCATTGACGACATGATAGATAAAGCCTGGACCAATGACGGGGTAATCATGGCATATTACCTCGACAAAGGGAATAAACTGGAAATGCAGAAAACGAGATTCCAGAATATTGAAGGTCTTAGAGAAGAAGAAATACCCATGTATAACGCATTTCTCGATGGGCTCGCAGAAGCAGGCATGCGGGGCGAATTTAGGGTTGACATGGAGAATAACCAAATCGGCGTAAAAGGCGCAATGGACAAATTTGAGCTAATAGCCAAATACAAGGACATATTCAGAAAGGGAGGGGCACAGGAAGAAAAAATAGTTAGCGTGTATGACGCAGACCCGGATAGTAAACTTGCAACGAATGTTCTGTGGAGAAAAATTGTTAAATCATACGAATTCTTACAGGACGGACGGCAAATTAAAACAACAGAGAAGGACGACATAAGGGGAACGGCGCAAGAAACAAGATATAAAATCAACAAGGACGAATTCGGAAAATGGATCAAAGGGCTTGTAGGGAAAGCGCTCGGCAAGAGGGGCGTTTATAACGGACGAGATCCTTTTACAAGATCCGGAGAAAAACGTTCTTTTGAACAGCTCTACATGGAACCGACCGCAGAAAACATTGTGCGCGCAATGTACGCAAACCATGAAAGGAAAGGCGGAGAAGCAGGCGGAGCGACCGGGTTAATGGCAAAGGCCAGCAAGGAATACCGAAACATTGCAGAAGTACGCGAGGACGCAGAAAACCGGCTGAAGGTAATGGACGAGGAAGAATACAAGCAGCTGGTAAAAGACCTGGACAAGCGCATAAATGAATTTGCCGAAGAAGCAAAAGAAACGGCCGGTTGGGACTATTACACAATTCGTGAATTACTGATTGAAGCTGGCGGAGAATATGCTCGAGCGGGGGAGGACGCAGTGCGGCGCTTTTTCAAGCGCGAAAATGTCAAACTGACTGAAAAGCAAATCAATGAAGCGCTGGAACTGATGAAAACCGCGCAGGAAATACCGGCCGGGTACTTTGAAGCGAAACCTGAGCGCGTGGTTGGCCTGGACGAAATCGCCCGCGTAATCCTGCCGGCGACCGCAAGCCAGGAGCTTTTCGACGCCATGAACGAGCGCGGGATTCCGTACGACACATATGACGGGACGGACGCGGACCGGCTGGCGAAGCTGAACAGCGTAAAAAACGTCCAATTCAGCGTGCGACAGCTGGATGACGCCTACATGCGGGCGGCCAGGACGGGCGACATTGAAACAATGGACACGCTGGTAAAAGAGGCGGCGAAGCGGAAAGGATTTGATACCAGAGAGATCGCATATCATGGGACGGATTCATTCGGCTTCACTGATTTTGACATAGACGCATCGCAGGGCGCAATATTTGTTTCATACAGCAAAATGCTTGCCAAGTCTTATACGGAACATACAGGAAACGAAACGAAAAAGATTAGCGAAGCGCCTGAAATTCCGAACAAAAACATGGAAACCATGAAACCGGAAGAACTGGCAAGGTATGCCGAAGGCGTAATGAAACAATTATGGGATAAAGATTCCAAAGTATCCGTAAGCGAAGAGAATGACAACGTATTCGACGTGGACTTTCCGAGGTGGAATAAAAAATGGTTTAGAAGGCATGAACTGATTAAGGTAATAAACGAATATCTGAAAGATAGAGGAGGAGTATACGAGTTTTACACAAGGCCGGGAAAACAATTTGTAATTGACGCACGGGGGAGAAGCTGGAACAGAATCAAATTTAACCCAGAGGACATGGGAAAGACGCAGAATTTAGGACGACTTACCCCATACGAATTGTGGTTAGACGGCGATGAAAAAGCAAAAGAACAACTCGAAAGCATAATTAAAAACACATGGAAAACGAGAGAAATTGCCGCATGGGCAAAAGAAAACGGCTATAACAGCATCAGAATAAACAACGTTTACGATGACGGAGGAAAGAATAAATACCTTGTAGACAGAGAATTTGAATGGCAAAACATGGAACTTACCGGTGACATTGCCATATTCTTCAACACGAACGACGTCAAGAGCGCGGACACCATCACATATGACGACGACGGCAGTATCATCCCGCCGTCCGAACGATTCAGCGATGAAAGCAACGACCTGCGTTTCTCCATCCGCCAGGGCAACATGGAGATCAACCGCTGGATGGAGGGCCTGACGGCCAGCAGCCTGCAGACCGAGCAGGAACGCACCATGCTGAAGCAGTGGAAGAACACCAGGGGAAGCCTGGACCTTGCACGGCATGCACTGTTCGGGTACAGATCGGAGCTGTCCAAGCTGGAAGCGAAGCCCAATCCGACTGCTTACGAAAAGCACCAGATGAGCGTGCTGCGGAGCCGGATTGAAACATGGCAGAAGAAAGCTGACATTCTTGAAGAAAAGCTGGCGAAGGCGACCAGCGAAAAGGGCTTTGCCGCAATCATGCGCAAGCAGAGCCGGATCATGAACGACCTGGTGAACGGCCGGACGGCGGACGAAGTGCGCGGCACGGTGGACGCGATCAACGCAGAGCTGGAGACTGTGCAGAAGGAAATGGAAGAGCGGAGCGAGCGCCTGAAGCAGCTGGCCGCGAAGGAAGCCGTCATCCGCATCCGGCAGCAAATGAACAGCGCCGGCCTGAAGCGGATTGCGGCGAAGCTGAAGAACGACCTGAACAGCGAGCTGAGCAACACCGAGATTGAAAACCGCCTGGCGCTCATGGCCTTGAAGATGAAGGAAGGAAAGATCGACGAAGCGGACGTCACCGAGCTGGCGGACATGCTGATCGGCAAGATGCGCAGGACCTACGACAGCTATATCCTGGACGAGCTGCGCGGACGGACGATCACCCTGAGCAAGAGCCAGCAGGCCGAGCTGAAAGGACAGAACCGGACGATCCGGGAGATCAGGCAGGAGCTGGCAGGCACCGGCATCCGGATTGACACCAAGGGCGGAAACACCCTGGACAAGAACTGGAGCGAGCTGTGCGACCTGATCCCCGCGCTGGACAAGGAAGCGGCGGACAAGGACATGCTGGACCAGCTGCTGAACGTGATCGCGGCCGAGAAGGAAGCGGCGCGGAATCAGTACGCGGCCAACATGGACATGGAAGTCGCAAGCATGGTCATCGACGCGGCCAGCAACCTGGTGCCGGAAATCGTCACGGACAAGAAGAGCATGCAGCTGATCCGCGAGACGCTGAACTTTATCGCGGAGATGAGCACGGAGGCGGAGGAAAGCGCCCGGGCGCTGGAAGAGCTGAACAGCCTGATGACCCACCTGCAGAAGAAGGGCCGGGAGGCCAAGGCCACCCTGGGCACGATGGAAAGCAATATCCAGGACGCCATCGCCTACAACAACGAGCTGAGCCTGCAGAGCGAACAGGCGAACTGGCTGACCGAGCGGCATAAGCTGATCGACCAGCTGAAGAGCGAGCATACGCAGGAAATGCTCCGGCAGCAGGCGGAATTCCGGCTGAGAATCGAAAAGGACAAGACCGCCCGCAGCCTGATGAACGAGAACATGGCGCTGCGGCGGAGAATTCACACCAACATTTCCCGTATCCGGAACCTGCTGATGAAAGAATCCGTAAAGCAGAATATTCCGGAGCACATGAAGGGACTGGCCAGGGAAATGCTGGACCGGATCGTCCGCAACGACATGAGCGGCCGGAAGATTACCGGACTGGACCTGAAGATGCTGCAGGAGACCCGGCGCGTACTGGACGCCTGGGAGAAACAGGACGGGAAGTACAACCCCGAGCAACTGAAGGGCCTGGACGAAGCCGTGCAGGATGCAGTCTACAACGCGATGGAAGACATCAAAGCCGGCATCGACTTCTACAATGCCAGCACACGGGGATCTGAGCTCCAGGTGAACCTGCAGGCATTCAAGAACGCACTGACCCGGATCTCAGATGGAGTGAGCGCAATTACCGGAATCATCAACGCGGAGCGGAGCATCGCGCTGGGCGACCGGCGCGTAGCCGTTGAGGACCAGGCATACAAGGTACAGGAGAGCGCCGGCGACAAGCGGGCGAAGGAACTGACAGGGAGCCTGGGCCGGACCATTGCGGCACTGCGGAAGGCCGTCACCAGCGGCAACCTGACGCCGGAATACTTCTTCAAGATGCTGAAGAACGCCGGACTGAACGACCTGTGGGAAGAGTACCACCGCGCGGAGAACAGGAACGGACTGGAGCTGGCAAAGTCAAAGGCGAAGCTGGACGAGATTGCGCAGAAGTACGGCTACAAGAGCTGGGATACCGACGCGCGGCAGGAAGTGAAGCTGGCGAGCGGAAGCGTGAACATGACCCTGGGCCAGATTATGAGCCTGTATGCCACCTGGAAGCGCGAGCACACCCTGGGGCCGGCCATGAGCCAGCACCTGCAGAACGGCGGCTTCTACGTGGAGGAATACGACCCGCGGAAGGGTATACTGGGCCGGAGAGTAGTGGACCTGAAGGCGCACCGGGTAACGGAAGCGGACATGGAGATGGTGAACAGCCTGCTGACAGACGAGCAGAAAAAGTTTGTGGACGATATCGTGGCCTACATGAGCACGGACATGAGCGAGCTCGGCAACGAAGCCAGCATGAAAGCATACGGCATCAAGATGTACAAGGAAAGCTACTATTTCCCCTTCAAGATGTGGGACGGAATCAAGGCCAGGGCGAGCAACGACAGCGGCAGCGCGGCGGCAGCCAATGACCGGGCATTCCACCCGAGCTTCAGCAAGACCCGCCTGCACGGTGCAAACAATGCGCTGATGCTGGGCGACTTCATGACGACGGCCGCGGACCATATCGTCGGGATGATCAATTACGCGACCATGGGCCTGGCGAACGAGAACCTGCAGAAGGTGCTGAACGCGCAGGTACCGGAAGGCGATCGGCTGGACCAGATGACCCGACGGACGATCCGCACGGTGCTGGAAGAAGCATACGGCCGGGCGGCGACCGAATACATAGCAAAGCTCCAGGAGCAGCTGAACGGAGGCGCGGTCCGCGTGGACCGGACGATTTACGACCGGATGCTGACCCTGTTCCGGAAAAACGCGGTGGCCGGTTCTCTATCAGTGGCACTGCAGCAGCCGCTCTCCTACATCCGCGCAGCCATGATGATCAACCCGAAGTACATGACGGAAGCGCTGGCCCGGGAATACTGGAAGGGAAGCTACCAGGAGCGCCTGAAGCACAGCGGGGTATCCGTCATTAAAGACATGGGCCGCTTCGATATGGGATTCGGACAGGGCGCCCGGGAGTACATCACGCCGGAAGGAAAGGAAGGCAAGGCCCGGCAGGTATGGGACGCGATCACGGACAAGGCGACCATCCTTCCTGAGATGATGGACCGCTGGACATGGAACCGGCTGTGGGTAGCCGTGAAAGCAGAACAGCACGCACAGCATCCGGACATGGATGTACACAGCGACGAATTCCTGGACATGGCAGGCGAGCGGTTTAACGACATTGTGCGGAAGACCCAGGTATACGACAGCACGCTGACCAAGAGCCAGAACATGCGCAGCCAGAATCCTTTCGTGAAGTCCATTACCAGCTTCATGGCGGAACCGACACTGAGCCTGAACGTGCTGGCGGACGCGGTGCAGAACGCAAAGGAGAAGGGCGGAAAGGCGAAGCTGGTGAAGGCGCTGGCGACATTTGCGCTGAGCGCCATGGCGCAGGCCGCGGCGAAGGCGCTGATGAGCACCGGACGGACGCCGGACGACAAGAAGACCTGGATGGAAAACTATCTGTACAGGTATTACGCCAACCTGATCAACGAGGGCGACCCGCTGAACCTGATCCCGGGATATAACGACATTATCACCCTGCTGAAGAACGGTAAGCTGGAAGACGACGCCATGGGCGTGCTCGGAAAGCTGTTCACAGCCGGAGACAAACTGGCCGGAGCATTCAAGGAAGGAGCAGGGTACCGGGATATCGAGGACAGCTTCGGGCAGATTGTCCAGCTGTTCACCCAGCTGCCGGCGAAGAACATCATGCGGGACCTGCGGGCCATGTATAACTGGTTCATCGGGAAACCTTACGCGGACCGGCCGGACAGCGCGGCAGTGATCCGCCTGCAGACAGAAGCCAGCCTGATGACCGCGGACAACCTGATCGGCGTGATCAGCGCGAAGCTCGGGGAGGCCGGATACAAGACGACAAACAAAGGATATTACGGCCGGATGTTTGACGCGATGCAGAACGGGAACCAGACAGGCGCAGACGAGATTCGGGAATACCTGCAGCTGGCAAAAGGTGTAAAAGATGATGCCATTGCATCCGGACTGCGGACACAGGCAAAGGAAAAACTGGAGCCTGCGGAAGCGAGCCAGTGGATGATCGACCAGGGCCTGATGAGCGGAACATCAACGATAACGACCCAGTTTAAGAAAGGCGAAATTACAGAAACAGAAGCGAAAAAGCTGTATAAAGCCGAAGATCCGAAACTGACGGAGGATGATATCTGGTGGAAGATCGACCGGATAAAGTACCAGCAGGAAACCGGGGAAGAAGTTGGAGGAAGTGCATACTATTACCGGCTGACAGAAGCCATCAACAACAACAAGGCAGCCGAGATCCAGGAAGCAGTCAAGACGCTGCTCAAGCATGGAATCACAAAGGAAAAGATTAAGAGCAAGCTCAGCGACTGGAAACAGGCGTACCTGGAAGCAGACAATGCCGGAAAGGTAAAGATCCGCGATGCAATCCAGAAGGCGTACAAAGCAGCAGGATACACGGCGGAGGATGCCAACAAAGTAATCAACAACTGGAAGAAAAACAAATAAGACAGACGGCCGGCAGGCAACACCTGCCGGCTGTTTCTTTGTACCTGCAAAAAAATAAAACGGACATATAGAATGATAATGGACGGAGACGGAATAGGAGGATATGCAGATGAGAACAATGACAATTCGGTTGAATGATATGGCACTCGCAAACATCCAGCTGGGTTTTGTTGGTGAAAGCAGCCATACAAAAATCATTTTCGACTGCAAAACGATTTTTGATGTGCATCCGAACGCAACATGGATACTGACCGTGAATCCGCCGGAAGGAGAACAGTACAATGTGCCGACAATGCGGATCGGGAACACTGTGACCTGGACGGTGGACAGCACGGATGTGGCCGTAGAAGGAGATGGAACCATCCAGATGACCTTTTCAGAAAATGATGAGGTCATCAAGACATATGTGGCCAATACGACCGTGGAAGAATCCATCTCGCCAGGAGGAGGCGGAGGCGGTGGCGGCGGAACAGATAATTACAACGATCTGAATAACAAGCCGCAGATTAACGGGATAACACTGACAGGGAATAAGACGCTGACGGGCCTTGGAATCCACAATGTTCCGAGCGGCGGATCTTCAAACCAGGTGCTTGCCAAGAATTCATCGGCAGATCATGATCTGAAATGGGTAGATCAGTCCGGCGGTGCGGAAATCGACGATACCGCCGGAGAAGGGGATACAGGTGTAGTCTGGTCTGCGGACAAGACATGGACGGAAACCGAGGAACTAAAGGAAGCAATAGAGAACGTGGACGGGAACGTTGATTCGATCATTGAGGGTGGAGTGGTCGAAGCAACTGTCACGAAAAACGTTGATTTTTCCAATGCCGAAAACGGTTATGTCAATTCTTCCGGGTCTATGATTGGAACAACGATCTATGTACACACGAAGCCTTTCAATCTGAAATCCGGAAACAGGATTGACATCAAGGTAAGGGGATATAGCCAAGGGGCAACCATTCTGTCCGTCCTTGCGAAAGTTACTCAAAGCGGATACGAAAGCCTTGTCAATTCCGTGGAAGAAGCGGCGGTAAAGGATTACACATACACCGCACAGGCAGACATGACCTGTATTATCAGTTATCGAGCCGCCAATGATCATCAAGCAACGATCACAGGCACGGAATCCGTTGATGTATCGCAGAGCATCACCCGGAAACCGCACTATGTTAAGCGTGACGGAAACTCTGTTTTCATCAAGTCATTTTATAGCGATGATGAGGACATTGTTGTTGAGATTACAAAGGCAGGCGGTAACAATCTGCCGAATCCGAAGGACATCTTCACGGTTGCCAAGACCGGGGACATCATGGACGAAACGCTTTCCCCTTCAAGGCATCTACTGAGCAGATACACGGATTGGTTCTCTCCGCATCAAGTCCGGGCAGTTGAAAACGCTGACGGAACAGACCCAAACACGGTAATCTTTACGGGTGGAAACCATCGATCAAACAACTCTTCTTCCGGCGGTGTTGCTACGGCAGAAAACACCCTGTTTGAAGTCCTGTGCGATGGCGTGAAACTTGCGGACGGGGAAGAACGTTTCTGCTTTACCGTTGCAATCAATATCACGAATGAAATCTGCGGATATAACACATGGAAAACTGATGGAACAGGCAGAAAGATTCTGAAAGAGCAGATTAGAATCTCAATGGGCGAATCTGCAAAGATGGAGTGTGAACTGATTCACACCGCAGAAGAAGCCGTACAGAGGTTGCGGTATTACGGTTTGCAATGCGTTATGGATGCTTATACCACAGGGATTCAGTATCTTGGCGGTACGAACCGGGCGAAAAACGTCATTACTGAAAACAGCAACTGCGGAAACAAAACCTGTCGGAATGGTCGGATGATTAGTCCGACAGGGGACATCATGCTCACGCACATGGATGATGTTGACCTTGGATCGTTTGCTTATAGCACCGCATCGGATAACTCGTATTTTTCGACAGGAACGGCGAAGAAAGCATACTATTCGCTGATCAACAACGATGGCACAAATCAGAACATTTTCAATCAAGATGAAGGGGAAATCACTTGTGCCCGTGGATGGTATGATTGGGTGTTTTCTCCGTCTGATGTAGCACCGCAGAGTTAATTCGCTAAAGAAACCAATAGCAAGAAAAAAAGGAGGACAAAATGGCTCTGGCGCTGATCATCCTGATCGTATTGGCCGGCGGGATTGCCATTGGATGTATGTTAATGGGAGGTGAAGACGATTGATCCGGACGGAGGAGCTGATCCGGGTATTCCAGCAGGCTGTTGACGAGCACTGGGGATACATCTGGGGAGCGGCCGGAAAAGAATGGACCGATAAGCTGCAGAAGCAGAAGGTCCAGTACATGGTAAACAAGTACGGAACCGGCTGGAAAGACAACAGCGAAGCGAAAACCAACAATTATTACAAGGCTGCGCTGTACGGTAGCAAGTGGATCGGCCACATGGTGGCGGACTGCAGCGGATTATTCGTGTATGCCTTCCAGCACCTGGCCGGCATCCGGATCTCCCACAGCAGCCACTACCAGTACACGGATTACTGCACCGAAAAAGGAACCCTGAAGAACGGTAAACGGACAGACGGGAAAGAGCTGGAGCCTGGTACGGCAGTATTCGTGTACAACGAGGAAACGAAGCGTTATTCTCACATCGGGCTGTACATCGGGGACGGCTGGGTGATCGAAGCCGCCAGCACGGCAGATGGCGTAATTAAAAGCAAGGTGACTGCCAGCAAATGGGACAGATGGGGAAAAATGGAATACGTTGAATACAGCAACAGAAAAGACGAGAAACCGGAAGACCCGGAGCACGCTATCCCGGAAGCGCCGGAGACCAGAAAGACCCTGCGTAAAGGAGACAAAGGAGACGCAGTAAAGGAGCTGCAGGAGCAGCTGATTCACCTGGGCTATCCGCTTCCGAAATATGGCGCGGACGGGGACTTCGGGAAAGAAACAGAAGACGCGGTGAAAGCCTTCCAGATGGACAATGGCCTGAAAGCGGACGGCGTGGTGGGCGCGAAGACCTACGCGGCGCTGGACAAGGCGAAGCCAATGCAGCTGTATATTGTGACCATCCCGCATCTGCTGAAACATGAAGCAGAGGCGCTGGTAAAAAATTATACGGGGAGCAAAATGGAGGAGGAGTAACCGATGGAGACAGGAACGATCATTGCTTTACTGGCACTGCTGGTGGCCATCGCAAATTCGTTGATGACCGGCAGGAAGGACACCAGGACGGACGCGGCTGCGCTGGCGGAGATTAAAGCCGGTTTGAACACGGCGAATTCAGGCATATCAGATATCCGCGTAGACCTGCGACAGCTCCGGGAGGACGTCAAGGATCACGGAGAACGTATTTCAACATTGGAAGCAAAGATTAATGCTTTGGAAAGACATTGAAAGGAGAAAAAGACGATGAAGAACTGGAAAGAATGGATGCAGGCCGCGATTATCCGCGGCATCCGGACCTTCGCGGAGGGCGTGCTGGTGTACATCGGTGGCGACGCCGTGAACGTGGGCAAACTGGTGCTGGCGGACGTGAACTGGCTGGCCGCGCTGAGCGCCGGCGCAATGGGGTTTGTGATCGCGATCCTGCTGGCGCTGGCCGGGCTGCCGGAAGTGAAACAGACACAGCCAGAAGAGAAAATTCCTCCTGATATTGAATAACAACCGCTGCAATGATAATACAGATCCAGGAGGGATGAAAAAGATGGAAGAAAAGCAGGCAACCGTCCCTTACTTCGTGCATGAAGGGGACATGGCCAGGATGGAAAATGCCATGAACAAAATGGAAAACGTCACCAACATGATGCGGCGCGCACTCATTGCCGTCTGCATTACGCTGGCCTTCGTCGTGGCGACATTCGCTATCGCCTTTACCATCAATAATTCCAACTGGATCAGGTACGCAGAGACGCTGATGCAGGGGGAAGAAGATGGAATACACCAACAGCCAAATCCGGGAGTTGATCCGTGAATACATTCACAGTCAACGCGACAGGAAAATCCTATACCGGCGGCTGGTGGATGGCGTAACCTTCGACCGGCTGGCCGAGGAATTCGACATGAGCCCGAAGCAGATCCGTATTATCGTTCACAAGCAGGAAAACGAGTTATTCAAGCACATACCCGGCTGATAAAAAGCCGGGTATTTTTTTATTGCCAGAAACTGACCGCATAATTACCGGAAAATGACCGCTTTACGGCCTCCTGAACGAGGCCGTTTTTTCATACCATTTTTTCAGAAGGGAGGCGGGCAAATGTATATCCATTGCAACCCCAACCCATTAGGAAAACAGCTGGGCGACTGCGCGGTTCGCGCAATCGCAATAGCGACAAATCAGAGCTGGCGAAAAACATATGACGAGCTGTGCGAAGAGGGCAGGCGGCAGGCGGACCTGCCGGCCAGCAACGCCGTATGGGGAATGGTCCTCAGGAAGAAAGGATTCCGGCAGTTTATCCTCCCGGACGAGTGCCCGGAATGCGTAACGGTACGAACATTCGCCAGGATGTACCCGGAGGGAGTGTACGTTATCGGGACCGGCACACATGCCGTAGCCGTTATTGACGGCGACTGGTACGACACCTCGGATAGCGGAAACGAAACACCTGCTTATTTCTGGAGGGAAGAACTATGAACAACAACATGCAGCAGCAACTGGAGCAGATCCGGAAGAACCCACAGCAGTTTATCCAGAAAGCGGGCTGGAATATCCCGCAGGAAATGCTGGGGAATCCTCAGCAGATGGTCATGCACCTGATCCAGACTGGGCAGGTGGGAGGACGAGGCATGCAGCAGATCCTCCCGATGATAAAGCAATTAGGACGGTAACAACCGCCAGTGCGCAGGGCGGAAGTTATAAAAACGAAAGGAGAAAAATCAAATGGAAGGTAGCAACAATGGTACCCCGATGTACATGCCGGTGGCGCCGGCGAACTATGGCGGAGGCTATGGTAACGGTTTCGGCGCGGACGGATGGTGGATTATCCTGCTCCTGCTGTTCGCAGGCGGAGGCTGGGG
>OCTX011239579.1_pt1 | contig 18873 bp, 12 predicted proteins | sample 1539691 | NCBI WGS metagenome assembly OCTX01 (sample SAMN02144231, study PRJEB22623) | gut metagenome | biome: sheep rumen | host: Ovis aries | place: New Zealand | reverse complement strand
CTTCGACCTTGTCTCTCTATCATATTAATTATATATATGAAGCTTTAAAATAATAGAAAGTATCCCGGGCATATGCCCGGGATTCATAAACATCATTTTGTAATATCAATAGTATAAACAATGTGAGAATATTGTTCAGGTTGGATACTGTGAGAAATTAAGAATGCTTGTTCACTCTTTAATGTTGCCATCATTTCTTGGAGCATCAATACAAATACATCTCTCATACCAGCATCAATATATGCATCAATCTCATCAATCAGATATACATGATATGGTGTTAATGAAGATGCAAGTGACAATGATAATGCTAATGATAATAATGTGCTTTCAGACTGTGATCCAGTTCTAATATCAATAGATTTATTCATACCACATCTGAATGGTAATGTGAATGTTGTTTCATCAATTGTTGGTGATAACAATTCAATGTCACCATCATACATCACATTCAATAATCTATTCGACATTGTTAATGCTTCATTGATCTTATCTCTAATAGCAATAACAGGTTTACCCTTCGTGGATGATGTTGCTTCAGAGATAGTCTTGTAGATAGAATCAAGATTCAAATGTTTCTCAATCTCATTGATAGTTGAAACATATTGTTTATCTGCATCAATTAATGTTTCCAATTGTCTTGATACAATCTGAACTTGAGATTCATTTTGTACATACAGATCTCTTAGTTTGTTGAATTCATCTTCAGCTGCAGTTAATTGATTCTGTTGTTTTGTTAACTTATCAGATCTGGTTTGTAAATCATGTACATCAATATTCTTAATAGATGCAACAGCCATCTTCTTTTGATCCAATTGAGTTAATAGAATCTTGTTATTATCAACAACTTGTTGATGTTGTGTCATTTGAGTTCTAATAGATTCAATCTGATTATTGATAACTGGAATAGCATCTGCAGATACAGATGTTTGTCTACTCATGATTGATTCAATATCTTTGATTCTTGTTTCAACATCAGATAGTTGTTTAATCAGATTCTTTCTTTGTTCAACTTTAATTGCATTCTGAGCATAGTTCTTAATCTTTTCAACATCAATACCAGTTTGATTATTCTGAACACGTGTTAATATTGATTTGATTTCAAAGTCATAAATCAGTTCAGTTGGAATCTCAACCTTCAATACTCTTTGAATTGTTTGATAATTCTTCAAAGCATGTTCAAACTGTTCAAGATCCATTTGGGTGAATTTACCATCAGTGGTATTCTCATATGATTTGACATACTCGTTGAATGCATTAAACCAGTTCTTATATAAGCAATTGTTATATTTACAATCTTTATCATCAATAAAGTCACCTTTCACATTATTCAACATATGACGAATACGAACAATTGCATTCTTTTCCTTTTCAGAATCAAGTAATACACTTCCTTCTTGAACTAAGAATGCAGCAACATCCATATCATTAAGAATCATATCACAGAACATCTGTAAGTGCATATCATTTAAAGAGATTCTTATTTCTTTACACATGTCATTGATCATGTTTGCAATACTCATCATGTTTGTGAATGTTCCACTTGGAGTTTCTGTATCAAATTCAATAACCATACTACGAATCTGGTTTTCCAAATTATCTCTGAAAGATATAAGATTCTTATAATCACTGATGACTCTTTGATTATTCATTTGATCAGTTTCAATATTAGATTTCTTTTCATAAAGAATATCCAGATCCTTCATTAATAATTGAATCTGATTCTCCGCTTTATTCAATTCATCCTTAATTCTCAACTGATCTTCCATAATCTGATCATACATATCAGGTGTAACAGCACCATATTGCTCAATGACATTTTTGTATGTTACCAGCTTATTGTTCAATTCCAACAATTCCATTGAGATATTCTGATCACGTAATGATGCTATAACACCACTTAACTGATCAATTCTTGTTTTCAGTTCTTTAGAAGTATTGAGTAATGAATTATGCTGATTCTGTGTTTGTTCAAGTGTCTGATGTAATGTCTCATATGAACCATACTTGGATAACAGAAATTCTTTTGTATGGTTTAATGAGGCAATCAGTTTACTTGTATAACGATAATCTTCCGTGGCTAATTTATGAATCTTATCATAAATATCAATACCCATAGCTTTATTCAACAGAGTCTTACGCTGTGTTGCATTCATGTTTGCAAACGATGTTAACTGTGTTCCATTTATAATGAACTGGAAAGTGTATCTGTTGATTTTAAAGATACGATCAATAATTGCATTGAATGTATTAACACCACCGCCAACATTTAATTCAACCCCATTCTCAAGTAATGAACAATTGACAGTATGACCATTCGGTGTTGGCTTATATGTGTGAGTGATATTATACAAGTTACCATTACTTGTATATACAATATTCTTTATTCCCACTTCACCTTTTATGATCTGTGGTAAATCATTTCTTTCATCACCATTCAAATTAATTGATGAGAATGGATGCAACTTCTGTAATAGGACAGTTTTACCACATCTATTTCTACCATATATCTGAATGATCGGTTTATCTATTTTACTAAAGTCGAATTCAATTTCTGTCTTACCCATAGCTGCTAAAACATCGGCAAAGTTAACAAGCTTTATATAAAGAATTTTCATATTATTTTTACCTCCAATAAATATATTGTTTATCTGGTTACACCCAAATGATATATCTTTAAAATATTTTTATTTTAGATATACATAATATTTTAATGTAGACACACAGGTACCATCCTGTTGTCAATAAAACCAAATAAAGAAAGGATTGGTTAACATGCCAGAAACAACACAACAGTTGAGTCCTGCAGAACTTCAGAAGAAGTTTCAGGATCTCAGAACGAATCAGCTTCGGCAGTGGGGAGTTCTTAATAACGACCTGCTTCTGAAGACGATTCCTGAGATTGCAGGTAAACTCATCCTCTCTGAATTCAATTTTGAATTCACTGAACTGTCGGATCTTCCGATTGTCTTCGTAGTCACATGGAAACATATCATGGACTTTGTAAGAAGTCAGAATACCGACCAGTTCTCACTCGATGTTGCAGGTGTATCAGTTGAGTATGTAACTGAGTATACTGAGACTGAGAAGAACTCCAACATCGTACCCCAGCTCATCCACAAGAAGATTCCGATCTTCCATGACAAGAATCACAACTCGACAACTGGTTCGTCATACAAGACTGAGTTGATGAACAACTATAATGCATGGAGAACTGAGAATCTTGTGGAGACAATCACAAAGATTGAGAATGATGTATTCGCAGAGCTGCTTCAGACTTATGCGATTGATATCATGTATCCTCCGATTTGTCATGCAGCAATTGCAGCTATGTATGCTGCAGGAGTACAGCTTGCACTTGAGACAAAGGAAGAGATCAACATGTATAACATCTTCTCGATCGAATCGTTCAATGGTGATAAAATCGTCCTGTCACCTGCAGCGATTATGAAGCAGATCATGAAGTGTGACGAAAAGAAGTATTGATAATCGATGGGGCGTGAAGCCCCATCCAACTTTATCATACCCGATAATCTTAAATAAAGAAAGGAATAATAGCAATGGATAATGAGAAAGTAATTGAGAGCGAAGTTTTCGAAGAGGTGCTGGATGGTTATACCGTTATCGGTCTTGGTAATACCGGCACGAATATTGTCAAAGCAATTGCTCGCAGACATGATCTGAGAGATCTGAAGTTGTTTGCAATTGATTCCGTAACATCCAACATCTCTCTTGATGATGTTAACCGCATCACTTATATTCCGATCATCTCTGATGAGAAGTCTGGTTCTGGTAGAGTACGTGAGCGTGGTGCTGCTATGTGCTCTTATCATAAGGATCTTGGTGACTTCGATAAGATGTGGGATGTCATCAGTGGTAGTAAGTCTCCTGTAATTGTAATCTCTTCATCTGCGGGTGGAACTGGTTCTGGTAGCATGCCTGTTATCTGTGAGCACATTATTAATGAGCTTGATAAGCATGTTATCCCGATCATCGTAATTCCGAGTAAGGATGATCCGGTTGCATATCATCTCAATACCAGTGATTTGCTTCTTGAACTCGATAATGCTGGTGTTGAAACTTATGGTATGTTCCGTAATGTTTCCGGTGAGAGAAACTATGATCCGATCAATGAAGAGATCGTAGACTTTATCGAGATTATTCTCGGTAAGAGATATCATGCAACAACTTCTGATTCGATTGATGAATCTGATATTGATCAGCTGCTCAAGACTCCTGGTCGAGTAATGGCTGTATCGGCAAAGGCAAATGATATTAACGTTCTTATCAGAAAGCTGACTAAGAACATGTTTGCTGGATTCCAACCGGCATGGACTGATGAAGAGGCTGATAAGATCACTTTCATGTCAGCTTATTCACTCAGATCGATGTTTGCAAAGACAGACTTCAAGAGAGTATTTGATGATGTTCGTCACCGTGTAAAGAGTGTATTCGATGAATATTCTCATATTGAAGAAGATGATAATGATGGTAATCTCGAAGCAACTGCAATTATCGCCGGCTTACCCAGACCTTCTATAAACGATGTCAATACTGAATTCAATCAGGCTGAGTCTATTGCATCTGGAATGAAGAAAGCTGTTCGTCCCTCGTTCATGAGCCGAAAGTCTAAAAACACTTTCAATGCTCCTTCTAAGAAGGGTAAGATTAACTGGGATAAGCACTAATTAATGCTCGTAGGTGGTTGGGATATTGTATATTTTAATATCCCAACCACTTATAGATACAATTTTAAAAAGGAGGACTGTGTTGATATGATGAATGTTACACAGATTGCCCAGGTGTCTCCAACTATGACACCCTGGGTTCGGTACGGAATTCGAAACGATGACCTTATCATTACTTTGTCGCTTGAGAAGTATATGGAGACAAGAGGTTATACTCCGAATACCGTAAAGCCTGAAGAGTGGATCCGTCTGTATGAGAGTATCTCCGACAATTTCTATTCTGATATTGTTCAGAGACTTAACCGTGTTATTCCTTATATCAATTATATGAGTCAGATTGATCCTAAGGAAGACACTTCATATGGTATGAAGATCTCACTTTATCATCATTTCAGAAACTCGAGATTTATGACAATTCTTCTGTCATATCTCAATAAGGTAAATGATGCTGAGCTTTCTGCTTCTGTCGGTGCTATGATGTGTGATGCAGTAAACTATTATATCGACGAAGCTAAAAAGCTTGATGAAGTAGATGCTGAAGCATCTAAGAAGGATAAGAAAGACAAGAAGGATAATGAACCTAAGAAGAGTCATCTTGATAACAACATTGTTTCTGCAATGTATTCGGCTGCACAGAGACTTCTCGCTGGTCCGTATTCTTATGTCAAAGGAAACTATCCTGGACTTAGTGATGGTGAACAGCTCATGATTGCGGCATATCTTGTTATGAATAATGAGGTTGCTGTAAAGAATCTGATTGCTGCAGATCTTCCGCTGACTGCAGATCTGTTTGAGAAGTATCTTCCGATTAAGAACTATCCTGGTCCGATTATCGCAGCTATCCTCAACTTGGAGAAAGCTGATTATTCGAAGCTGTCTGTTAACCAAGAAAAATTTGTTAATACTCTTGAAAAATGGGTATTCTCAAGACTTGATGCACTTGTTCCGAGTGATTGTTTCGATTACCTTACAAGAGTATATGGAACTTATCAGCCTGCGGATAAGATCAAGACTAAGCTGATTCAGATTCAGGATTGTGGTACTCAGTATCCACAGTTGTTCACTGTAGCAAAAGCTTTCAAGCTTAAGTAATAAGAAGGAGGAATAAATTATGAGCAACATTCAGCAGAGAATCTCACCTGAAGTAGATCAGGTTATCAAGCCGATCATTGGTGAGATGTCTAAGATCGCACTTATCGAGGAGAATATGGGTGAGATCGACGCAGCTAACGTTCCGATGGAAGTTAAACTCGCAAAGCGTCGTTGTGTTCATATTATCTGGAGAAAAAATGACTTTGTGGTTACCGTCAAGCCTGATAAGGATGGTAAGATGAAATGCCCACTGTGCAATGCTATAATCGGTACTGATTTCGGTGAGGAAGCAGTTGATGATTATTTCAAGTGCCTCGAGCGTGTAAATCAGCTTCTGTTCTTCGGCATGTTCAAGGGTCTTCAGGCAGCTCCGATCATGGGCCTTATCCGTTTGAAGGAAATGCTTCCTGATGCAGCACGTCTTCAGCGTGCACTGAATCAGTATGTTTCTAAGGATGAGAAGGAGCAGAGCATCAACGATGCAATCGGTGCAGAGTTTGCAACAAATGATCTGTATCGTTCCATCACCGGCTTCACCGGCTTCTAATAATGTATATTATAAACCCGGGGCATATGCCCCGGGTTTATTTTTTATTTAATTTTTACATAATCTCATTGTAGTTTGTCCAACAAATAATTCATTTGTTTGATTAACGATAACATGGTTAACAAACATTGGTCTATATAAACCACGTATATTATCTCCACGAATAGCTGAATTAAAAATGAGATTATAACGTGTATTTATTTTCATTTGACCAATATCAAAACCAACACCACTTATATCAATCTTTGTTATTTTTTCTTTTACACGAGCAGCATTAGTTTCTGCAATAAATGGATTTAAGTGTTTATGTAATAAATTAGGAATTGGATCTTGTCCAAGTATTTCACTACTCTTATACCTATATAAATCTTCCAATGATGCTGATTGAATCTCACCCGTGTTAACATTAACAGCTCCTATATTTTCAGATTGTAATAATCTTTCAATATCAGTTTCAGATGTTACTGTCATATTGTCAAATAACACATTCATTTCATATGTGTCATTATCATACTTACGAAGTCCAACCATATTGCTATTTGATCCAGCTTTATCAATTCTTATTGGTACAATGTTATTAGCAATATTTGAATCAGTATTAACAATATAAAGCTTGTCGATATCGCCATAGATCTGAGCGCCTTTATTGTATAATCCATAATAAGTGTCAAAGAATGCAAATGCTTGTATCATATTAAGATTTGGGATTATAACTTGATCAAATCTGTTTTGTTGATTTAATGGATCGATGTGATAATTTTGTATGTTACCGCGACTAAGCATTTGTTCAATGATGGATTCAAGTGACATTCCTTTGTAAATAGAATCAGTTTTTCTATTCATATAATAGATCATTGATTGATGATATCCGTACAATTCCAATGGAAACTTCGGAGTTTGATTAAGATCAGTTGTTATTTTCTTTCCATCTCTGTATTGATCCATCTTTGATGTTGGTAAGTTCTTATGTTCAACATATACTTTCATATTGAAATTAATTGAAGTTGCGCCAGAAACCATTTGTGGTCCAGCTTGTTCTTCTGTATTTACATTATAAATTGCACCATTCAAATTACCCAACATTTCAATTTCATCTGGATATTCCATTATGTTTTGAATCAATTCAAGATCAGTATTAATTCTGACACGTATGATTGGATAAGTCATCGTGTCGTAATTGTTAATTATAGAGATTGATACAATATCAGCTGGATTGATTCTATAACATTCATCATTAACAGATAGATTCAATCCAACCTTATACATTACTTGATATACTCTTTCCATAATATATTCTCCCTTCGACATTTTGATAATCTCATTGACCAAATTATGGTTAAAATAAAACTAAGGAGTGTTTTTAAATATGATTACTTTTATTCAAGAAGCAGCATTACCTAAATTGTCACAAACTGGATTATTTGTTAAATACAATGAAGCATCTAATATCACAGGATTACTGAAAGAAGATCTTGCAACTGCTGGTGAAAATATTCAACATCCTGATGATTTGAAAGAAATTGTTGCATTAATGCGATTGAATGGTGATGCAGTTATTAAGAAAGCTATTGATGCTTGGGAAAATGGTAAGATCGTTGTTATCTATAACAATGAAGGATCTAAAGTTCCATCAGCATTACCATTCATCATTATTGGTAAAGAAGGAAATTATAAGTGCTATATATTCGCTGATAAGATTGTATCAAGACTTAATTCCACGAATGAATATATTAACCTGATGGCTGGTATCGAAGCTGGTTATCTTGCACTTTGTTTACAAGCTAATCCAGATAAATTTATCAGTAATAGAAATTTAATGTTAATCTTTGCTGACTTGTATCAATTCATGGTACTTTGTCCTTTGGAGACACGTATGTATATGAAGGGTGATAACCTCACAAAGGCAATGATGTATGCTATTTCATTCTTCTATAAGATTATTGATGGAGATTCAATCTCAGTTGATTCAATCAATTTCAAACGACTTATGAAAGATAAAGTTGATCTTGGATTAGCTAAACAAGTTGTTGAAGAAGTACGTTCTTTACAAGGTGTAAACTTCATGGATTTGATTGAACTTATCAAGAAAATCAATCCCATTAGATATGGAAACATGGATGCAACTTATCTTCGCGATTTTGTTTCATCATGTGGTGTTTATGTTACATTTGCACTTGAAAATCCAGCATACTTGTTTATGCTTATGACATCTGCTGCATATAAAACAAAGCTTACATCGTTTAATATCAATAAGCTTGTTGGTGTTGAAGCAAAGAAGTGTATCACTCAAATGGTTCCGCTTGTATAATAAATGAATCCTCAAATGAAAGGAGGATGAGTATATGATTCATACAGACAAAGGAAATATTGATTATCCACTTGATAAATTAGACCAATTAAAAGATATGCCATTCGATCCTCTTAACAATAATGAAGAGACTATATCTGAAAAAACTAATAATACTAATGAGAAACTTGTTCATCTTAATTCTGATTCTAATGTTGTAACACAATCTGATGCTATAATAAATGCAGTAGTAGGTGCTACTAATATTGATCGTGAAAAATTAGTTCATCTGAAAAACACATCAACTGATGAATCGGATATTTTAGGTCATATTAATAATCAAGCACTTAATGAGAAACTTATTCAATTGAAAAATGATGAGACTGATTCTGCAGCTGATCTTTTGGGAATGGCTCTTATTGATCAAAATAGCACGATCAATACCGGCGTAGAATCAGTAAAAGAATTTGTTGATCGTTATTCAAAAGCAGATAATAATAAATCTGGAACATATGATGCTAATCGTGAACAGAAGATCAAGTCTCAAAATGGTTATGGTGGTACAGATAATTCACAGACAATTGCTCGTTCTAATGATAATTTGACTGATGTTAATTTATCACCAGTTGGAGAAGATTATTCATCAAGGTATGATTATGATACAGATGCTGAAAATAGAAGAATTGAAAATGAAAATTTAATAGATGCTTCTAAAGCAGTAATTAATAATATTCTTAACTCTGATAGAATGTCAGACTTTAAGAATGATCATTCTAATATTCCAGATAATATTCAACCTTCTAATGGAATCACATTAGATCCATCAATGCATCAGCTTACTCCTGAATCAATTAAAGCTATTAGTGCAACTCGTTCAAATAGTGTTGGTAAGAACGGTGAATATCTGTATGCAAAACGTGATCATTTTGCATTTGATCCAAATGATGATTTATCAAAGTATCAAACAGATGGACAAAAAAAGTTTGCTGGATCATCATCGCCTTTATACACAAATACTGAAGAAGGTGCTAAACGCATTTCTGAAATGGGTGCTGTGTATAATGAACTAATTGAGCATGGTGGTAAACGATCACGTGCACTAACACCTATTGATGCGTTTACAAGATTAGATGATCCACGAGATGCTCGTTATGCAACTCTATATGCATATAATAGAACCAGATTACCAATAGCAGATCTTGAATGGAGAAAAGGTTTTAGACATGTATTCATTACACGACCTGAGTGTTTCATTCTCGGATCAGGAAATCAATTATCTGAACAATGTCAAGCTGATGAAACATTCTATACTGCATATACCAGAGTGCCACACATTCTATATCTGTTGTCACCGTCATATATTACATGCACTGATCCAAATAATCCAAGATATAAAGATAACTTCAATTATCTATTATCAAATAGATTGATGACTTTCACAACATCTGGTGTTGAATTATCAACTGTTTCTGGTATTCAAAAATCAACGGTTGGTTCAACTGTTACACCAGGTTCTTGGATAACTTCTGATTTTAGTTCTGAACTTAGTCTTACATTTCGTGAAACAAAATATCTCGATGTTTATGAATGTATCAGATTATGGATTCGATATATTAATAAAATCTACAGTGGTACATTTGCTTCATCATTTTCTGCAGAATATAATATTCATAACTCATTTGGTACTTATATGCCAGCTGATACTTCGATGAAAGGTGCTTATACAGCAATTGGTGATAAACGACATTTACATCCTTATGATAGAGCACTTGATTATTGTTGTACAATATTTGATATTGTCACTAATGAAGCTGGTACAAAGATTCTGTATTGGTGTAAATATGTTGGAGCATATCCAACTGGTGCAAGTCTTGAAGGTTTAACTGATAATGCAAATGCAGCAATAACAGGTGAACAAACTTGTGTCGCTAAATTCCATTATCAAGGTAAGGAAGAATACAAAAATAAATCACTTGTTGAGTTTAATTATAACGCTGGAATTGTTAATGAAAATGGAACACCAAATAATTGTTCTCGAACATTTTCTTTACCATATTTATTGCGTGATAATTATAATCCTGGACATGGTATCCCAAGTACAGCATATAATGGTGCTGCTGGAATGTTTACTGGTAGACCGTATATTGCTTTAACAACTGAGAGATCAATAATGCCTGATACTGATCCAAAAAATGAAAATAATAAAGTAATCATGGCACCAAATACTGTATTGATTCCACAATTAAGATTCTTAACACTTGAAGATATGACTGCTAATATTATGAATTCTGGAATCACTAACGATGTTTCTGAACGTGTAAACAATCTTGAGAGAGCTGCCATGGCTGGAGCAGGTGTTGAAGATACTGGATCTGCTCCTTTTGAACCAAAAATGGGAATATACGGTGATAATACTGATTCTGGTAATACAAGCGATCTTATGAAAGCTGCTATGAATGGTGCTGGTATCAATCTTGAACAATCTGCAATGGAAGGTGCTGGTGGTACAATTGATCTTGAACAAGCAGCTATGAATGGTGCTGGTGTTTGAGATAATTGATCTGATTATTTTAACCAAGATTGGAATATATGATAATGAAAGTGGTGATGAAGTATGGGTGAAGTAAACCAAAATATTTTAAATGGTTTACTGGATGAAATGCTTGATAAAGAGGAAGTTAAGGTTGATGATACTGATGAGATTAAGGATACATTAAATAATATTCTCAAAACATATCATCTTAGAACTGATCTTTCATTTGTTGAAAAGATTGCAACAATGAAGTTTCATAATAATAAAGGTGAAGAAGTTTCAATTGAATCTATGCCTCAAGAACTTCAAGATGCAGCATTTCTTCCAGTAAATACAATTGCTGATATTGCATTAAGACAAGATCTTGATTTGATTATTTCACAATTGCCGGAATGGTATAATGCAATTCAAATTACACGTGATGCTGTATGTGAAGCTGATGTTGTTGATGGAAAATTATCCAGAACTATTAAGTTTGATAGGACACAACTTGATCAACATACTAAGTCTTCATCATTGTCGAAGATTGAGAAAATGGAAGCAAAGCATGATTTACACCATATTATCAAAAATCATGTTGTGTTTAATACATTGCTTTATGGTGAATCTTATGTTTATACAATTCCAAATGCCAAGGTATTCTCAGACTTATATCAATATAGACTGAATAAGAATTCAAAAGATAGATCTAATAATGTTGCAAACATGTTTGAAATTTCATCAACCATGAAAGGATATGGTTATGGTGAACATGCTATTGAAATTAGTCTTAATGACACAATCATTCAAGAACAATCACCGTATAATCGTAATAAAGAAAAACACTTTGGTGTATTCACAGAACAAGAATGCATTGATCTGAATCCGATGTATCATGGTACTATTCAGAATCCAGATGGTACTGAGAATACAAAGATGACTAAGGAATATGACGAACAGTTTGAAGCATATATGAGAGAAATTGGTGATAATATTTCATATATTGAAGATGATATTGCATTACCAGTTCTTGAACAAAGTGGTCATGACTTAATCGAAGCATATAAAGTTAAATATGCTGATGAGATCGAAAAACATAAGACCGAAGATCCGGAAACATTCTTTGAAGAAGTTGTAAATAATGAAGTTGATGATTCTAATCTTTCTGATTTTGATAAACATTTCTCAAGAATCGAAGGTTGTTATATCAGAATCATTCCAGCAACAAAGTTAATTCCAATAAGAATTGATAGAACAGTTATTGGATATTATTATATCTCAGATCAGACTCGTACTGAAAAGAGTGGTGAAAGAAAGAATTCTGGATTGGGTGGTTATACTTTAAGAAGTCCATCACTTGGATATGATACATTCTCGCCAGATCAGATGTTCTGTAATAGACTTGCAACAAAGATCATTAATAACTTCGATCTTAAATTCATGAGAGATAATGCAGCATTACATGATCAAATTGTTGCAATTCTCCAAGCTCATAAATTTAATGAATCATTATTACGTTTCATCTTCATTCCAGCTGAACACATTTGTCAGTTTACAATTAACAAAGATGGTGTTGGTTGTGGACATTCTATGATGGAAGCTGGTCTTGTTGCAGCAAGAATGTATATGTTTTTAAAGATGTATTCACTTCTTTATCAAATCAATAACTCTCAGATTCGTGTATATAATCTAAGATTGAGTGGTATTGATAAGAACTATAAGCAATTTGTTCAAGAAACAATGCGTAAGTTCACTGCACGTCGAGTAACTGTTAATGATGTATTCAATTACCGTAATTCTATTAATAAGGTAAGTGGTGGTTCTGAACTTGTAATGCCATTAGGTACAAGTGGAGAAGCACCAATCCAAGTTAGTAGTATTGATGCATCAGATGCTCCAATTAATAATGATTTGTTAGATGCAATTAAATCTGAAGCAATTAATTCAACTCCTGTTCCTGCATTGTTATTGACTAATGGTGCTGTATCAGAAATTGAATTTGCAAAAGAAACTGAATTGGCAAATACTAAATTCAATTCATTTGTCAGTGGTGTTAAGCTTGAACTTAATACAGATGTTACAAAGTTTTATAAGAAACTTGCACGTTGGGAAACTGATATTGATCCAGAATTGATTGAGGATATGTCATTTGCATTCCACATTTCAACATCTAAAACGTTAAATGTTACATCAGAAAAGATTAACAACTTCGAAGCAATGTGGGATCTTGCAATGAAGACGTTCTTAACGAAAGAAGAAAGACAGCTTCCAGATGGAGATGAGGGAGATACACCAGTTGCACGTGCATTCAAACGTAAACTTCTCCAAGAATATCTTCCAGAAATTGATGTTGAACGCTTTGAGCAATTACTTTCAGATGCACGTGATGAAGCAAATCAACAAAAACTTGGTGAAGTTAATAAGAATCAGAATCTTATCGATGATAGTGTACCAGATGCTGATGAAGGGATGATCTAATATGTCAGATGAAATGAGAGTTGAAAAGACTTCCACTGGTGCTATTATATATCATCCAACGTTGGAAGTTAAACGTAAAGCTTTACAATATTTTTCATTACCAGATCCGCAGCGTGAATATTTTATATATTCTGGAACTGATATCAATAGAAAACCTTTATTTGGTAAAGAACATGATGTATTGTATATTACTTCTGGATTCTTAAGATTGAATGATCCTGTAATTGAACAATTACGATTAAAGACAATTCGTAAAGCTCCATCAGATGGTGATTCAATTGAATTAACAATGAATCGTGAACCACGTTCACAACTTCAACGTGATTGTATTCAGAAGATGCTTGAAACAGATAGTAGTAAATTGACAATTGAGTTGAAACCTGGTACTGGTAAAGAACAACCATATTCAACACTTATTCCAACACCACGTGGTTATGTTCCTATGGGTAAACTTAATGTTGATGATAAGGTATTTGGTAGAGATGGAAAACCAACCACTATTACTGAGATATTTGAACAAGGTGAAAAGGATGTATATAAGATTACATTCGAAGATAACCGTGCTGCAATGTGTGGTTATGAACATTTATGGAATGTTAAACTTAATAACCAAGGTGATTGGATAACAATTACAACATCTGAGTGTATTGATTATATCAACAAAGGAATTGATTTATACATTCCACTTTGTGATCCTGTTGAATATCCATCAAACAAAGTCAATACAATTAAGAAGAAACTTGATTTTATATTATCACTTGATCATGATCATGTTAATGAAATTCATATGAATGAAGATGGTTCTGATAAAAAATTAATGGAAGAGATCGCATTACCAATCTTATATTCATTAGGATATTCTGCATATATTGATGGTAATATCTTATATTATTCAAAACCTGAATCATTAAAGATTACTGGTATTGAATTCTCCCATAGAGAAGAATGTAGATGTATCATGGTTGATAATGATGAACATCTTTATCTTACTGAAGATTATATTGTAACACATAATACATTTATTGCATTATATGTTATATCAAAACTTGGTAAGAAACCATTGATCATTGCACCAACTACTCTACTCAAGAATCAATGGATTGAAAACTTCACTGATCTTGGTGTTGATGTTTCTGATATTGCAACAAGAATTCATGATGCTCCAAATAAGAAAGTTTGTGTTGTTACAATTTCAGCAATTGAAAATGAATTACGTAAAGATTGGGAAAGATTGATGGATACAATCCAACGATCAAACTTCGGTATTCACATTACAGATGAAGCACATCTTCATTTAAAAGGTGTATTAAAGTTTGATGCAATCTGTAATATCAAACGTAATTTCTATTTATCAGCAACACTCGGTAGATCTGATGAAGATGAAGATGATGTTCTAAACAGAGCATTATCAGATGCTGATAGATTTATTGGTAATAAACAATATGAAGAGTATCAAGATGAATACATCAATGTCTATTTGCAAGATATTTACTATAATGCATCACGTGAAATTTGTGATGAACATTTTAGATATGGTAAGAAGGGTCTTATATCAGCAACATATTATCGTATGTTGATGGATTATAGACATGGAATCCCATTCTATAGAAATGCAATTCACATGGTTAAAGTTGCAGAAAAGATTAAAGTTCAAGGTAAAGTCTTATTGCTTTTACCATTGCTTGATGCTATCGAAGCTATTAAGGAAGAGATGAAAAAAGATCCATACTTCAATCAATTCTCAATTGCAAGTGTTGATGGTAGTATGCCATTACCTGTTAGACAACAAGCATTGGAAAATGATATTATCTTATCAACTACAATGTCTATGGGTACTGGTGTTGATGTATCTAATCTTGGAGCAGTTGTAAACTTTGATCAAAAGTCATCACTTATCATTCTTGAACAGATCGTTGGTAGATTACGTAACAGAGGATTTCAAACATACTACATCGATGTTTGTGATCATGTTAAGTATGCAAGAGCATTTGAGAACTGGGGAATGAAGCGCCGCAGATACATGCCATACTTCCCAGGAGTATCACCTAAGATGAAAATGTTACCAAGGATCATGTGTTGATTTTTCTTGTAATCCAAATACAAGTTATTAATCTATTCAAGTAATGATTCACTTCTGTTGTGATCTTCATTTCATAATGTCCTCCTATGATAAAAGGTGCACCTGGGCATAGTGTACCTTTAAACTTATTTGAATGGATGTTTACATTTGTAAAGGAGGCCCACATGGGCCTCCTTTATAATGTTCTATTATTTTTATATTTCATATTTATATTGTTGATATGTTACGACAGTAACAAATTCAAACTGAGCACTGTGAAATTTACGGAGTGGAATTCTCCGTATGAAAGGAAGTGATAGATATGGGTGAAATCTATATCCCTGACACCAATGGTGTCATTGTTATTTGCGACTAATCGCGAATAATTAAAAACAAACCAACAAAAATCTTCGCAAACGTATCACAGTGTTCGGTTTGAATTAAAAATCTGTACAAGAAAGGAGGGTTCATATGAACCTTTTCAACACATCCATCACCGAGGCGGATCTTATCCGCCAGATTGTCGACAACGGCTCGTTTGCCAATATGTCGGCAATTACGATGTATCACTCACCAGAGTGTGTGGAGGCAACATTTCTCTACCACCATGGTGAGAGAAACACAAATCATAAGACCGTTCTCACTATGACGCCTGATATCATCGATATCTGGCGCTATAATGAGCGCGGTGAAGAAATCCACCATGAGTATTACTTCGATAATGGAGATAATACGATTGGTGGCAAAATCAGTATCAATTCTCGCGAATTCGCGGGTGATGCTGATTGCAGCATAATCGCAGTAATCCAGGAATGCTTCGGCATCAACTGGAAGGATGTCGAGGACATTTCATCCGAGACGGTTGAGAGAAATCTCGATCGTCTCAAGAGACTGGCACAGGAGGTGAAGGACGGCACTTATCGTTCATTCGAAGATAAGATCGCCGACATGATAGATGCGATTAGCTCTGATGCCGATGATGATTGGGATTCCGATCAGATTACGGAATCCTGATTAAAACATATGTGGCCCGGGGACATCCCCGGGCCCACTGCTGTTAGTATTTTTTTACATAAAATTGTTAACACTTTGGAAGAATGCAATATCAGAACCAGATATTGTTTCCAACTGTTGATGCTGATTATGTATGTTACGATTGTTATATTGCTTTCTTGAATAACCATATGGATCAACACCAGTTTGCTTATCAAATCCATTTCCATTTCCAGTAATCAAATCAGCAAGTAATTGATTCTCAAATGCATCTGGATTATCATATGGAATAACGTTATTAACAACATCTTCAGCAATTGAATTATCATATTCTTGTGCAATTCTAAAAGCTTTTTCATATGTACAGAGTTTAATATCAATACCAAATCTTGTTAAGTCATAACCATATGTGAGAACATACAATACATGACAATATGCCATTACAACATCATCATGTGCTCCTCTATCAGCTTGAATCTTACCACGAATCATTGTAAGATTTGTGATATCACGAACAAGTTCCTTTGAATAAATAAGGTGACGATAATCATGTACATATCGTTTTAACAATTCAATCATGTTTTTACGAACTGTTTCAGTTACATTAGTACCGATATATTTTTTCATCTGTGCTTTCTGTTTAAGCTTAATAGAAGTATCAACAGTTTTAACCATTGCATTCTTAGTAATGTCAAGCTGAGGATCATGATAGAATCTGTATTCAAGTTGAGAATCTTGCACCCACTCAAGTAAAGCTTTACCAATAGAATTAGTTTCAGGACAGAATACAGCACGAGGCATCATCTTTGCTAATACAGCAATAGTCTTCATCAGATCAAGTGAACAACCAAGATATGGAGAAATGATTTCACCAACAATCTCAAGTGTGTATGGATTAACAACTATCAATACAGTGTTATCACCGCCAGTACCAGCAGCAATATCAATACCAACCATGTATGGAATATTAATATCAAAATACTGATACTCTGCTTGAATGTTAACTTGTTGAATAGCATGATCATATATATTCATGACATACTTATCAAGAATCATTATCTGATGATCTGGTTCACGTATATGATTAGTTAAATACTCAATATCTTCTTCCAAGAAAATACTTGTGTCAGAACCACGATATCTATCAAGAAGAATACCACGACGATACTCGGAAATATCACCATCTGCAACTGCAGCTTGATATTGTTCTTTTAACCAAGCTTCTGTTTTACGTAATTGCTTCCAGTTAAACTCGATATAAAGTCTGGTGATTGGAGTATCTTGTTCTCCTTCTTCTTTCTGAATTGTCGTAGAAAACATCTTATCAAGTGCTTCTTTCGACATATCATACATCTGTTCGGAGAATCTTGGTGTTGCATCAATAATCTTCTGTGCAGCACGACCAGTACTTGTTTCCAAGTCACCAGGAGTAGATGCATAAATCATACATGTACGAATACCCATTAGACGCGCATTTTCTTTTGCAGATATCATAGCAGGTGCACCACCAGCCATGATATTACCAACGAATGGAAGATATTCCCACTCATCCCAGAATCCACCAAACAATGTAAAACCTCTCAATTTATCCTTTGCTTTAGATTCTGAATCTGCAACAGATACAATTGCAATTGAAGTTCCGTGTTGATCATACTTCAATGATTTAGCACCAGGAAGATGTTTTCTACCATACCAAGGATTTAGCCACTTTGGTAATGCTGTGATATAATCACGTAACATTTCAGCATTATCAACACATCGTCCTTCAGTAAGATGTAAATATGGTATATCACATTTCTGATATTCGAATAAGAACATGTATTCGATAACTAAAGTTGCCCATGTTGTTTTATGTGTTTGACGAGGTTGACATAACATTGCATCAATTGAATGTTCAAAACACCATAACAATGCTAATGATGCTCTTGATAATATTGGTTGTTTATTACCAACACCACGAACTGGTATAATCGCTACTTCACGAAAAAAGAACCATGGATTCATTTTGCATTCTAATGTTAATGCTGCAATTTGTTCTTGAGTTAAATCAGGACTATGTGAATCTAAGTCTTGAACCTTTAATTGTGGATTCTTAACTTCTAACATGAAATACCAATGCTTTATACCTATAGCTCTTAATTCTTGTGCAGTTTGTAAAAAAGAACGATTACGTGTTCCAAGATCGTAATACTTTCCTCCAATCTTAACAATATTGGA
>OCTX012252460.1_pt1 | contig 18897 bp, 12 predicted proteins | sample 1539691 | NCBI WGS metagenome assembly OCTX01 (sample SAMN02144231, study PRJEB22623) | gut metagenome | biome: sheep rumen | host: Ovis aries | place: New Zealand | reverse complement strand
TATGGAAAAAAGATTAATGTTGTTTATTGCTGCGTTCTTCCTCATGATAGGAACAGCGTTGGCACAGACAAAAGTTAATGGTACCGTTGTCTCTCAGGAGGATAATGAGCCCGTCATCGGTGCTTCTGTTCTCGTTGTAGGGACTCAGGTGGGTACCGTAACAGATGTAAATGGTCGTTTCTCGCTGACGGTTCCTGCCGGCAAGAGCACCTTGCGCATCACTTATGTAGGTATGGAACCTATCGAGGTTAGTGCCCGTCCTAACATGCGTATCATGCTAACCAGCGACCAGAAGGCTCTGGATGAGGTGATTGTGGTTGCGTATGGTACCCAAAAGAAATCATCATTTACCGGTTCTGCTTCTGTTGTCAGTGCTGATGAAATTGGAAAGGTACAGGTGACTAATGCTATCGACGCTTTGAAAGGTAAGGCTGCTGGTGTGCAGATTTTCAGTGCATCAGGTCAGCCTGGTACTACACCAACCATTCGCATTCGTGGTGTGAACTCGATTAATGCCGAGAGTGATCCTCTGCTGGTTGTTGATGGTGCTCCCTACGATGGTTCTTTTAATGACATCAACCCTGCCGACGTTGAGTCAATGACAGTATTGAAGGATGCTGCCTCCACTTCACTTTATGGTGCACGCGGTGGTAACGGTGTTATACTTATTACTACCAAGACAGGTAAGCGCGGTCAGGATGCAAGAATTACTTTTGATGCAAAATGGGGTTCTAACCAGCAGGCCACTCCTAACTACAAGGTCATTAATAATCCTGCTAAATACTACGAAATGTATTATGGAGGATTGAATCTGTATGCTCAGGACAAACTCGGAATGAATGGAAATGAAGCTTGGATGTGGGCAAACCAGAATATGTTGGCAAACTCAGGTGACTTTACTTTGGGATACAATGTGTACAATATTCCCGAAGGCCAGATGCTGATAGGTCAGAACGGAAAACTGAATCCCAATGCAACACTTGGTCGTGTTGTTGATTATCAGGGCAGTCAGTATTTGCTGACACCTGACGATTGGGAAAAAGCCGTTTACCACAATGGTTTACGTCAGGAGTACACTTTAAGTGCCAGTGGCGCATCTGATCGTGGTACTTTCTATCTCTCTACTAACTATTTGGGTAATGAGGGTATTACTACCGGTTCAGATTACAAGCGTTTCACTGGTCGCTTGAAAGCTGATTATCAGTTGAAAGAGTGGTTGAAGGTAGGTGCTAATGCCAGCTATTCTCACTTCACACAGAACTATTTGGGCGATGATGGTGAATCCGGATCATCCGGCAATGCTTTCTCACTGATTAACATTGCTCCTATCTATCCTGTTTACATCCGTGATGCTAACGGCAATTTTATCTATGATGAGAAGTCACGACAGATTTTATATGATTATGGTGACCGAACCATCAACGGACAGTATCGTCCTTACTTAAGTCAGTCGAACCCCATCTCGGCTAACTCACTGGACACTCGTGAGCGTGAGGGTAATACCTTGAATGCATCAGGTACTATCGAAATTCGTCTGCCTTACGGCTTTACGTTCACTTCTATCAATAGCGCATATATGCGTGAATATCGCTACACTAACACCACTAACCCGTTCTTCGGACAGTATGCCAGCTCAAATGGTATCGTTCAGAAGGAGCATCTGCGTTGGTGGAACTATAACTTCCAGCAGCGTCTTAACTGGCGTGGCAGCTTCGGCAAGCATGACATTGAGGCAATGGTTGCGCATGAATATACACGTAACCGCGACTATGACCTGTGGGCTTCCAAACAGAATATGTTCTCTGTATATAATAAGGAATTGGCCGGTGCCGTTATCTTAGGTAGTGCTAGTTCAACGCAAGGCGACTACAATGACGAACGTTGGGTTGGACGTGCTCAGTATAGTTTTGACGACCGCTATTTCTTGCATACTTCAATCACGCATGAGGCATCTTCACATTTTGCACCAGAAAACCGTTGGGGAACATTCTGGTCACTTGGTGGTGCCTGGATGATCAGCAAGGAGAAGTTCTTTAATGTGAAATGGATTGATGATTTGAAATTGAAGGCCTCTTACGGTGAGAACGGTAACGACCAAATCGGTGCTTATCGCTACATCAACTATTACAATATCAATAACTCCAACAACCAGGTATCATTGGTACCTTCTTCATTGGGTAATGTTGATATTTCATGGGAGAAAGCTGCTAAATTCAATATCGGTATTGATTTCGGACTGTTGAAGAATCGCCTGTGGGGTAGCATTGAGTACTATCGTAATAAGACCAATGATATGTTGTCATGGTATCCTCTTCCTGCTTCGTTCGGTTACACAGGTTACTATGCTAACGTGGGTAACATGGTTAACAAGGGTGTTGAAATCGATTTGCATGCAGAACCCATCCGTACCAAGGATTTCAGTTGGACCATATATGCCAACTTGACCAGCAACCACAACGAGGTGACTGAACTGGCTGAAGCTCGTAAGACTTGGCAGGATAATCTGCAGGGCAAGGGCTACTCTTCCGGCAGTTATTTCTATATGGAAGGACAGTCACGTTACAGCTACCTGACTCGCCGTTATGCAGGTGTCTATACAGAAAACACTTACTCAATGGCTGGTGACGAGGAATACGATCCCAGCAAGGGCGGTGTATCAATGTGGTGGAAGAACGTATATGAGAAGGATGCCAATGGTAAAGAAATCTATTACGATTCCAATTGGAACAAAATTGACAACCCTGATAGCTATGTAGGTGAGAAGCGCCGTAAAAAGGTAGGCGAGGAGGCCACTACCAACTACAGTGAGTCTGACGACTACATCATCGGCGACATGATGCCTGATGTATATGGTGGTTTCGGTACAGCTCTGACTTGGAAAGGCTTAGATTTCTCTATTGACTTCCAGTATCAGTTGGGTGGTAAGGTGTATGACTCTGAATATGCCAGCCTGATGGGTAATTCCCGTGGTTTCGGTATTCATACAGATATGTTGAACGCATGGACTCCTACCAACCAAAATACCAACATTCCACGTTACCAGTCACAGGACACTTACTCAAACGGTTCATCCGATCGTTTCATCACAAGTGCCTCTTACCTCTCATTGCAGAATATCACCATTGGTTATACACTGCCAAAGTCTTTCACAAGAAAGTTCTATGTGGAGAAGATTCGTATCTATGGTGTAGCTGACAACGTTTGGCTTTGGTCAAAGCGTCAGGGTCTTGACCCACGTCGTAGCATTACCGGTGGATCCGGTGCACAGTATTACAGTGCTATCCGTACCATTTCCGGTGGTATCTCTATTACATTCTAAACATAATTTAAGGCTTAAGAAATAACAATTTAAGATTAAGATATGAAAAGATATATCAAATCAATGATGACAATAGGTCTTTTCTCGCTGGCACTTGTAAATACCAGTTGTATCGAAGAGACTGAACCCACATCAGTTGCTACTACCAAGCAGATTTCTGAATCGGCATCTGCTACGGAGGCACTGCTGATGGCACAGCCGGCATACTTTAACCTGCTGTGGGATAATGATCGCCACTACTCGTTTGGGTATGGTGCTATGATGCATGTACGTGACCTTTTCGCCAGTGATATCACCAAGAACACGACGAGCTACAACCAGTGGCGTTATTGGCTTTGTAACCAGTATCAAGGTGACGCATACATCTTCGGACAGTTCATTTGGAACTATTACTATGGTTTCGTGCTGGCTGCCAACAACGTGATTGGTAATATCAACCGCGAGACTGCTACAGACGAACAGTTGGGCTATTTAGGTACAGGTTACGCATTCCGTGCCATGTTATATCTTGATATGGCCCGTATGTATGAATTCCTGCCGAATGATGGAACATCTTCTGTTAATGCAAACGGTAACGATGTTACTGGTCTGACAATTCCCATTGTTAAAGCTGAGATGACTCAGGATGAAGCTCGTAACAATCCACGTGCAACACGTGAAGATATGGCTGCTTTCATTCTCGAAGATCTGAATAATGCTGAGGAATTGATTCCTTATCTGACAGACACCCAAAGCAAGGTGCTTCCTGATTTGTCTTGTGTGTATGGCTTGAAGGCTCGTGCTTACATGTGGCTGGAAGATTATGCCAATGCACAGAAGTACGCTCGTCTGGCAATTGACAATGCAACAGTAGGTGTGATGTCACAACAGGAATGTCTGAACACGACAACAGGTTTCAATGTAACTGACCCTTGGATGTGGGGTGCTAAACAGTCAACGGAGGACGATGTCGTTCAGACCGGTATTATCAATTGGACTTCACATGTCAGTGACGAGTCAACTTTCGGATATTGTGGTCCTTCCACCGATCTGTACAATGTAGCAGACAAGCGCTTCTACGATCGTATCAGCAACACAGACTTCCGTAAGTTGTGGTTCAAGGCTCCAGAAGGTTCTCCTTTGGCAGACAAGGTTTCTTATGTCAATAAGGCCTATGCTGCACAGATGGACAACTATACGATGGTTAAGTTCCGTCCAGGAAACGGCGATGCTGACGACTACATGACAGGATCTGCTACAGCTTATCCAATTATGCGCGTCGAGGAGATGTACTTCATCGAGGCTGAAGCTGCTGCACATCAGAATGCTTCACAGGGCCAGCAGCTTATCAATGCTTTCATGAAGCAGTATCGTGATCCCAACTATAACACGACACTTACGGGCGATGCTCTGATTGAGGAGATTGTCTTCCAGAAGCGTGTCGAGTTAGTGGGTGAGGGACAGTCGTTCTTCGACATCAAGCGTTTGAACTATCCTGTTACCCGTGGATATGAGGGAAGTAACTTCATTCCTACAGCTCAGTTCAACACAACGACTCGTCCAGCTTGGATGAACCTCGTAATGGTTCGTACGGAGAAGAATAACAACCCTGCTGTAGATGGTTGGAACAATCCCGACCCATCTGATGTCTATCCAGTATGGACTGGCAAATAAACAGTAACACATCATTAAAGAAAGTCGAATTATGAAGAAATTAATGAAATATGCATACGTTGTCCTTGCTGGTGTACTGGCTATGACAGTCACATCTTGTAAAGACAAATACGAGTATGACGGTGTCGGTGCTCAGGATCCTGGTGCTTTCCTCAGTGTTGATGCTACAGAACTGAAATATGCTGCAGATGACGAGCAGGTTCTCAAGGTTACATTGATTCGTACGAATAGTGAGGCTGCAGAGAACATCAGCTTGACTACCGACAACAGTCACTTCCAGGTGCCTTCTTCCGTCAGCTTCAATGCCGGCGAGAGCAAGAAGGTGTTAGATATTCCTTTCAATATTACTGGCGGTACTACAGAGCAGGTAACTATTGCTGTTGCAGAAGAATCTGCTACCGTCTATGGTATCAGCAATGTTACATTTACCATTACACGTGACTTTGTGTGGAACTACATAGGAGAAGGTGTCTATTCTTGTTGGCTGTTTGGAGAGTCTTGGCCTCAACCTGTTTATCAAGGTGATGGAACACACTTGTACAAGTTGCCTGATTGTATTGCTACTGGTTACGACATTCAGTTTGAATTGACTGACGATGATCAACATCTGTTGAATCCTATAGCAAAGCAGGAAACTGGTTATGTACATTCTAGCTATGGCATGATTTCTGTTGAAGGTGCTGCTAACGATATTAAACGTGATGGCAATGCCATATATTTACCAATGAAGTATACTATTCCTACAGGTCAATCTTTTGGTTCTAATTATGATGTTCTTGAACTTCCAGAATAAGAATTAGTACTTTATAACAATAAAAGGCCGTGCCGACAGAAAATGCGGCGCGGTCTCTTTTATTTTTTAATGATAATAAGATGAAACTAAGAATAACGACTGCTCTATTACTCGCCTGTATGACCGCTACGATGAAGGCGACTGAACGTACAGATGCAGAAAAGAAACTTGTTGCAGAACAGATACTGCATCAAGGTGTAGGCCATCGTGCAGGAACCTTTCATACCTTGAAAACGTTGATACAACAAGACATGCTGACTGTCATTGGCCATGAACAAGAAGGATTTGTTGTAGTAGCCAACAATGACGAATTTTCTGCTGTTGTAGGCTATTCACAGGTACCTTTCACTTCCTTTCCTCCAGCACTGGAATGGTATCTCGCTGCAGCCAATCAGACCATGCAAGATATGGTTGCAAACCATGTGCGGCGCACTAATATTCCGCCATCTGCGGAGTATCCTTCTTCTTTAGGCCCGTTACTTACGACGACCTGGGATCAAGGAAGCCCCTATAATAAACTATGCCCAGGCGGTAATGGTTCATCTACAAGACTCTATCCTACAGGATGTGTTGCTACGGCTCTTGCACAGGTTATGAAGTACCATAATTACCCTATTAAGGGTAATGGTGAGCATCAGTACTCATTTCAGCCGTCTTCTGGCGATGGGCGCATTATTGAGGCCAATTTTGGAGAAACGACCTACGAATGGGACAAAATGCTTGATAACTATAAATCCTCTTATACAGACGAAGAGGCACTTGCTGTTGCTACATTGATGCTGCACTGTGGTGTAGCAGTTGATATGGACTATACGCCAAGTGGCAGTGGTGCTTATGGGGTGGAAGCATGTCAGGCACTGAAGAAATATTTCAGCTACAACAAAAACACCCGTCTTTACACTCGGAATTTCTACTCAGCGGAGGCATGGATGCAAATGATTTATAAGGAGTTGAATCAATATGGACCCATCTATTATTCTGGGTCAAATCCGACAAGTGGAGGACATGCCTTTGTCTTAGAGGGCTATGACGAAACAGGTTTAGTACGCATTAATTGGGGTTGGGGCGGCAGTTCCAACGGACTTTTTGATATCGCCTTGCTGAACCCTTCAGGTTCTCTATATTCTGAAGGACAGCAAATGATTTTAGGTATGGATCCTTCTGTAGAAACTCCTTATGAATCACAGATAGTAGCAGAGGATATAAAATTTATCTCAAGTTCACAAAAAAGTGTTTCTATCAATGGGCATGTCTATAATGCAGGAGCAGAAAAGTTTACAGGAAAATTGTCTTGCGTATTGGAAAACATAGAAGACAGAAGCATCATCACACTAAAAAACACTGGTGAAATGGTCATGCAGCCAGTAACGAATGGGCAATATTGGATCTATGACTTTTCACTTCCTGCAAATAGTCTGAGTTCTGTAGCAAATGGAACATATCGTCTATATGTTGGGGCTCGTACTGCTGATGATTCCAGTTGGCAGCTTGTTCGCCCCAAAGAGGGGGAAATTAACAGTTATTTGATTACTAAAACTGACGAAGGTGTTACATGGGAAGAGTGCAGAACTGACTTATGGTCAATAGGCGTTCCCACTTCTATTCATCCTGTGGTAAAGTCAATGCCTAATACAAACGCTCCTTTACGTTTCTTCGACCTCCAGGGTCGTGAGGTGAATGCTGGCACGAAAGGATTGGTGATTCGCAAGCAGGGTAATGACGTGAAAAAGGTTGTGGTGCGCTAAAGCGCTATACCTTATTATATATTAATAGGGTTAGGAGAACATCCTAACCCTATTGTTTTATTTTGCACCTACGACAGGTAGCTGCCGGAAGGGAACTTCCGGACAGTGAGTTGTCTTTACAAATCCCGGTGCTGGAGCAAATGCACGATTGGCAGCGCGCTTGGTGACATAGCCTGTGGTATTGTACTCTACCAGTTTGGGACCAGGCATCAGAACTCCGTATTTCAATACGTGGCGCGTGCGATTTTCCTGCTGAGGACTGAATTTCTCTGCCGACGTATAGGCATAATCCAGTATGTTCGTCGCCAAGAACTCTTCACCTGTTTTGCAATCCTTGCGAGTACCCAGTTCCTTAAATGTAAAGGAGTCTCTCCCCTTTGCCTTTTCGTCTGCCTGATATTTCAGAATATAGCTTATATAATTTTCATAGTCGCTGATAGGCGTATCATCACATGCGTCATCATCTTCACACTCATGCTCCGAAAATGTATGAAGCAACCCCAGATAGTGACCTAATTCATGAGCAACAGTAGATACAATATACGTTGACTTAATCATGTTTTCTTCTTGCCACTCATTGATATAATCGCTATTGATGCAAACGCCGAACGGAGTGGTGAGATAGGCATAATCAATGACATTGTCAGAGGTCTGTAGGGAATCTAGCGGATGGGCAGAAGGCAGAAGCGGCATAGTAGTCATTCCAAGTGTTATTTTATCGCCGCCATCTTTAGCAAATGGGAATACAAAGATATTGATATACTTTTTCAGGTTAAGCACATCATCAGAATAGGTTTTGTCATTCAGAAAATCATCAGGAGACATCTCGTCAAAGTCAACCTGCTTGCGTATGATGCCCGGCTCTGAGAGTTCCTCGCCTTTCCTATCATACTTGCCCATTTCAAAAACTATATGCATATCGTTATCAGCATACAACTGATTGACGGCCTTCAGAATTTTCGTAAACTGACTCGCATTGGCATTCTGGGTCTTGTCGGACTCGTTTTTATACATCACATGGAAAACCACAGGCAGATGATATTCGTAGGTATCCACATCACCGTTGAATGCCGGTTGTGACACATTAACCTGCAGCGAACTGTTGCCAATGGAGATGGTGACTGTACCAGAACGCGCCTTATTGGTGATATTGGGACTGACCCACAACACTATCTTGTCGCTTGTACCACTCGACTTGACTGGATAACACCAGTTCTTGCAGTTGGCATCACTCTTGGCTGTCCACGACGCAGAGGCTGTAAGCCGAATTTCCTGAGAGGTCACACTTGATCCCCAGCTAAACGATTCCTGACCGGCAACGACAGCAGCACCATTATCTTCCGATGCACTGTCACCTCCACATCCGAACAGACATAGGGCCAGCACCCACAATATCAAACTCTTCTTCATCTATTAAACCAGAATAACCAAATACTTACTCGTTGACCAGAACAACTGCGGATTAGTAATGCGCAGAATGTACTGCTTATTGGCATCGCGCTCCAAGACATAGCTGGAAGCAGGATGATTGGTCAACAACTTGGCTGAACGAGAATAGAGCTTAATCTCCTTATCGACACGAATGTCAATCTTGGTGAAGTATTCACGATTGAAGTTCGACTGAAGCACCTTGCCATTCTCAATGATATGCTGCTCCTTGAGTTCCTTCTTCGTGCCGAATACGAACCAAGCGGTGTTCAACTGCTTATCCTGAGCCGAGATGGTCTCTGCCTTCTGAGAGATTTCAGCCTTCTGCTGAGAGGTCTCAACGGTGAGGCCTGCCACTTCGGTACCTAACTCTGCCAGACGGATATCGCGTGATTTCAAATCGAGCTTCAGCTGGTTAATCTCCTGATCCTTTGCCTCCATCTGAGCAACCAAGTTCTCAATCGTCTTACGCAACTCATCACCCTTCACAGAACTCTGACGCAACTGGCTCTTCAACTTATTAATGAGCTCACGATTGTGCTGCATTGTCTCCTGAATCTGGGCAATATTATCGCGAATACGCTGATTGCGGTTGGCGCCTTCGCCATCCTTAGCCAGTGTCACTCGGTCTTGAGCGGCATTGATAGCACGGAAGCCCTCTTCAATCTCGTTGAAGGTAGCCATCATGTCGTTGATTTCATTATCCTTCTGCTGGATAATACGGTTCAGAGAATCGGTCTGCTGGGCCATCATTAACTCTTCCGTCTTTGGTCCCTGCTGCTTGCAGGCTACCATTGCTACGGCACCAAGTGCCAAAATCAATAATTTCTTCATATCATTTAATTTTTCAATTCTTCAATTCTTCAATCTTTCCCTGCAAGGACGATGACGAATTCACCTCGCGGTTCATGTTCCGTAAAGTGAGCTATCACTTCCTGTAGCGTACCACGGACACTCTCCTCATGTACCTTGCTGATTTCGCGACAGACACTTACCTGACGGTCGGGACCCATCACCTCAGCAAACTGCTGGAGCGTCTTCAGAACACGATAAGGCGATTCGTAGAATATCATCGTACGTTCCTCGTCAGCCAAACTCTGAATCTTGGTCTGACGACCTTTCTTCTGAGGCAGGAAACCTTCAAAACAAAAACGGTCACAAGGCAGTCCACTACTTACCAAAGCAGGAACAAAGGCTGTAGCTCCTGGCAATGTCTGTACCTCAATACCTGCACGCACCGCCTCACGAACCAGATAGAACCCTGGGTCGCTGATGCCAGGGGTGCCTGCGTCGCTAATAAGGGCAATGGTTTGCCCTGCCTGCAGACGTTCCACAATGCCCGAACTGGTTCCATGCTCGTTGAATTTATGGTGAGACAACAAATGCTGCTGAATCTGGAAATGCTTCAGCAGAATGCCCGATGTGCGCGTATCCTCCGCCAAGACCAAATCGGCCTCCTTTAGTATCCGGATAGCGCGAAGAGTCATATCCTCCATGTTTCCCACAGGTGTGGGTACAATATATAATATGCCCATGTTGGCTGCAAAAATACAAAAAAATAGTAATAAATGGCGAAGTATTAAGATTATTTTTATATCTTTGTGCCATGATTTGAATTTATATCAATCTTTAACCTTTTAAACATGATAATTATGAAACAGAGGAAACTTAACCTGATGTACCTGCTGCTGATGGCAGTATTCGTACTGAGTTCGTGCTCAAAGAAATCGGCTGTAGCCAAATTCATCCCCGATGACCAGTTAGTGGCAAGCATTGACGTGCAACAACTCTTCGAGAAGAGCAAGATGGGCAATAGCGAGGCTTCGAAAGCCATGTGGCTGTCGGCGGCTCAGGATGGAGTCAGCAAACAGGAGACCAAAGACCTTATTAAGAAGATTGCCGAGGATCCTGCTAAAGCTGGTATAGACCTCCGTGAACCTATTTATCTGTATGGTTCTAACGATGCACAGTCGATTGTTGGAACAATTCTCGACAAGGGCGACTTCACCGAACTGCTCAATGGCTTGGCTAAGGAATACGGTTTCGAAGCCGTGAAGGAAAAGGACGGTGTTCAATATCTGACCAGCGGTGACTACAATATCGTTTTCGATGATGCTATTTTCGTCGGTTCCAGCAAGAAAGTGGACGGCATTATCGCCCAGTTCAAGAACGAAGACACGAAGGAAACGATGGCAGAGAATGCCGATTTCGAGAAGCTGGTGGCAACCCAGGGTGTCATCAAAATGCTCGTTCCAGGCGATATGGTCAGTGTGGTCTTCAGTGAGCAAACAAAGGCGCTGCCCGAAGGTCTGAACGTAAAGGACATCAGTGCTATTGTCAGCATTAAAACAGACAAGGGCGTTGCTACCTTCTCTGCCGAGGCTCTTCCTAAGTCTGAAGCATGGAAAAAGAAGATTGAGGAATCTACAGACTATTTCGGCAATATTAGCGGTGACTATATGAAATACGTTCAGAAGGGTGCTTTTGTGCTCTATGCCAACCTGAAAGGTGCTAAGATTTACGAGGAACTGGAGAAGGCTGATATTCTCAAACAAATTAATGCAGACAATCAGAAAGAGATTGTCAAGGCTGTGCTGAATGCTATTGATGGCGACTTCGTATTTGGCGCCAAAGGTGTTGAAAACAGCTATCCTGAGATTACTTCTTACATCAAGACCAAGGATGCCAGTCTCAGTGACATGGCCAAAGAGGCAGGTTTTTCAAGCGGAGACGGCGTTAGCATTGGTTTCAAGGATGGTGCTACCTTCTGTATTGTCGGCAAAACAGCCCCGTTCACAGAGGCTAAAGACGGCTATGACACTGCTCTAGTGAAGGGGCGTCGTATCTATCTGGCTTGCGACATTCAGCAACTTTCCTCGCTCGTCGGTAGTGTTAATTCTGAATATCAGAATATGGCTAAGCAGGCTGCCAATTTTGTAACGAATGCCGAGATTTACGACACCAGTGATACTGCCTGCGAACTGAAACTCACCATGAGCGATAAGGAGAAGGACCCTATCGAGGTACTGATACAGGCTCTGATGAATCAATAATCGGATGAAGGTAAACGGACTCTTATATCGGCTACTCAGCCGACATCTTCATAGAGGACAGTTGGCGGGCTTCGTGCTCGCCAACCTCTTTGGTATGACGATTGTGCTGGCCGCTGTCCAGTTTGCTTCTGATATCATCCCCATGTTTACGGGCAACGACAGTTTTCTGAAGCCTGGTCAGATGGTCATGGCGAAACATGTAAATACTTTCCGCACCCTAACCGGTAAGGCACCCACTTTCTCCTCGGAAGAAATAGCTGATGTGCGGCAACAACCCTTTGTGAGCGAGGCAGGCACTTTTACACCCTCCTTATTCAGTGTTGTTGCCACTCTGGGAAGCAGGAAACTGGGCGTGGAGTTCTCTACGGAGATGTTTTTTGAATCAGTGCCTGATGCCTTCATAGATGTAGATCTCAGCCGATGGACGTGGAATAAAGACAGCGACGAGGTACCTATCATTCTGCCTCGCAACTATCTGGACCTTTATAATTTCGGATTTGCCAGCAGTCAGGGATTGCCTGCACTCTCCGAAGGTTTGGTCTCGATGGTAAAGATACACTTCCGTTTGCGAGGAACATCAGGTTATCGCGAATTGTCAGGCCGTGTGGTCGCTTTCTCCAAAAAGCTCAACACCATCCTCGTGCCACAGGCATTCATGGACGAGATGAACGCCACCCTTTCACCTGACCGTAAGGCAGAGCCCTCACGACTCATTCTCACAGTAAGCAACCCTGCTGACGAGCGTATAGCCACCTATTTAAAAGAAAACAACTACGAGACAGAGGCCAGCGATGCCGAAGCTGCCCGCACAGCCCACTTCCTGCGCATCATCATCAGTATTGTATTGGCAGTAGGTCTCGTCATCAGTGCCTTAGCTTTCTATGTACTGTTGCTCAGCATTTTCTTGCTCCTTCAGAAGAATACCGAGAAAATGGACACGCTGCTGCTTATTGGCTATTCGCCACAGGCCGTTGCACGTCCCTATCACCTGCTGACCATCAGTCTTAACACGCTCGTGTTGATTGCATCTATTGTAATCGTATTACTGATGCGGGGTTACTATTTGCCCCTGTTTGGCGAACTCTATCCCAGATACAGTGCAGCCAACCTCACCCCTACCCTGCTGACGGGCTTAGCACTTTATCTTTTAGTCATGGTGCTCAATTACGTTGCCATACGTCGAAAAGTGCTCTCGGTTTGGCATCTTCATGAGCATTAATAGAAAAAACATTCGAATAAATTTGGCAGATTGAAAAAAACGTTGTACCTTTGCACCCGCTTTTAAGCGAAAAAGGTAGATCCGTTAGCTCAGTTGGTAGAGCACAACACTTTTAATGTTGGGGTCTTGGGTTCGAGCCCCAAACGGATCACAGAAAACGAAAAAAGAGACTTGCGAGTCTCTTTTTTTCGTTTAAAGCATCTTAACGATTTTCTCTAACCATTGCTGGTCTGTCGCATCGAAAGTGCCAAGTTCCTTAGAGTCTATATCCAAAACGGCTTTGACTTTGCCTTCAGTGTCGAAAACGGGGACGACGATTTCCGAACGGGAGAGACTGCTACAGGCTATGTGACCAGGGAACTGCTCGACATCAGGCACAACCACCGACTCAGCTCGTTGCCAAGCCGTACCGCAGACGCCACGCCCATAGGCTATATGCATACAAGCCACTGGACCTTGGAAGGGTCCCAACACCAGTTCCTCACCTTTTACTATATAAAACCCTGTCCAGAAAAAGCCCATTGCCTCATGGATAGCAGCACACACATTAGCCATGATAGCCACTTCATCCGTCTCGCCAGCAATCAGCGCCTTCACCTGCTCGAAAAGCAATTTGTAATTCTCTTCTTTATTCATGTGTGCAAAGGTACGAAAAAAAGTTCATTGTTCATAGTGATAAGTTCATAATTATTTTGTAATTTTGCAACCAAATTGAAAAAAACAAGGAATAATGGCAGAAAAGAAATTTAAGCGGACTACGGTGACCTCGGCTTTGCCCTACGCCAATGGTGGCGTACACATCGGTCATCTGGCAGGTGTATATGTACCTGCCGACATCTACGTACGTTATTTGAGACTGAAGAAGGAAGATGTGTTGTTTATCGGCGGAAGCGACGAGCACGGTGTGCCCATCACAGTTCGTGCCCGTAAGGAAGGCATCACCCCGCAGGATGTGGTGGACCGCTATCATAAGATGATTAAGGATTCGTTCAAGGAATTCGGTATTTCGTTCGATATTTATAGCCGTACTACCAGCGAGACGCATCACAAGTTCGCAGCAGAATGGTTCCGCAAACTCTATGATGAAGGAAAACTGGTAGAGGAAACCACCGAACAGCTTTACGATGAGGAGGCTAAGCAATTCCTCGCTGACCGCTACGTAACGGGCGAATGCCCATATTGCCACAATCAGGGAGCCTACGGTGACCAGTGTGAGAAGTGCGGACGCGACCTGTCGCCAACGGAGCTTATCAACCCCAAATCGACGATCTCAGGTTCTACTCCTGTGGTGAAGAAAACCAAGAACTGGTATCTGCCCCTGAACGAATATCAGGAGTGGCTGAAGCAGTGGATTTTGGAAGAGCACAAAGAGTGGCGTCCTAACGTCTATGGTCAGTGTAAATCGTGGCTCGACATGGATTTACAGCCCCGTGCCATGACACGCGATCTGGATTGGGGTATTCCCGTTCCTGTTGAGGGAGCCGACGGCAAAGTACTCTATGTATGGTTCGATGCACCTATTGGTTACGTATCAAACACGAAGGAGCTCTGCGAGAAGAATCCTGAGCGCTGGGGCAACTGGGAGAAATGGTGGCAGGACGAGGACACCCGTCTGGTACACTTCATCGGTAAGGACAACATCGTGTTCCACTGCATCATCTTCCCTGTGATGATGAAGGCGCACGGCAAGTATATCATGCCCGACAACGTGCCTGCCAACGAGTTCCTGAACTTGGAGAACGACAAGATTTCGACTTCGCGCAACTGGGCAGTATGGCTGCACGAATACTTAGTTGACATGCCTGGCAAACAAGACGTACTTCGCTACGTGCTGACTGCCAATGCGCCTGAAACCAAGGACAATAATTTCACTTGGAAAGACTTCCAAGACCGCAATAACAACGAGCTGGTAGCCGTATATGGCAACTTCGTAAACCGTGCCCTCCAGCTCACCAAGAAATACTGGAACGGCATTGTGCCTGCCTGTGGAGAACTGCAGGATGTTGACCGCCAGGCACTGGAGGAGTTTAAGGACGTGAAACAGAAGGTAGAGGCCCTGCTCGACCAGTTTAAGTTCCGCGACGCCCAGTTTGAGGCTATGAACCTCGCTCGTATCGGCAACCGCTACATCACCGAGTGCGAGCCTTGGAAGGTTTGGAAACAGGACCCCAAGCGCTGCGAGACCATTCTTTATATCTGTCTGCAGTTGGTTGCTAACCTCGCCATTGCCTTCGAACCTTTCCTGCCATTCAGCAGCAAGAAGTTGCGCGAAATGCTGAACATGGAAAGTTTCGAGTGGGACCAGTTAGGCAACACCGACCTTTTGAAAGCCGGTCACCAGTTAGGCGAACCCGCCTTGCTCTTCGAGAAGATTGAGGACGATGTCATTCAGAAGCAGCTCGACAAATTGGAAGCCACGAAAAAGGCTAACGAGGCTGCTCAATACAAAGCAGCACCTATCAAGGATACCGTTTCATTTGAAGAATTCGAGAAACTCGACATCCGCGTAGGACTGGTAAAGAACTGCCAGCGCGTACCCAAGTCGAAGAAACTCCTGCAGTTTACCATTGATGACGGTTCTGGTCAGGATCGTACCATCTGTTCTGGTATAGCCGCTTTCTATGAGAACCCAGAAGAACTGATCGGCAAGCGCATCCTCTTCGTTGCCAACTTTGCCCCTCGCAAGATGATGGGCATCGAGAGTCAGGGTATGATTCTCTCTGCCGTCGATTTCGACGAAAGCCTCAGTGTGGTGACTACCACAAAGGATGTGAAACCAGGAAGTCAAGTAGGATAAAGAATAAGCAAAAAAATAATACTGCATGAAAACAAATACGCCCAAAGAAGGCATCACAGATGCCAGACAATTAGGCATACCTAAGTACACGATCTTAGGCATACAACACCTTTTCGCCATGTTTGGCGCCACCATCCTAGTACCTGTGCTAACAGGTCTCTCAGTGTCAACCACCCTGCTGTTTGCCGGTATCGGAACCTTGGTTTTCCACTGCATCACCAAGTTGAAGGTACCCGCATTCTTAGGTTCCTCGTTCGCATTCATCGGAGGCTATCTCTCGGTCAAGACACTGGGTGTCGAGCAAGGTATGACAGAGACTTTGGCATTGGGTTATGCGTGCATAGGTGTTTTCTTTGCCGGTATGTGCTATTTTATCATGGCAGGTTTGATCAAGACTTTCGGTATTGATAAGATTATACGCTACTTCCCGCCAGTTGTGACAGGTCCTATGATTATTGCCATCGGACTCGTTCTGTCGGGTAGTGCCATACACAACTGTACCACCAACTGGACACTGGCACTTGTTGCCATCCTGACTGTCATCATTACCAGTGTTTGGGGCAAGGGCATCATTAAAATTATCCCCATCCTCCTTGGTGTACTGGTCAGCTATTTTCTGGCTGCGGTAACTGGTGAAGTAAACTTCTCGGCATTACACGAAGCAGCATGGTTTGGCTTGCCCGTCAACAGAGAACAGACGGTACTCGCCGTCTTCGACCACATGGATACGACTTTTCTTGTATCCACCATCATTGCCATCATGCCCATAGCCATTGCTACCATTATGGAGCACATTGGTGACATGTGTGCCATCTCCTCTACCGTAGGCAAGGACTTCCTGAAGGACCCTGGTCTGCACCGTACCCTGATGGGCGACGGTATGGCTACCGCACTGGCCTCTCTCTTCGGAGCCCCAGCTAACACGACGTACGGAGAGAATACAGGTGTACTGAACCTCACCAAGGTCTTTGACCCTGCCGTCATCCGACTGGCAGCCATCTTGGCCATACTCCTGTCCTTCTGTCCTAAGTTCGCCTGTCTGATAGGTCTGATGCCTGCTGCCACCATTGGCGGTGTCAGTCTCATTCTCTATGGCATGATATCAGCTGTCGGTGTACGTAACCTGGTTGAGGAAGGCGTAGATTTCAGCTCGTCACGTAATGTGTTTGTGGCAGCCTTGATCCTGGTAATTGCCATTGGCGTGAAATATGGCGCTGAGGATAATGTAAGCATCGGTTCTATCCACTTCTCAGGACTGGCACTCTCTGCCCTCGTGGGTATCATTCTCAATGCCTTTCTCCCTAATAAGCTCGGCATGAAGGTAAAGAGTGTCCATGGCAAGGAAAAGCCCCAAGACGAAAGTCAGGTAGGATAATCTTCTAAAGCAGTAAGACATGCAAGCAATCATCTTGGCGGCAGGTATGGGGCGCAGACTCGGAGAATTGACAAAGGACCAGACAAAATGTATGGTTCCTGTGAATGGTGTGCGACTGATTGACCGCGTCTTAGGGCAGCTGACAAAGCTCCCACTCCAGCGTGTCATCATCGTTGTGGGTTATAAGGGACAAGAGTTGCGCGAATATATCACCACTCAATACGGCCAACAGCTGACTGCCAATTGCCAACTGCAGTTTGCCGAGAACCCCATTTACGACAAGACAAATAACATCTATTCCTTGTCATTGGTGAAGGAGCAATTACAGGAGGACGACACTCTGCTCATCGAGAGTGACCTCATTCTCAGTGACCGTCTGTTTGAGATGCTGTTGGAGAATCCGTGTCCCAATCTGGCTCTCGTTGCCAAATATGAGACTTGGATGGATGGTACGATGGTGCGTATCGATGCAGACAACAACATCGTCAATTTCATCTCCAAAGATGCCTTTGACTACAATGATGTCAGCTCCTACTACAAAACCGTCAATATCTATAAGTTCAGTCGGCAGTTCCTGAAAGAGAAATACGTGCCTTTCCTTGATGCCTATACCAAGGCGGTAGGACTGAACGAATACTACGAGAATGTACTGCGCATCATCTCACTGCTGAGCGGTCATGAGCTGAAGGCACTGCCTATCGGTCATGAGAAATGGTATGAGATTGACGACAAACAAGACCTGGACATAGCCGAGGCGCTGTTTGCTGACGAGCAAGACGTACTACGTAAATACTATGGCCGCTATGGTGGTTTCTGGCGTTTCCCCCAAATGCTCGACTTCTGCTATCTGGTGAACCCCTATTTCCCCAGTCAGCGAATGAAAGACGAGTTACGTGCCAATTTCGATACCCTGCTGACGGAATATCCGTCGGGCATGAAGGTCAACACCCTCATTGCCAGCAAATGCTTTGGAGTCAGCGAACCCTATATCGTACCTGGTAATGGTGCTGCCGAACTGATTAAGATTCTGATGGAGGAGTCACAGGGTAAGATAGGCTTTGTGCGTCCTACCTTCGAGGAATATCCCAATCGCTATGACAAAAGTCAGCAGGCGACCTTCGTTCCACAGAATGATGATTTCCGCTATACTGCCGATGACCTGATGGCGTTCTTTGGTGATAAGAACATTTGCCAGCTCATGCTGATCAACCCAGACAACCCGTCTGGCAACTTCATCCCTAAGGCTGACGTGTTGCGACTCGCCCAGTGGTGTGAGGAACGACAGATACGTTTAGTTGTTGATGAGTCGTTTGTGGACTTCAGCCGTAACTATACCACCAACTCCCTGCTCAACGACCATTTGCTGGAGTCCTATCCGCATATGGCTGTGATGAAGAGTATCTCCAAGAGCTATGGTGTTCCCGGACTCCGACTGGGTATCCTTGCCTCTGCTGACAAGGAACTCATAGCCCATATCAAGAAAGAGGTGAGTATCTGGAACCTCAACTCGTTTGC
>OCTX011908988.1_pt1 | contig 18898 bp, 8 predicted proteins | sample 1539691 | NCBI WGS metagenome assembly OCTX01 (sample SAMN02144231, study PRJEB22623) | gut metagenome | biome: sheep rumen | host: Ovis aries | place: New Zealand | reverse complement strand
TGGGCGCATAGCCCGTGATGGAGGTGATGTTGCCCACGGCATCCGTCTCGTATGAGTTGTTGACGAGGACGGTCGTTCCCTTGCCTACCCACACCCCATTGAGCCACCTTCGCGTGGGGGAGTGGGTGAGACGCTCCACCGTGCCGTTGCCGAGTTCCGTGCGCACCCTCGCACCGAAACGGTCATAGCCCACCGCCGAGACGAAATCCGTGGAACTTGTCGATATCTTGATGCGCGTCACGTTGCCGCCCGAGTCATAAAGGTAGCTGACGGTTTCATTGTCCGGGTAGGTCATCCCTAACAGGCGACCAAAGCTGTCGTAATCGTATTGCGTGACAAAACGCGCAACCGCCTGGTTGGGGACTACCACCACACGGTCCTCCTCAATGACATTGCCCATCTGATCATACCTATAATCCAACGTGCCGCTGCCATCGCTGCGGCTCACCACCCGTCCACATCCGTTGTGGGGATCGTTAGCCCCACCGTAGGTGTATGAGACACTATCCTCTGGATGGTCGGGGTAGGAGATGCTCATGAGGCGATCAAAGCTATATAGGTAACGAGTCTCTTCCCCGTTTGCCCTCTGCATTGAGAGGATGTTGCCGGCGGGCGCATACATCCATGTGGTGAGTCCGCTGGCGGGATGATTAGTCTCCACACGACGGTCAAGCCAGTCGTAGGAGTGCGTGGTGGCGTTACCCTCGGTATCGGTGACAGACGACAGCCTGCCGAGTGCGTCATACGTATATGTGGTGACGATGGGCAACCCCTCGTTGGAGGCATGGCGCATCACCGTCATCACCACGCGGTCGTCGCCGTCGGTGTAAGTGGCGGACTTGTTACCTCTCGCATCCGTCACCACCGCCTTCAGCAAACCGTTTTCCATGGAGTACGCGATGGTCTCCACGGCATTGTCGGGATAGGTGACACGGATGGGACGGTCAAGGATGTCGTATTCAGTCCGTGTGGGCGCAACAGCATCAAAGGAAGGCTTGAAAACGGTGGCGTTGCCGAGAGCATCCTTCGTGGGGTGGTACTCGCGAATGGCACGACCAAATGCATCATAGACGATACGCCCGCTGACCACTTGCATGTCTACACCGCCCTCGCTGCCGTCATCAGGGCATACGGCAGCGTCTTTCTTCACTTGGATTACCCTCCCGAAACCGTCTACGAAAGTGACAGTAGCGATGGGGTCGCCGACATGAAGGGTGTCATAGTGGAGGGTCGTGGCATAGCCAGGGGCAGTAATCCCGTCAGTCCCGACCGTTGCCTGTGGATGGTAAGAACAAGAAATCGTATAAGGGACTCCCCGATTCAGTTCCTTGGGGGATGTGGCGCTTGACAAACGCCCAAGCCCGTCCAATATGGTCGCCATGCTAAAATGGTTGGGGTCAACCTCCCTACGGTGGATGCCATAGCGGAAGTCCCTGTCCTGGTATTTCCTGTTCAGATTGAATACGTCGGTGACCTTCTTTACGTACATGCCCATCGTGTCCTCGTACTCATACCGATAGAACATCCGCTGCCCCTGCCCGTTGTCGGGGAGGGTGACCTTGGTGACATTGCCCACGCTGTCACGCTCATAGTCGGTGTCGGCATGGTGCGACGCATCAATGAATTGTCTGGTTTGTGTAATGTCCGTGGGGCAGGGTGCGCCATATAGGGCGGTCACCTTGTGCGCCGTCCCGTCATTGCCCGTCGTGGTAATGGATGAGGGGATGCTGGAGTAGTTCCCCGTCAAGTTGGTCTTGTAAGCGTAAGCAGTCTCATAGTCATAGGAGCTGGTACCGTCGGATGACATCCCGCCGCCCGTGCGGTGTCGCCGTTTCTCCATCTCGCCGAAGGTGAGCATACCCTCCTTGTACTTGTACCAGTCGGAAGACATGACCACGCCCTCGGGAGCACCCTCATAACGCAAATTGCGGGAATATCTCAACGGTGTCCACATGGCCGTGGCATCGCCTTGTGCCACGGTCTTGTAAAATGCGCCTATCTTCGTCACGGCATAGGCTTCGTACACGTTCTCCGTCTCCACGTATTTTCTCCCCGCAGCGTCCATGACGGAGGTGGAAAGGAGGTTGGCGCATGTGTGATAGCCTCCCGCCACGTCGTAGCGGAATGCCGTCTTGCGATAGAGCGAGTCGCCGGCGGTATCTATCTCCTTAACGAGTACCTCCCCGAAACCGAGGAACTCCCGCTCACGGCGGTCGCGCACCCCATCGGAATAGGCAAACTCCGTCCTTGTCAGGGGACCGTCGTCGTTGATTCCGTCGTCCACCACCACCGACTTCATCACCCACTTGCCCCCCAGTAGTCCGTAGGAGGGTGAAGTCTGGCAGTATTCAATGGAGAACGTGCCGCCAAGGGTATTAGTGACTGTCTTCAGCTTGTTGGTGCATCCGATGGTGGAGCGGCGCACGGATATGGACGACTCATTATCAGAGGAGAGAGCGTCCACGAATCCGTCTCCGTCGATGTCTGCCAACGTCGCTGTGGTGCGGTGCACACTCTTTCCCACGCTTGCGCTGGGGTTGGTGACGATACGTATGGCAAATGCAGGGATGCTCACAGTGCCCGCCACGTTGGCAGACGAAGCGGTTGACGTGGAACTGTCAATGCCCACGCCGTTTGCCCAAACGAGGGGCGACCCAAAGCCGCTGCCGATGTTGAGCTGCACGGTTAGGCCATTTGCGTTTGCCGACACGATGTCGGGAAGCCCGTCGCCGTTGACATCGACAAGTGCATGGTCGGTCGAGTTCGACCCCACGGAGAGGGACACGCCTCCTGAAATACTGCCCGAGCAGATGCTGAAGCCGCCGCCCAGCCCCGTGCTCGTGCTGGTGCCGCCTTGCATGGCATCGGCGGGGATGGTGATTGGCGTCGGGGAGAATGAGTACCCCATGTTCAGGAACACGCCTCCACTTTCGGAGATGGCATCGGGAAGCCCGTCGCCGTTGATGTCAATGAATGTCGTCTTTGTCCCGTCTTGGCTGCTGTTTCCACTGCCCGATACGCTAGCTTTTCCCGCGATGGTAAGTGCCTTGTTGCTCTCTGCGCCCCTTCCCTTGAAGAGGTTGCGCACGTTGACGGAGAACGATGTCACGGGGATGCTCCCTGCGCCGAGGGAACTACCATTGCTTGAAGACTCAATGCCGTGGTCGCTGTCGAGGATCTCCCCGCTCAACCCACCGAGGGGCGAGGTGTACTGCACCTTACCGTCTGTCACGATATCAGGATAGCCGTCACCGTTCATGTCCATCATCGTCACACGTGTCCTGGCATTTACAATAGAAGTGTTCATTGTCAGCGGGCTCACTCCAGCTTGAACCACAGTGCCATTGGATTCGCTGACCTGCGTGACCGCTGCCGCACCCGTTCCGTTAGGGTTGTCACGTCCCGTCACGATGCCGCCCGCCAAGGGATTTACCCACCTGACACTTTGCTCCGTGAGTCGGCCAGGAGAGACGTATTCGGAATAGGAAACAGAATTGCTCGTATTGGGGCTTTCCAACAAATCGTGATTCGACCTGTTTACCCTCATCCTGACAAAGGGCATCGTTAATGGGTCGGCGCTTGCGGAGTCTTGAGGCAGATACAACAACGTTGTGTCTATAGGCAAGGCATAGCGCCCCTGTGAGGCATTGTAGCAAAAAGCTCCCCATCCTCGGTACATCGTACCGAGAACATCCGTACGTTTGCGGGCGAATACGTCGGGAGTTAGATGATAGTTTCTGCTCGCGATGTTAAGTTCCACCTTCGCACTGTCAATATCTGCCATGGTAAGCGTGTCTTCGCAGGTGAACTCGGCTCTCAGCCACATGTAACTGGAAGGGAACAAGACACGGGTACTATCTGCTCGTAGCTCCGCCTCCGTGTGGTAGGTCTTTTGGTAATGGACACCATTGTTTGACTTGACGGTAAGCGTGACTTTGCCAGGCCAACGATTCGTAGATAGACGCGGTTTGACGAAATACTGCCTGGCGGATGTCGGCATCTGCCACCATTCCCCATGCTGTAGTTCCTCGCTGAACGTATGGTACATGACCGCGCAGCTGTCGATAATGGTGTCCCCATGCCCATCGGGGTATGAGATGGTGGGGTGCCACCCCACGCTTTGCAACCCGCTATAGGCAGGGGAAGACAGTTCCATGCGGATGCCAGTAAGACGATGCGGATTGGGGATGGTTGCCGCCAGCTCGCCCACATAGATGGAGTCACGGAGGATGGTGAAGGAATAGAGGGTGTCCATTACACAGCCCGTGGAGTCTCTTCCGATGACAGCGAGGGTCACGTCACCCATAGATGCCCACTTACTCACCTTTCCGCCAAGTATGAGAGTTTCAGATGGTATAATGCTAATAAAGGAATCATCACTATTCAAAATACCGTCGCAGGACGAAAAACGCATACTCTCGTCAGGGGAAGTTTGGGGATTTCCCATAGTGTTTCGGTATTCAACAAACACGGGCCACCATACCTCGTCGTCGGTGCCGTCGGCATCGGGCACGTCACCCGATTGGGCTCGAAAATATATGCGGTCTCCCTTGGTGACATGGAGGCTGTCAATGACGAAGTCGTGGAACTGGTAATCATCGGCGGCGATTTGCTGTCTCACGAGAGTGTCTCCGTGCATTTCAATGGTCAGTATCACGCCATCCGCTGTGCCGCTGGATGGATTTGATTGCTGGAGCTGTGAGAATCCATTGATGTCCACCGTTCCGTTTCGCGGAGCTTCCCACACCCTCACGACATCGATGAGCGGGGAGGTCATGATGAGGGAGTCCGTCTGTAGGGAATCCTCCGTCACCACACCCGTATTGATGTCTCTGAGGTGGAATATTGGACTGGGCGTGTCAGCACTGCTCTCCGTGAATGACGGCACGGCCACGCCGTTGGCATTCTCCTCCACGTGGTTGAACCACACCTTGCCGTCCCTTACCAAGTCAGGAAGACCGTCACCGTTGATGTCGGAGAGGTAGCAGGAAGTCTTGCTATTTGACTTCATCTTGGAGATTCCAACGGAGGCTGCCGCTGAAGAGATACCCGCCACGGCTTGTCCGCCCCATGTACGGGTGGAACTTTTTGTCTTCAGAAACCCATCGATGCCCATCAGGGCGATGGGATCACCGTATGCCAGAGTATCGACATTCTTAGTAGCTGCACAAAACGATACTGTGCCATCCTTACGGTACACTTTGTCGGGCAAACCGTCTCCATTGATATCCACGAACGTCTCCATGCCCTCAGTGGTGTCTGTGTTGTAGTCGAACTGAAAGCCCCCGGTGTTTTCCTTGAAGATGCCCGTTCCCATGACCCCGACACCCGCATAGAGGCCAAAGCCCGTTGATGAGGTGGATTCCCCGCCTAAGGCGGTTGGGGCGTTCTTGGCTGCACCAACCGAGGGGACGGCAAAGCCAGCGGAAAGTCCCGCGTCATACAAACTCACAGATTCAGCACCTTCCGCCCCTTTGAAATAATTGCCTGAAGCCACTTTGTCGTGGTACGTGAACGACTGCCATGAGACGGTGGCGTTGGCTTGGTCCCTGTGTGTGATGCGCGAGAGCAACTTTTTGCCGAACTTACCATCGGAGAAACTGAACACGTAGGAGCGCAGGGTACTGCCGAGGAAATTCACAGTAGCTTTCGTCAACAGACGACGGGATACGGTAAGAAAGCCATACCTTGCATCTGTACGATTGATGTTTTTGGAACTGTCATAGGTGAGCGTCACCGTCGTATGGGGCGACATAGCCCCCCTATTGAACGCACGGATGAATTTTGGGTATAGGTCGATGGCGTGGATGGTGCCGCCAGGTACGGCAAACGCAGAGTCCGCCATGTACTCGAATGTGATGCGGTCGCCGTGGATTTCCCTGATTTCCGACAGTCGCCACTCGGCGGTCACCCTGCGCGAGTTGCCTCCCGCATCGGTGAACGTACCGGTCAGTCGTGAATTGGCGGTGCCTCCGTAAGTGTACACCGTTCCATTCGCGTCGGTCACCTCCCAATAATAGCTGTCCATGGAGCTGCCCTTACGGATGATACGGTGGAAGTCACCGCCTCGCCGGCGGAAGAAATGGCGGTTGGCAATGCGGTTGATGCCCTCTGTGCGGTGTGGCACCAATGCTGCCCCGCTGGATACGGAAAACGCCAGCATCTCGCCGTCAATTAAGTAAGTCTCCGTCTCCTTGGACGTGTCGTAGCGAGGGACACCCCATCGGGTGTCCACCGTGATGGCGGGGATGGGCAGGTCCCAACCCTCGCCGAGCAGCCCCTCGCCACCGTCGCTGCTGTACTGAACGGATATAGGTGGAGACATGCCGTTGCGGGCGGGGGGCATCTCCAATTCGTATGCAAGGTTCGCACTGCCGTGCCTGTTGGCGGTTGGCGGTGCGATGAGGTTAATCCTCGAGGACGGGTCGGCGACTTGCAGACTCTGCATCATCGTGGGAGCGAACCCAGCCGTGGTCTCCGTGGAAATCTCCTCGATGGTTGGAAGATTTACTTCCCTTGTACCTGTGTTTGTTCGTGCACTGTCCATCGCAACGGTGTCTGGCAGAACAATTTGTTTAATGGAAAGGCTATCGGCGGTCTGTGTCCATGCGTTGGCACAGGCCATCATAAGTATAGAAAAAAGGAAATATCTCGTTTTCATGGCTTTTCGTGGTTAAGTATGGTTATCTTGAGTATATTTTACGAGTAAATTCGTTAGTGTCTGTATACGCCTTTACAATATACGCCCCTGAAAGGGGGAGAGTAAAGCGATAGGAACACAAACCATCGGAGGTACAATGATAGGAATGGAGCAATTGCCCCGCTGCGTCATAGACGGCAAAGGAGACTTGTGTAGGTGTCCCAACCTTCAAAACTGCCTCGTGAAGGCGTGTTGTGGCATCTATGAGTTGAACGGATAGTTCCCCGTCACCCTCTAGGGTGGCGGAAAGGATGCCAGTTGTTTCATTGCGCTTTGCACGTGCATTTCCTCGCCCTTGGCTGTGATACGACATTTGCGCGGAAAATCCCCTTCCCATCCCATCATTTGGGAGTATGAATGGACAGCCGTTATGAAAGGAGGCATAACTTATGTCATTCTCACATTGGTATGCGATGTAGATATCATAGTACTGTATGGGTATGTCATGATATAAGGTGTGTACCATGAGGAGATACCTTCCCGCCTCCAGTCCGTCGATTTCCATCAGGGTGTCATTGCAGATGCCCTCCGTGACATACTGTAGAGACTCGTTGAGCAAAGCAAATTCATATTGGCAAGTGTCGTTCAGTGTCTCAACGTATAGGGTTCCGTTACTGCCATAGCATGAACAGTCCTCTGGCGTGATGTGCAGAAGGAAACCGTCATATACTGCAAAGGTGAAAAATCCCGAATCGTTACCATCCCATGTAACGTCGGGGAAAAGGAGACGATGACTCATAGAGTTTACCGTGTTGCATTGATGAAATGATACGCCATCCTGCATTCTGCTGTCAAGGTCACCGTCGTGAAAGATGAGAAAAGAAGCCTTAAGTTTATTCCCACTCAAGCCGTATGCCCAACCACGATAATAGTTCCACTCTATCTGAGTCTGAAGGTCATCAACGTTATCAGCATAGTACTTCCACGTACGTCCGCAAACCCTCCAAGGGGAACCGTTTGATAGTTGCGTGAGGTCCATCGACCCGCCATCATCGCCACAGATAATATATGCACCATCCTTCATGGGTGCTATGTTCTGCTTATACATGGTGAATGTCCTGTCCGTCGAATAGGCATTGACACCCGTCTCGTACGACGATGAAGATCGGTATTGTTCAAAACCGTTTAAGGAGTCACGTGCAATGCCGAACACACGATGGTGGTAATCTGCATTAGCCCACCTGTCCCACAAAACACTCCCGTCGCTGCCAAGGTACGATCCCGTTAGCGTCACGCCGTACTTGATGGCAAGGTTACTTTCCACCTGTCGTCGTTCCATGGGATTTAGCACGCGTGGGTAGGCGATAAGTTCGCCTACGTACACACCAGTCCCAACAGTAATGGATGACGAGTGGTCATAGCCCCATACGGAATGGTCGGGTTTGTCTGCACGGTATTGCGTGGTAACACGTACGAGCGTGTCTGCATATGCAAAGACGTTGTCATGTGGTAAACCATAACTCTCTGCCCCGTTGCGTGACACACTATATATTGATTCTGGATGTTGGCCTGCATCTGCTTTTTGCCCGAAGAGACCGATGACGGTACCTTGTCGCAGTCCGTCGATATTAACATGGCCAGTGAGTCCACCTTGTGAAGTATCAAGCAAAGGGTGTCCGTTAATCTGGGTAGCGGAGTCTTGGCTTGTCACCAAATACCAATAACCTTGTCCGCTCACCCCACCTGGAGACTGGGCATGAGTTACATGGAAGGCAATAGGAAGTGATGCTAGTAATGCAAGGGATTTCAAAGAATAGTCCATGTGAATAGTTTTTTGAATTATCTATTGTCCGAAATGAATTATCGAGAATAATGATACTGAGTTAGAAATACGTATTGATAATTATATAAAACCATACGAATAATGCGATGCTAGGAAGTGTTAACTTACATTTAACGATAGATGAACTTCTTTTTGTTCTTGATATACAATCCGTTCTTTTGTGGTGTTACCACTGGGCGACCTTGCAAGTCATAGACAACTTTATCACCTTTTCCTTTAGCACTCGACTTACTTATGCTACTCGTTATTGGCTCCTTGAAAAAATCCTCACATGTGAAGATACGCTTGCCATTCTCATAGCAGGAATCCAAATCTGTGAATGTATATTCCCATTCATTAGAAATGATAGCTAATTTAATGGTGTATAAAACGTCTTTAAAAATGTCCCCAGCACAACCAACACCCTCTACCCAATTACTGACAATATCTTCAGGAAACTCTTCATAGAATTCTTCGTTAGAGAATCTCAAGCGTCGGAAATGATTGTCACCGACAGAAATCGTATCCGTTGTCATTAGCAACAATTTGGGCCATTTCAACCCAAACTCCCAAAATGCCTGTGGGTTTTCTTGGAAATCGTATAAAACTTTAGCTTCCTGCTCGAATTTGGGGATATACATCACCTTCCTGTCAATCTCATACATGGCACAATGATACGTTGTGTCTTCTGAACAAAGATACATCTTCTTACATTCCTTGTCGTTGATGAGCGTATCTCCTGTTAACAAGTAGGAATAGTATATATCCTTTTCAATACGTATGTTCTCAAAGAAATTCCCATAATGGTAAACTGCATGTTGATACCAACATTTCCCTTCGGAGAGAAACTTTCTGTATCCTAAGTCTTGGGCTTGAATTGCCATGCAAATGATTAGCATTGTCATAATAAAATTAGATCTCATAGCTTATATCAATGATATTGGTTATTATTTGCAAAGATAAAAATATTATTTATAAATTACAAACTATTGTTAATTATTTGGTTTAATAACTAAAGTCGCCCCTTTCTTTACTTCAAAATTGTTTTTTATGAAGACTTCTTTTTGAAAGTTTATATTAACCATTCCATTCTTTATTTCAACTGGTCCATGAGGCTTAATATCAGTCACGTCTTTACCTATCACAATGTTTTTCGAAAATAGATTTCTATTTCCTTCTATTTCTTCATCTTGTAAATAGATAGTATCGTTAACTATGGTCATTATATATGGAACGAATAACTGCTTCGTAATGCAAACTCCCAAAGTATCTCCATCATTAATATTGATAGTTGCCGAAGTTGTGTCATTTAAAATAATATAGTTTTTATTTCCATATTCATCTGTCACAGAAAAACAGATCCTACAAGTGTCAGTTTCAGTGTTCACGGTAAAAATGCCATCTTGAAGCGAACAGTCGATTCCTGTAAATCTTTTTGGTTGATATGTGAAAATCGGCATTTCTGGGTCACCTATGGGATTTGTACCAAAAACTATCCATCTTTGGCAAGTATTATGTTTCAATGTTGAATATGGGAAGGCATGAACTTTAGTATAATCGACTAGTTTTCCAAAATTTAAGCTGCATAAATTTCTAAACATTGTATTATAAAATATACCGTTAAATTTTGGTGTATCGCTTATTTTTGTATAATCGTCTATATTATTAGTATTAGGAAATCTAAAAAAACTTTCTTTTGAACATCCCAAATATGCTATTATACCAGAGTCTTTATTCTTTATGAAACTCTCACTCAAACAATCATCAGTACCAATGAAATCATTTGTGTGACAAGCAGATGTTGTTATAATCGTTGGTTGTGGATTATGAAGAACAGATGCAAATCCGACCCCATAAGAATCTCCGTTATGCTCCATCTGATAAGTAGCATATAACCCATGTGTCATAATATCCACAAAAGCGAATCCATTAGATAATTGTGCTTGTAAGTTCTCACTTGAGAAATCATAGCCATCACCTCCAGGAAAATCTGTTCTTGTGTCATAAAATCTAATCCTTTGTCCTTGCCACTTATCCTTAATATAAATATTATAAAGTAAATCTCCAGTTTTCTCCGAATCACTAATATTGAGAGAATCATCAAGAAAATCAATTTTACATCCCGCCATAAGTAGAGAGTTATTCCAATTTTCTATTGGTGGATTTTTCTCATAGTTTATAATCTTATTGACAACTGCGATAACATCTTCTGTTGTTCGAACAGGTAGTCGTGCCAATGTTATTTCAGGTTCAAAATCAATATAGCTAAAATCTTCACCCATAATGTCATCATTGTTCTTGTTCCAGTTAAATGATCCTCCAAAACATGCATAGAACATATCAACAGGCATTTTTGTTGAGTATTGTATCTGATTAGAAAAAACAACATTCATATCATAAAAAAATGCTGGTATAATGTTGTCGTCTCCACCTAACAACGCATATTGAATGCTATCGTTGTCATATCGGTCTTTCAAATAATGTTTTATTTTTAGTTGCAAGAGACTATCGTTATAATTCTCGTCAATCTGCTGCACTGTGACAATCCTCGTTCTTACACCTTTTTGGTTCTTCCAATCCGCTAGTGGCATAAATGCTGATACTAAAGATGAGTCGGTAATTATTACGTAATCGAAATTGTCGTCATCCAAAGAAGATACTCTCCTTGCTTTTCGTGGAAGCATGGATGTTGGATACAAAATATCCATATCATCTGGATTAACAATCATATTCCTCACGTCATCCCTGAAATCCTCACACAACGCTCTTTCTCCGCCTATATTGATGGTATCATCTTCATACGAACTTATAGTAATTTCAAATTGACTAATCAATGACAATGATCGAGTGGCTACATTATATTTAAATGGGGAAACACACATATTTACCATCCTATAGCCTCCAATGGAAGTTACACATGTGTATTCAAATATAGTATCTGGGTATATCGTACTTGTTGACATTATCGTATTTTGATTCATAACAGAGCCAATCCCTGCTGGAATGATTTCTGGATTGTCAGCCATGTCAATATCCATTAGTATGGTTTGGCTTACAATATTTACTGAAACGCCAGAACATACATCATTTCTGCCTATCAGAACATTTACGTCTATGAATGGCAGTGAAGGTGCTGTGATGTCATTGCGGTAAAAGATGTCGTGTATTTCAGATCCAATCACTAAATTGCTATCATTATCATACGTATATGTAAAATCATTCGCATTGAAACTCAAGACAATCTGTTTCGTTGTCTGAGCCAACAAATTGCTACATAGAAGAACAAACGAAAATATAGCAATAAGTTGTTGATGTGTTGTTTTCATTTTCTTCTGTTTACTTAACTACAATCATCCTTTTCGTAGCCACCACCTTGCCGTCGGCGATGAGTGAGTAGATGTACATGCCTGCGTCCATCTTGTCGGCATGGATAGTCATAATGGTATCGCCACGTCCCTCTATCACGTGTTGCTCCATCTGCTTTCCGCTCAGGTCATAGATATACAGCATTGCCGTCTTCACCGTCTCAGGCAAGTAAATGGCAATGTCTGTCTTGCCGCTGAATGGGTTTGGCACGTTCTGATTCATTCCAGCTATGTCTGTAATCGCTGATTCTATGTCTGTTGTCTCTTCTCCTACTATTTTGGCTTTTCTAACTAACGGAGAAGATAGTTGTTCTACCTTGGCATTGAGTTCCTTGATGCTTTGGATAAGCACGGGAATCAATTCCGTGTAATTTACGGAGAGATATCCGTTATCATTTTCATATACTAAGTCGGGATAGACCTGTTGTAACTCTTGTGCAACAAGACCAAAATGCGTTTTCTCATATACAGGGTTTGTCCATGTGTTTGACCTCTTTCCTTCGTTTGCTTTTTCCGTAGAATTGACGGTGTTTGGTTCCAACAAATCAGCGTTATACTTGTATGAGATGGGGGATAGCAGATTCAATTTGTCAAGAGTCCCTTCATCATCTTCATTCAACTCCCTAACCTCTTCTTTTAAACGTAAGTCTGAATTGCTGACAACGGTAGCAACCAACGTTCCAGTTACTTTCACGTTACCACTGAAATAACCAGCAAACCTACCGTCTGAAACAGGTGTGGAAATTCCAAATGAACCATATACGCCGGCACCTCCATAACCGTCATAACTACCTACATCGCCAAATGTTTGCCCTGTTGAGCTCATTCCTTCTGCAATGCCTGTAATGGATTGAGACCTTTCATTGTCATATCCATAGTCATTTACCACATTCGATATCATACCGAAACAATTTTTGATGTTTCCAGTATGATATGCACACGTGCTAAGCTGCATTCCAATCGGAAATGTCTCACTATTGGATAGATTGCTAATGTAATAGGGTAGGTCAAATGTATAGCTGTTGGATGACCCCGTAAGTTTAAGAACACGAGAGCGTCCACTCAGATTCAATGCCCATGTGTTAGAATCCGTTGAGGATATGATATCTTTGCAATGCAGTGTTTTATAAAGCCATGTACTTCCACCAGAATTGACTTTCAGTTGTGCAAATAATGTTGTTGGCATGATGAATACCAAAAGGATGATGTTTTTTTTCATGTTGTTTAGCATTATTAGGTTAATGATTGATTAATGAGTAATGGAGGCGCACTATACGATAAAGCTTTGTCGGAACGCCTCCTGCAGGGACATTATATTAACTCATAGTATTTGCAGATTGTTTTATATCAACAACTTACGCTTTAAACGGTAGAAAACTAAATCCGTAGATTCTATGAGCGATAAAAAAGTCGAGGATTTAACACTTTTAACTTTGTTACCGGTAGATAAACTTCTTGCCGCTTTGGATGTAGAGTCCGCCACGCTGTGGGGTCTGCACCATGCGCCCTTGCAGGTCGTATATGGCAGCGTCCATGCTTGGAACCGTCGCCCATCCAACCGAGTCCACCACCTTCACCTCGGGATAAATCTGCTTGCCGTCCTCATAGCACGAGACGAATTTTGTATGGTCACATATGCAAGTGGGCATGGGATATGGGTCTGGGTGCAGAATGCCCTCGTATCCACCTATTCCCTCTATCCAATCATAAGCCTCAAAACCGTCATCATACAAATTGAAATTGAAACGGTTGAACATTTTGCCGTTCAACTCTATCGTGTCAACTTTGTTCAGGTACACTAAACTAAAGGGGTCGTCCTCTGTAAAACGCTCATGACCGGCGGGTATCGAGAAGTCATACTTCAACGGCTTCACCTCCTTGGCGGCTGGAACCACATAAACCTTCATGCCGTCCTCAACCCATGCCCCTATATAGGTGGTAACGCCCTTGGAGTCACGATACATCTTCATGGCTCTCTCGCCTCCAATCACCGTGTCGCCACGAAGCACGTAAGCCATGTTCCATCTCGACTCCACATGGTAAGGCGGCTCGTCTATGTCATCGTAATGCACGTAGGTATAGTTCCATGTCTTGCCCTCCTTCAGCATGGGATGGTAGGGCAGGCGGCTAGTCTCGGGAAAACAGTCGTTTTCCATGCCGAAGTCATCGTAGGTGAAGATCGTGTCGCCGTCCAACGTGCAACTCTCTAAATAATGGTCGCGGATTTTTCTAAAGACAGTGGGATCTAGCAGCTCCCTTGGGTTGCCAATTCCTTGCACCCAATAGCAGTCCACTTTGTCGTAATACATATTATTGTCTGACGCGATGCGGAGGCGGCGAAGCGGCACGTCGCCCACATACAACGTGTCCACGGACAACGCCCGCACCGTTTTCCCGATCCGGTAGTCTAAGGGATAGATGACGGTTTCCTCTCCTGGGTTCAACCCATAGTCATACAGTAGGTGGGGCGTTCCCATATACATCCTACCATTCCAAATGTCCACATGGATGTGGAACACGCGAAGACCCTCCTCATGAAGGAAGCCTTCTAAGACTGGGACTCCTTGTTCCTCCTTAAACAACCCTTTATAATCAACGCCATTGATGACAGTGTCGCCCTTGATGAAATACTTGGCAGTTCCTGACTCCCAATTACCATCGTATCGCGCATACTTTGTAAACGCGTTCCATGCCTTACCCTCCACCACCATTGAGCGGAAGGCATCCTGGGCAAATAGGCTTAAAGAAAGAGCAATTGAAAGAAGTAATATCGGTCGTCTCATGCTATTTTGCAAATTTAGATAAAAAATTCGAATTATAAGCCTGTCCAATAAAGAAATTTCATTCCCCTTCAAAGGGTAGATACTATTTTTTGTTGTATATTAAATATTTGTCTTAAAATCTATTCTCCTGTTGAAATGATAAGTTCGGCTCCTATTTATAAATTAACTTCTTGCCACCTTGGATGTAGAGTCCGCCACGCTGTGGAGTCAGTACCCTGCGGCCTTGCAGGTCGTATACGTCATGTTCGTAAGACATCCACTCATTGATCGTCTTCACTTGAATGGAAGTCAGTGCGTTTGAGAGTCCTTCTCTTGTGAATATCGTCTTGCCATTCACTTCCACAGACACCAACCAACCATAGTTGGGTATCATGGGGGCGGTCTTCATCAGATGCTCCAACGTAGTGCCTATTCCTTCTATCCATATGGTCGTCTCATCCCAATAGTCGAACGAGGGCAACCATTTCAGGTAAAACAAACGAAATGCTTGGCCATCGACATTTACCTTTTTAATGCTATCGACTTCATATTTGCTTCCATTTGCCGAGAATTGCGTCCCTACCTCCTGCGAGAAATCATAGAGTTTGTTCAAACTACCATTATGGCCAACGGTGTAAACCTTATTGTCCTCCTCAAAGATGCCTGAAACGAAAGCTACGGAGTCGTCACTGATAATATAGTCGTTGTTTTCCGTATAGAGCTTCTTGCACCTATAATCCCCGATGACAGTATCTCCCTGGATGAAATAAGTGAAATCGTGACAATACATAGGGGGTGATTGTCGATGAAAATGCCACACCTTACCCTCCTCGATAAACTTTACTTTCTCCTCCTGTGCAAGGATTACGCATGGTGTTATCAAAAACAAAAAAAGTAATGTTTGTTTCATATCAATGTCTGTTTATTCGATGCAACCATATCTTATTTCCACTTCAGCTCCCAATGGTGGGGAGAAATCATGACCTTGAGCCATCTTTATCTTTCCACCATCCTCAAGGATGATCTTGCATCCTTCCTCCATTTCCAAAATGACATTGTTTAGCCAACCACCTTCTTTGACAATCAAAGTGCATCCATTTCTCAATATTAACTTTGCGCCATTATAAAAATTCAGCCTGTTGTCAACTTCGAATCTTACACCACTCAAAATCTCTGTATGGAAATGAACATATTGCGCATGATAAGCATTGGTTGAATTATTATTGCTTGGTATTACTATTACAGGGTAATGGTCAGGTACAATGTCCTCTAACCTCCCATACATGTTAATACTTCCCACATCTGGGTTTGTATCATCACCATCTGGAAAATATGGTGCCCAAGATGGTAAAGAGGAGGGAGGTGTACCAATCCCCCAATTATAATAGCCATCTCCATCCAAGTCTTCACAGATGATGTCATCATCTGTGTAATTCAAAGTCCTGATGGGTGTTTCAATACTTAACAAAAATATTAAAGCTGATAAATCATTAAAAATAACGTACATATATCCATCTGTATTGTATAGACCCCAACTATTTTTAAATTTCCAATATGTCATTCCAATTCGAGGGTCTCCTGATTCAACTGTATTTCCAAAATTATCAGGATATTCTTCAGGATTAATGTCAACTAACCTCATTCCCTCATAAATCTTTCCAAATCCTGTTAATATCATTGAATGTCCCCATCTATCATGATCGTTGTCAATTATTCCAGCAGAAATGCAAGCTATTAGAGGACCCTTACGAATTAGATTTTTTTTAATTAAATCCTCGTTAGATGTAAATTCAGAATGGTAGTTTGTTATGGAAATGACATTATTAGGCGTTATCTGTTCTCTTGTACATACTTGAGGCTTATTATATTTGAAAGAGTCATCTTCTTCCATTATTGCACCCCTTGATTTGATATAATATAATGCTTTCATAGGAGGTATGGAAATTGGGGTGTCAGGGACAGGGTTATAAACACAGCATGATGCGAGTTCTTGTTCCGACAAGTCAAAATTAATCTTACGATTGAAATAAAGGTTCGTCATGGCCTCTAAACATCCTATTGTTGCAAATGCTACGCAATAAGGGGTTGAAGATTGGTTTTTAATAGAAGTCATCCAATTTTTACCATGTCGATTTCGCCAATCAAATTCTTCTATGAATTGTGAATTGGATTGTGTTGGTGCACTTTGTGCTGTACCTATATCGATAATACCGCCATAATAATATTCTAAACACCCTGTTGATGTAGAATCTACACAACCAAGAATTGACATTTTTGTTTGATATGGTTGCAAGCTCACCTCTGTCACTCCTGCCAGCCATAGCTTATTATGGTTTATGTTGTATTGATTTATCCTATCTACCTTATTTTGGATTTGCTGTATTTTTACACTGTCAATTAAGGTTTGCAACGATGCTGGAGCATGATGAATCGGAGATGGCGTAGTAATGATACCAATGGATTCAATATGCAATTCAGCATGATGGATGTATAATAATAATTGGGATGGTCTAATTCCACTTAACACCGAAGTCTCTTCGCAGTAGCCAGTAAAAACCAAGGTGTCATTTTCCGTTAGTTCAGGATAAGTTTCTGCAACCAAATATTGTCTACCTACATCATCCATCAAGATGACACGAACCAAGAAGTCTGAATCCAACGTGTTTATGGACATATTCATAGATAGTCCGTAAATCTGTGTAATATTAGCAAACAAATCGAGAGTCGAGTTCGATAGAAAAGTGCTGTCTACAGATATATTTTGAACGTTAGCGGACGGTCGAATCATAAATGGAGATGAGGGTTGGGCTACGGTTTGCATGAAATAAAAAAGCGACAAACCCATTAAACCCCATAATCGCAATATGTTATTTCTCATTATCGTTTCCTCATAACTTTATTTCACGACAATCATCCTTTTCGTAGCCACCACCTTATTGTCGGCGATGAGCGAGTAGATATACATGCCGGCTTCCATCCTGTCGGCGTGAATGGTCATGGTCGTATTGCCGCGCCCCTCGATGGCGTGCTGCTCAATTTGCTTACCGCTCATGTCATATATGTAAAGTGTTGCAGTCTGTATGTTCTCGGGCAAATAGATGGCGATGTCCGTTTCGCCGCTAAATGGGTTGGGTACGTTCTGGTCCATCCCAGCAGCGTCGGCAATGGCGGCATCTATCCCTGTGGTTTCTCCCATTTCTAACGCCATCGCCTTGGCACTTGCGGCAGAGGGACTGCGCATCTCGTCCACTTGTGCCTTCAGTTCCTTGATGGATTGCAGCATGATGGGAATTAATTCCGTATAGTTTACTGCGAGATAGCCATTATCATTTTCATAAACAAGGTCTGGGTAGATTTCTTGTAGCTCTTGGGCTACCAATCCATAGTGTTTCTTCTCCATAACCTGATTAGGACGTTCTTCCGTATTACCGTATTTTTCCACCAAGGCTTTCATTTCATCGTCCATTTCCTTTCCATCGGCTTCCTCACTCTTGTAATTATACTTGATTGGGTTGAGGAGATTAATCCTTTCAAGGACACTCTCACCGTCATCAATTTCTTCGATGTTTTCTTTTAGGCGACCGTCAGAACTGCTCACTACCACTCCGTTGATTGTACCTGTCACCTTGACATTCCCTTGGAAAAAGCCCGCATAGCGTCCATCTAACCCAGCTTGAGTAGGCGTTCCAGAAGAGGCATATAAACCCGCTCCCATAGCACATTGGCCAGGCAAGAACGATTGAATACCAAACACCTTTCCTGAATTGCTTGTACCCCCAGATGCGGCGGCACTTAAACCTATTATGGTCGGATTATATGTATAATTAACGGCACTAATCTCTATCCCGCATGTCAATGTCGGTATATTGGAATTGTTCTCCACTTTTAGGGCGGAGGTTGGAGCATATTCGTCTTTGATATATTCGCCCTTAATGCTTAACACTGTCTTGCCGGCACCGCTTATCATGGCATCCGTGCCACTTTCACCAGTGCATCCCACAGTAAATGAGGACTTTAAGGAATCCGTGACATTTACACCGACTCTGCCTATTGAATCAACTTTTAACTGCGCAAATGTACATGTAGGTAAGGTAAATACAAAAAAGATAATAAATTTATTCATGTTGTTTAGTGTTATTAGGTTAATGATTGATTAATAAGTAGTGGAGGCGCACTAAGCAATTGAGCTTTGTCTGCACGCCTCCTGCTAGGATATTTATATAGGGATGTTCTAAAAATTAATTGACTGATAGTCAGATATTTCTGTCGATAATTCGATATAATTTGGTACCTTTGCAGTACCAAACGA
>OCTX012259540.1_pt1 | contig 18905 bp, 16 predicted proteins | sample 1539691 | NCBI WGS metagenome assembly OCTX01 (sample SAMN02144231, study PRJEB22623) | gut metagenome | biome: sheep rumen | host: Ovis aries | place: New Zealand | reverse complement strand
CGCCGTCACATGGAGCGTACGCTTCTCCTGATGCAGGCGGGGCGATACAGGCAAGGCAATCTGTCTGTTTCCCAAAACAATATCCGTACCCTCGGGAGCGCCTACCACAAGGCCGCGCCCCACCGTACTCATGTACACCACGCCGAAGTTGTTCATGTCGCCCTGGACGAGGTTGCCGTTGCCGGGGCCGCCGAACTGGTGGGCGTCGTCGTTGATGCGCTCGAAAGTCTTGCACTTGTCAGTACTGCGGTAGATACCAATCGGGTCGCCTTCCTTCGCGGCACCCCAAATAAAGATGGTCTCGTAAGCAGCACCTTCCTTCGCCTTGCCGACACCCACGGCGATGGCGGTGCTTGCGCCCTCACAGCGGTTCCAGGTTTCGCCACCATCTTCGGTATAGGCAAGGCCGTTTTCGCTATAACCCTTCGCGAGCCACATTTGCGCTTGGTCCATGGGAACCCACAGGTGTCCCTCGCGACCGGGGACGGTACGTATAAGGCCACCCCCATTGTAATACTCGCCGGCACTCTCGTTCTGCAGGCGCGCCGTGGCTGCATTAAAGTTCTTGCCGCCGTCCTTGGAGCGGTAGAGCGTGCCCATGGCGTTCATCACGTAGAACGCATCGGCATTCACCGGGTCGGCGACAATGCGCGCATACTGCGTCTGCTCGCCCGTCTTGGTCTCAGTCCAGCTCACCCCGTTATCGTCGGAGCGGTAGACGCTTGCACTCTGGTCCGGGCGGTGCAAAATCACCTTGCCGTCAGCAGAGAGCACCACCAGGCCCTTCTCGCCCTTGAGCGTCGTCTTGAGGCTGTCCCAGGTCTTACCGTAGTCTTCGGAGCGGTACATCACCTTGTAGTTGATGGCCTCGTACTGCCCGTAAACCGTGATGACACCCGTGCGCACCAGGGAGCCCGATTGCGCGGCGTAGCCCATGCTCTCGGTCGTGCCCACAATCGGCTTGGGGCGATCGTAGCTTTCGTTGATGTTGTAGTAGCTGGCGCCGTCATAGTCGCCAATCGCCGTCACCAGGGGGCCACCAGGAATGCTCACCACATCGAGCGGGACAGTTTCCTCGATGCCGCGGCTCTGGAACTTCCACACCGGCACGTCGGCGGTGATGTCGTCCGTCTGGAAAACGCCGTTGCCGCTGGTGACCCAGACCTTTTTGCTGTTGAACGGGTCAAACTCAATGGAGCCCGCCCAATGGATGGCGTTGCCGTGGATCCAGGCGTTGCCGTTCTCGTCCATGTTTACGCCGTCGTTGTAGTGCTGGCCGTGCTTCCACGTCTTGCCGCCGTCCGTCGTCACGTAAATGCGGTCGCCGTAGTTCTCGGTGCCGTCCTTGTAGTAATGGCGGCCGGTGTACTTGCCCAAGGTCGTCACCACAATGTGGTTCTTGTCTTTGGGGTCAATAGCAATGCCGCCGTAGCTGCTCTGGTCCACTTCCAGCTTCATCTGCTTTGCGGCATTGGGGTCACCGTTGTTCACCTCCACGCTGTCGGAGGGCGTGATATCGGTCCACGCGCCCGAGGCCATGTTGTACTTGAACACGCCGCCACGGCTAATGTTGTAAGGGCCAGGACCGTCAGCAAACGTGATGAACATGTCGCCGTCCACGATCTTGGCCCTATGGGGCATGAGCCCCGAGGGGGCGCCGGCAACCACACTCCAAGTCTTGCCGCCGTCCTTACTCACTTGAAAATTGTCCTTGGTCTCAGAAATGCCTAGGTAAATAGTCGAGGTGCTGCCATCGGCGAGCTTGCCACCCGCTTTGTCAAAGAGCACAAAGCTGATGCCGTTGACGCCGTTCAGGCTGCTCTCGGTCGCACTCGAGAGCGCCACCTGGTAAAGGCTGGTCCATGTCTTACCCGCGTCGGAACTCTTGTAAAGCCCCTTGGTACGGCTCCCGCAAAGCACTATATTCGAGTTGTTGGGGTCCACCGCGAGCTTCTCGCCCGTCTGGCGGCCCATGCCGTTGCCGTGGGCGAGCATTTCCACGTAGCTCGTGTCCCAGGTCTCGCCGTAGTCGCTGCTGCGGAGCACCGCCGTGCGGCCCTTGCTAAAGTATCCCGTACCGCCCAGCACGTAGATTTTCGCGGGGTCGTTCGGGTCCAAAGCAAAAGCCTCGGTACCGTAAAGGCCCACGTCGTTCTGAGAAATCCAGTCCATCAGGGGAATCCAGCGTGAAGTAGTCGCGTCCCAGCGGTAAATGCCGCCCACGTCGGTGCGGGCATAAATCAGCCCCTCGACCTGCTCGCTGGGCATCACGGCGCTCACAAAGCCGCCGCCATCGAAGCGGACATTGCTCCAGTTGTACTTTTCGGCAAACGCCGTTCCCGCCATAAGCGAAACCAGCGTCATTTCTGCAAGAACTATTCTTCCGAGCATGCGGACTCCCATACTGTAAATTTTCCGATATTAAACTAAATCAAAGAAGCCCAAACCGCCTTTTTTTTCGTTCCCGAGCCGAATAAGCGTTTATGTAAACACAACATGCGGTTTCCCTTTACAAAAAACGCCCTTTTTGTTAAATTTTGAACAATGCGGGAGTAGCTCAGTTGGTAGAGCGCGACCTTCCCAAGGTCGATGTCGAGGGTTCGAGACCCTTTTCCCGCTCGAAAAGAAATCCACATCCATCGTGGATTTCTTTTTTTCATTTTTTCTATCGTTGTTGCATGTATTTTAGCAAAACAAATCTTGGAATTTTACTTCTCGCCATCGTGGCGGGCTCCACCACCCTCCACGCCGAAGAAAAATCCATGTGGCAAAAGTTCAAGGACTTCTTTTCGCCTGTACCGACGGTCGAGGGCGAAGGGCCCGAGTACGACGAACTGCGGGCGCTCGACCAAGAAATCAACAAGTTGGAGGGCAAGTACTCCCGCGAACGCAGGCCAAATAACAAGCAGCGCATCAAAAAGGAGCTTGACCAACTGAAGTCGAAGCGCGAAGCCCTCGCCCAAAAAATCAAGGCCAAGGAAGCCGCAGCCAAGAACCAGCCCAAGCCCGCCCCGAGCAGCGCCAAGCCGCAAAGTTCCTCTTCCGTCACATCCTCTGCCGCTACAGCAGTCCCGGTTTGCGGGCACGACACGGTCTTTGTCCACGACACCGTCACCGTGCACGACACGCTCTACGTGATTGTCGCGAACCCAAAGGCAACAGCCGATTCCACGCAGTCCAATACCGCGGCAGAAGCCCCTACGGTTCCAGGTAATAAGTAGGCCTGATGCCGAGGGCGATCTCGTCCGCAGCCAAAGCGGCAGCGGGCACGTTCCTCCCCACAACAAGCGCACTGTCAAAACCGGCGACAGCGGCACCATAGACATCGGTCCCAAGCGTATCGCCCACCATCAGCACGCGGGCTCCCGCCGGGAGCGATTCGCGCACGCGGTCCCAAATGGCGGGGAAAGGCTTGCCAAAGTAGTAAGTCGCAGGGTCACCCGCATCCAGGCGCATGCGCTCGGCGAGCGCCCCCGAAACGGGCTTGCGCGTGCCGTCAATGTTCGGCGCCCAGGCGTCGGAGTTGAGCACCAGGAGCACGGCCCCCGGGCGACGAAGAATTTCCACCGCATGGGCGTACATTTCGTCCGTCGCAGTCGAAGATGACACCGCCACCACCGGCGACACAGGGTTCTCCACGGCGGCAATCCCGCACTCGGCAAGCACGTTCACCCCAGTGGCACGTCCAATGTAATAGGTGTCGCGGGGGGCGTCCGGCAGGCGCTTCACAAAATCCTTGAGCAGGCTCCCCGACGAAACCGTCTCCGTCTCGACAAAGTCGAACCCGCGAGCATCGGCCTCGGCCGCCAGCACGTCGTCGGTATTGGAGGCGGCGTTCGTCACAAGCCGCAGTTGCTTGCCCGCGGCACGCAACGCACGGAACCATTCCAGCGCCCCGGGGTACACGAAATCGCCGCGGTTATAGAGAGTCCCGTAACCGTCAAAGCAAAAGGCGTCATAGCGGTCCAAGAGTTCCGCCATGCGGACTCGGCGAGGTTCCGCCCCCGCACGGTGAGCGCAAGCCGCGGGCCGCCCTCCCAAGAAAGACTCGACAATAGATTGGTAGCGTTTGTAGATGGATGTCTCGAACGGGTCCATGGTTTGAGACCGCCTATCGACGCATCACGCCAAAGACGCGGGTCGCGGCACCCAAGTTGCGGTCGGTACGGAAAACGATGTTGCCGTCGTACTCCACCGCGACAATGATGTTCGCGAGGTAAGCTCCCGTCGCCACGCGGCGACGGTTGCCATCCATCAGGTTCCAGCGCAATCCTAAGCGGGTCGGCGAGTACTTGAACCTAGGGTCATCTCCCTTCACGTCCATTTTGGTCCCGACCACATACGAACCCAAGTTCGTGTAGATCTTCACACTGCAAAGGAACTGCACCTTGGACGGGTCAATAAAAACTTTTTCGTCCATGCCCAACGCCTCGCGCAGGGCGTTCTCAAACTCGGCGCCCATCACCTCCATGGAGACCTGCCAAACGGAGTCTCGCAGGGAATCCTCGGCGCTTTCGAACACCAGCTGGAACACGGGCGCATTCTCGTTCTCGTCGCCGTGCTCCACCGCCATCACCGGGAACTGCACGTCAAACGGGTAGAATCCCGTCACCGGGAAGAACTTCGCTTGGCTGGTGGTTGCGTTCCGGAGGGAGTCCCTCGCACAGCCGCCCACAAAACGAATCGAATCCCTTGTGGAAAGTCGTTCCTTCTCGGTCAAGTCCCCGGGCAATTGCAAGGTCACCTGGTCTTTCCAGTGCCCCCACACCATGCTGTTCACCGAGAGCAAGCGTACCGTCGAGTCCTTGGTCCCCTTGAATTCAAAGTGGGAAACGCAGCCCTCGTCCAGTTGGACGCTCTCGGTAAAGTTCAGGGTCAGCGTATCGGGAGCCTTGCCGCGGTAGCTTTTTAGGTGAGCGTTCGAAATCGTGGGTGCCATGCCGTCCCTGATGTTCAAGGGGTACTCGATGCTGTCGGCCACATAAAGCGTGGCATTACCAAAATTCATGCCGGCGTAGTCCTTGCGATCCCTCGCCGTGAGCGGCATAAACCGTTCCTGTTTCGCCTTCAGGTCCACGAGCACCTGGCGGTTGTTGGAGGGGTCCAGCGACATCTGCGCAGAGCGGACTACGTAACGGGACTTCACGCCGCTGGAATCGAGCCAGTCAAAGACAAGGCTATCAATCATCGTCGTGAGGTATTCCTGCGAAATAACTCCCAAAAAACGGAGGGAGACCAGGTCCATGCGACCGTCGCCGTCAGCGTCACGGAAGTAGTTCTGCTTGGAGTTCGGCGGGATAGGGCTCTGGATGAATGCGCCAAAAGCCCCGCTACAGAGCAGGGTCAACAAAAACGCATATTTCAACAAGGACCTACGCATCACTCCTTAATATACCATAATCCCGGCCCTCGACGGGTATCACCAGCTGCAATTTTGACAGCGTTTTGATGTGTTTCTCGAAAACGGCCTTAAAATCCTCACCCAGAACCTCCTCATCGTCATGTTCCAAGTTGTACGATACGTAGCTCCCGTCGGGGAAAATGCTGATGCAGCAGTCCCAGGTGATGTCGCCTTCCAGTTCTTCTTGGTCGTCGTCGCGGTCCTGGCTTTCGAGCATTAGCATGGGGCGCGGAGCCGGGATGGGTTCGGCGTGACCATTCTCGTAAATAAAGTAGTTACGGCTGACGAGTTCGTGTTCCAACGCCATGGTACTGGGCACGCGGTCGAACTCGTTGCGCAGGCGACGGATGTTGCCCAGGTCGTCTTCGTAGGGGTCCTCGAAATCCTTGGGAAGCACCACCTGGTGGTAGTCGAACTTTTTTCCGCTCGCGGCATAGTTGTCGAGCCACGACTGGGGCGGCTCCGGACGCAACGTCAAAAAGTCCTCGAACGAGTCGAGAATGTCCTGGAGGCGGGAATTCCACGGTTCCGCCTTTTGCGACTGCACCAGGTCCATAAAGTTCTTGAGGCGTTCTTCGCCAGGGATGGACGAAAGTTCCTCGCCCGGTACACTGCTCATATCAAATTCACTCATTTTTTTCATTCCAAATCAAACATTCATTCCTGGATCCTTCGACTTCGAGGCTTCGCCTCGGAGTTCACCCTGAGCTTGTCGAATGGGCTCAGGATGACACATTACCACATTTCCTCTGTCTTCACGGTAAGGCTCATCGCGATGTCCTTCTCGTAATACGCGGGTTCGTTGATGAAAATCGGCCACACGCTAGTGCTCCCGTCCGCTTCGCCCTCGTACAAAATGTCCTTGCCGTCAAAGGTGCGGAACAGCTTGTCTCCTTTCTTGAGTTCGCAGTAGTCGTGGCCGTCCAAGTCCGGGTGGATCATCGCGGCAATCGGGGCGCCCGCCCACGCCTTGGGGTAGCCCAAGTCTCGCAGCTGGGTGTAAACATCTACTTTAATGGGGGCTCGGGTCTGGAGTTGCCCCCGGTTCCATTCCTCGGTCAGTTCCAGGTAGCGCTGGACCAGTTTCTCGGAACGCTCAAAGATAGAGGCGTTCAACGTGCCGTGCTGCTGCGGCCCAATTTCAATGCAAACGTCCGCCTTGGCGACCGTGCCAAAGTACGGCGACACGCTGCGTTCCTCGGGCTGGTAATAGATCCAGGTGTCTTCAAATTCCTGCGTGAGCACGGCACTCGCTTTCATGGTGAACGGATCCCGCGCCGAAAGGATCAAGCACAGTCCCATGTTCGAACCCGTGTTGTGCACGTCGAGCAACAGGTCCGTTTTGGTGTTTGCGCCCTTGGGGCCAAACAATTTGTTGAGTTCACGGGCGCGGCGGAACTCGTACTGGTCCACATCCGCTGTAGAGTCCAAGCAGACCTGCGAAAAAGCACGATTCAAGTCGTGATCGCGGTAACGTCGGTTGAGGCGCATGGCCTCCGGGTTGCCGTACACAAGCTGTACATTCGCACTGGGACAAAGAGTGTTGTAGCACCCGGGATTCTCCATCCACTTTTGCACCAAGGCGACCCCGGTACGTTCGTTCCCGTGGGTTCCTCCGGCAACCACAATGTTCTTGATTGTAGTCATGTTAGATATTATAGCAAAAAAAGGCGCAAGAGTTTCCTAACGGATTGCAGCGTCAATCACTTTCTAACACTTTTTTCTTATTTTTGCAGAAGAACGGAAGGAGAGATTCTATGCGCAAAACAATTATCGGTGGAGTGGCAGCAGCATTATTTGTAGCCTGTTCGGGCGAAGACGACATCGTCACCTTGGATAAAAAGCTTCTACAAGCCGAGACCATCTACGACCTGGGAAAATGCACAGATGCGCGTAAAGGCGAAGTCGTTTTTGTCGAGGACAAAGACGAGGATTTCCTCTGCTATTCAGGCAAATGGATTCCCGCCAGTGAATTTGACGCGTCTAGCGATGCGGATTCGTTCGAGAGTTCGACATCTGAAAAAACATCCTCTTCTGAAGAAAGTTCATCGTCCGAAGCGCCCTCATCTTCTTCCAGCGACAAAGCCACCGACTCCTCGGCAGAAGACAGCTCTTCGTCCGAAGCGCCCTTGAACTCTAGCAGCAGTTCTACGCCAAGTTCCAGCAGCATGGACACAAAAGACTCGCTTGTATTTGCGGACCCGCGAGACCATCGGGAATACAGGTTGGTGAAAATCGGTTCACAAACTTGGTTTGCCGAAAACCTGGATTATTCCGGAGACGAGGCAACCGGAATCTGCCTGTCGGGCAAGCAGGAATATTGCGACAAGTACGGAAAGCTGTATGAATGGGCCGACGCCGTAAAGGCGTGCCCGGCAGGCAGCCATTTACCCGAAATGAGCGAATGGCAGGCGTTGCTGGATTTTGTGGGGGAACGGTCGGCAGTCAAGCTGATGTCGGATACAGGCTGGACTTACCGCGAGGGCTTCCACGAAAACGCAGGAACCGATGATTATGGATTCGGGGTACTCCCGGGAGATTTCATGGTCAGCCCTTCTGCGGGAACAATCCCCGGAATCGATGCACATATATGGACGGCAACAGACAGCGCCGGGCAAGCATACGGGATTTACTTTGGACAGAATCTGACGGAAGCAACTCCAGGTCTCTATGCTTACGAGGAGACGGCCTGGAAATTGTCCGTGAGGTGTCTGAAAGACTAGACCTAATGGGAGGTCCATCCCGGAGCTATTGATTCAGGTTGTTTCGGCTAGTTCAAAAGCATACTTTTGATAACAAAAAGTCAATAGGCATTTTGAAACATTCCCTATGCCACGCCCATTTATAGCATAAAAAACTATCTTTTACCCATGGACCTCGATTTCAACCGCAAGCTTTCGATAGCCCCGATGCTCGACTGCACCGACCGTCACGAACGGTATTTTTTGCGATTGCTTTCCAAGCATATTCTGCTGTACAGCGAGATGGTGGTGGCGAGCGGGCTTTTGCACTGCGACAATCCCGAGATGTTCCTCGGGCACGAGCCTCTCGAACAGCCCGCCGTGTTGCAGCTCGGCGGCAGCAATCCCACGGACCTCGCGCGAGCATCCAAGCTCGTGGAAGCGGCGGGTTTCAAAGAAGTGAACCTGAATTGTGGATGCCCCTCGGACCGCGTGCAGAACGGGAACTTTGGCGCGTGCCTCATGAAGGAGAAGCATACCGTCGCCGATTGCTTCAAGGCGATGCAGGACGCCGTTTCCATCCCTGTCTCCATCAAGTGCCGCATCGGTGTGGACGAGCTCGACAGCTGGGAATTCTTCACAGATTTTGTACAAACTATCAAGGATGCCGGGTGTCGCATTTTTATTGTGCACGCCCGCAAGGCTTGGCTCAAGGGGCTCTCCCCCAAGGAGAATCGCGAAGTCCCGCCACTGCACTACGACTTTGTGCACCGCCTCAAGGCAGAAATGCCCGATTTGAACATCAGCATCAACGGTGGCATCAAGACGCTCGACCAGGTGGAAGAGCAACTGCAGGACCTGGACGGCGTGATGGTTGGCCGCGAGGCCTACGAAAACCCGTGGTTCTTGCGGGATGCCGACGAACGGATTTTTGGCGACAAGACGCCCAGCCCTTACGCCTCGCGCAAAGCCGTCTTGGAAGCGTACCTCCCCTACGTGGAGAAGCAGACTGCCGAAGGCTGCCCCGCCACCATCTTGGTGAAGCACCTCTACGGGCTCTTTACCGGGCTCCCCGGCGCCCGCAAGTACCGCCAGCTCTTGAGCAACGGCGCCCCGCGTGCCGCCGAATACGGCGGAGCCGTCGCCCTCATCCAAAAGGCGATGGACCTGGTGCAGGAAGATTAAAACCCGCGAAGGCTCCCCAACCTTCAGTGCACCGGAATCCACGACCGGCGCGAAAGCCGCACAACAAAAATGAACCCGCGGAAGCAGAGTTCGGCACACATGGCCATCCAAGCGCCGCGTAGCCCGTAGATGCCCGTGAGGAACGCCGCGAGCGGGAGCCTCACCGCCCACATGCTCACAAAATTCATAAGGCTCGGCGCGAGCGTGCGGCCCGCCCCGCGGAACACCCCCGTCGCAACGATGGACGCCGCATAGAACGGCTCCGCGAACGCCTCGATACGAAGTATCGCCGTCCCGAGGGCGCGGATTTCTTCGTCGGGCGTAAAGAACCCGATGAGCTCGGGCGCAAAGATGTACATGAGCACGCCCGTCACCGTCATCACCGCCATGCCGAGCCCCGTGGTGAGGAAGGCGAGTTTGCGAGTGAGATCGCGGCGTTTGGCTCCAATGCTCTGCCCAATGAGCGTCGTCGCGGCCGAACCGATGCCGTAGCCCGGCATGTAGCACAGACTCTCGATGGTAATGGCAAACGAGTTCGCGGCGAGCGCCACCATGCCAAGCGGCGAGACTATGGCGGTGAACATCACGTAGGCGCTGCACATCACCACCTGTTCCAAGCCCACGGGCCACGCGATGCGGAAGGCCTCGCGAATCTGCCGCACAGAAAAGCAGATCTTTTCGCGCACGCGCAGGTGCAGGCTCTTGGAGCGGAGCAGCAAAAAGTACAGCATGAGGAGCATGATGACAAATTCCGTGAGGACCGTCCCCAAGGCGGCGCCCATCACCCCGAGCCCCGCGCCGGGAACCTGTAGTGTAAAGCCGAGGGCGTTCACCTGGTGCGGCCCAAAAATCAAGAAGAAGTTGAGCGCCACGTTCAAAAAGCAAGAAAGCACCTGCAGCGCACTCGGGAGCTTCATGTTGCCGCTGCACTGAAGCATGCCCGCCGCCATGCCGTTCAGCTGCATCGCGGGGAGCCCAAGCGAAATAATCAAAAAATAGAGAGCCGCGTTGTGGTGTATGCCGGAGTCCGCCCCCAAAATCACCGGAATTCGATTGTGCATAAACACGCCGAACGCCGCGAGCAGCAAGCTAAAGCAAAGGCCAAAAAGCAGTCCCACCTTCACTAGGTTCCGCGCCTGGAACTCTCGCTTGCCGCCAATGGCGTGGGCTATCTGCACGGTAAAGCCCATGCTGACCGCGTGCGTGAGGCAGCCCAGGAGCCACGTACTCGAGGCCACGAGCCCAATGGACGCCGCCTCGCTCGAACCCAGGTGTCCGACCATTGAAGCGTCGATGTACTCCATCGCTATGACCGAGATTTGCGCGAGGATGCCGGGGACACTCAGCTGCGCAATCAAGAGCAGCATCTGCTTGAGGCTCATCGCCTTCCCGTCACGTACCAGTTCCAAGCGATCCATGAATTAGTGCTTAGTGGTTGATATATATGCTTTTATCCTTTCTAGGGCTTCGTTGAGGATCGCCCGAGGGCAGGCGATGTTCATACGGAGGAACCCCTCGCCTGCATCGCCGTAAATGACTCCCTTCGAGATGAACACATGCGCATTCTCGCGGAGTTCGCGCTCAAGCACTGCGGATGTGACGCCGCGCGCCTTGCAGTATTCGCGGCAGTCGAGCCACAATAGGTACGTCGCCTCGGATGGCACGAGCTTCATTTGCGGGATGTTTGCGGACAGGTACGCCGCCACGTATTCGCGGTTCGCCTGTATGTACTCGAGGAGTGCGTCGAGCCAGGGTTCGCCCTCGGTGTAGGCGGCGATGGCCGCCTGGATGGCAAACGCGTTGGGCTCCGCGACTTCGTCGGTGTTGAGGGCACGCCATACCTTGTGGCGGAGCTTCGGGTTTGCGACCGAGACCGCCGACGTGTTGAGCCCCGCGATGTTGAACGTCTTCGTGGGGGCAAGACACACCGCGCTTATGTCGCGGCACATTTCCGACACGCTCGCAAACGGGATGTAGCGTTTGCCCGGCATAGTCAAGTCGCAGTGGATTTCGTCCGAAATCACCGTGACGCCGTTCGCCTTGCAGAGTTCGCCCACGCGTCCGAGTTCTTCGATCGACCAAATGCGGCCCACTGGGTTATGCGGATTGCAAAAAATAAGGAGCGATGTCTGCGGGTCGGCAAGCACCGATTCAAATGCAAGCCAGTCGATGTCGTAGGTTTTGCCGTCATAGCGGAGCGGGCACTGGATTACGTTCCGCCCGTTGTTCACGATGGAGTTGAAAAAAATGTTGTACACGGGCGTTAAGATGACCACGTTCTCGCCCGCGGTCGTGAGTTTACGCACCATGCTCGAAATTGCGGGCACGACCCCTGTGCAAAATACAAGCGATTCTCGCGCCATCTCGTAGCCATAGCGGCGCTTCCACCAGCCCACGTAGGCGTCGTTCCATTCCCGCGGGATCACGGTGTAGCCGAATACGGGGCATTCCATGCGTTTTTGCAGGGCGGCCACCACCGCGGGCGCCGTCGCGAAGTCCATGTCGGCGACCCACAGCGGGAGCTCGCCCTCAGGCACGTTCCACTTGAGCGAATAGGTCCCGCGCCGGTCGATAATGCTGTCAAAATTGACTTGAGGCATACTACCCCCCTGTAATAATTTCCGTCTTCGTCACATCCACCTTATCGGCTTCCATGATGAGTTCCTTGATACCCGCGGCACGGATTTTGCCACCGCTCGGGTTCTTGACGCTGTCGATCTCGTTTACGATTTCGACGTCGATGGTGGAATACTCGAAGGCGAGTGTCGTGTTGACGAGCTTGCAGTTCTTCATCACCAGGTTCTCGATGTAGCACATGCCCTGGAGACTCTCGACGGTACAGTTCACGAGCGTCAGGTTCTTCGCGTTCCAACCCAGGTACTCGCCCGAAATGAACGAGTCGTAGACCGTCACGTTCTCGGAATTCCAAAAGGAATCCTTTGAGAGCATGCGGGAGTTCTTGATGACCACGTTCTTCGCGCCGTCAAAGCAGTAGTTACCGTCGAGCCTAAAGTTCTCGACCGAGACGTCCTTGCAGTTCATGGCGAAGTAGTCTCCCTTCGCAGTCACGTCCTTGAGGTTCACACCTTCGCAGTTCCAGAGCGTCTCGGCAGCGTTCGTGAACTGGACGTTCGCAAGCGACACGCCCTTACAGCGGCGGAAGTTCTTGGGCGCCTGGAAGATGGCGTTTTCGACCGAGATGTCCTCGGTGTACCACACGCCCGCGCGGGCCATCTCGAACCAGTCGGAATCCTTCACCGTGACGTTCTTGCAGTACCAGAGAGGGTACTTCCAGCGGAACATGCTCCCCCGCACGTCGATATCGCGGGATTCCTTGAGCGGGGACTCTCCGTCGTCGAAAATGCAGTCCTCTACGCGCAGGTTTTCGCTCTTGAACAGGGCGCGCTCGCCTGTCAAAAGCCGCTGCTTTATCCATTTTTTTCCACTACCGTCTACCATTTTCGCCTGTACCTCATAAAAAAAACAAAATTGGAAGAGGAACCAAAAATTACAAAAAGGCGGGGTTTTAGGGGGTGCGCCCCCTAGGAGAGGGTGGGTAGCGCAAGATTTTTTGCTAAAAAAAACTTGCGCTAGGGGGGAAACATCCCCCCTCCCCTTGACAAAACACCCAAAAATTGCTCTATTTGGAACCTAAAATTCAAGTTTAACCCTTAACGGAGATACAATATGCCTTGCGGAAAGAAAAGAAAGCGCAGGAAGATTGCGACCCACAAGCGTAAGAAACGCCGTCGTCGTGACCGTCACAAAAAGAAACTTCGCTAATATCCGTTAGCATTCTCAAGTGATTTCCTAAAGACGGAGTGTAAAAGCTCCGTTTTTTCGTTTTTTTCATTTTAGGACATAAGCCCGGAGGAATCCATGATTGATCGTAACAAGCATTTCCTTAGGCTCCAGGACTGGAGCGAAGAACGTATCCTCGAAACCGTAGAAATTGCGAGCCGCCTCAAGCAGGAGGTCCACGCCGGCAAGGTTTCTGACCGTCTGCACGGCCAGAACATCGCCATGTTCTTCGAGAAACCGTCTCTGCGCACGATCACCACGTTCCAAGTAGGCATGAACCAGCTGGGCGGGAACGCCGTCCTTTTGGACCCGAACTCCATTGGCCTCGGCAAGCGCGAAAGCGTGAAGGACGTCGCCCGCTGCCTCAGTCGCTGGGTGAACGCCATCGTGGTGCGCTGCTTTAAGCAGGAACTGGTGGAACAGCTTGCTGAATATGGGAGTATCCCTGTGGTGAACGCCCTCACTGACGACTACCACCCGTGCCAGGCCATCGCCTTTGCCCAGATGATCAAGGAAAAACTCGGCGGTTTCAAGAACGCCGACGGCAAGCCGAAGACCGTCGCCTTCATTGGCGATGGCAACAATGTGGCGAACAGCTTCCTCGCACTGGCCTCCAAGGTGGGCATGAACTTCACGCTCGCCTGCCCCAAGGGCTACGAACAGCCCGCCAAGGTGGTGGAAGAAGCCCAAGAGGGCCTCAAGAAGCACGGTTGCCAGTACCGCGTGTTCAACGACCCCAAGGAAGCCGTGAAGGACGCCGACATTCTTTATAGCGACGTTTGGGTCTCCATGGGCCAGGAAGGCGAGAAGGCCTCCAAGCAGAGCCACTTCCTCCCGTTCCAGATCAGCCGCGACTTGCTGAAGCTCGCTCCAGCGCACTGCAAGGTGAGCCACTGCCTCCCCGCGCACCGCGGCGAAGAGATCACCGACGAGATCATGGACGACCTGAGCGTGAACATGAGCTTCGAGGAAGCAGAGAACAGGCTTCACGCACACAAGGCCGTGCTGTGGCAAGTAATGCCCCCGTTCAACGCCTAATAGCGGGGAAAAGCAAAATTTTCATGCCCGCCTCGTGCGGGCATCTTCTTTTTTAAGGAATCGAAAAAATGTCCTTCGTTCAGGAACTCAAGAAAAAAGTTTTAGACGGTTACGAAATCAACCGCGAAGAAGCCATTAAACTGCTCGACGCAGGCCTTGACGAGCTCACGCAAGCGGCTAACGAAATCCGCGAGCATTTTATGGGCGACGACTTTGACTTTTGCGCCATCATCAACGGGCGCAGCGGACGCTGCTCCGAAAACTGCAAGTACTGCGCCCAGAGCAGCTACTACCACACGGGAGCCCCCGAATACAAGCTACTCGGCACCGAGGAAATACTCGCCGACGCAAAAAAGAAGGAAGCCGCGGGCATCCCGCGCTATTCCATCGTGACTTCGGGACGCACGCTCTCGAACCGCGACGTGGAACAGATTTCCAAGACCATCCGCGCCATCAAGAATGAGACGAAGCTCTCCGTTTGCCTTTCTAGCGGGCTTTTGAGCAAGGAACAGTTCGACAAGCTGAAGGCCGCGGGCCTCACCCGCTTTCACAACAACCTCGAAACCTACCGCAGGCACTTCCCCGACGTTTGCACCACGCACACCTACGACGACAAAATCGGCGCGCTCAACAACGCGCTCGCCGCGGGGCTCGAAATCTGCAGCGGCGGCATCATGGGCCTCGGCGAAACAATGGAAGACCGCATTGACATGTGTCTCGACCTCCGCGCGCTCGGCGTGAAATCGACCCCGATGAACGTGCTCAGTGCCATCCCAGGCACCCCCTTCGAAAAGCTCCCAAAGCTCACTAACGACGAGTTCTGCCGCATCGTGGCGATTTACCGCTTCATCAACCCAAAGGCCTATTTGCGGCTCGCGGGCGGAAGGAACGTGCTGGGCGACAACGGCGTGCGCGCCTTCAAGAGCGGGGCGAACGCCGCCATCACCGACGACATGCTTACCACATCGGGTGTGCACGACGCAAAGGACTTTGAACTCGTAAAGAGCCTCGGATACAAGCCGCACGGGTTTATTGAATAAATCCTCCCGTTCTCTTTTTATATACATTTAAGGCGATGATTCGTCTCTCGGCTCACTGCGCTTCGATGTTCATCGTGGCGATGATCGCTGCAGCCCTATTCGCGGGCTGCACGTTCCCCGTGCGCACAGGTTACGACCGGAGCATCGGCGATTACAAGCCGGCGCCAACGGCAAAGGCCGAAACGGCGAACGAAACGGCAGCACCGCCCCAAGCGGCCCCCGCCCCCGCGGCATCACCCGCAGCGCAAGCCCGTCAAACAACCGCATCGGCGCAAAAGAACGCCGCCGCCCACAAGATGGCGGCACCACCCCCGCAAAAACCACGCGGAGGGCTCGAGGACTATGCCCGCAGTTGGCTCGGCGCCAAGTACGTTTACGGCGCCGCCGAAAAAAAACGCACCGACTGCTCGGGGTTCGTGATGCAGGTCTACAAGGGCTACTACAACATCGCACTCGACCACAGTTCCTCCGGCATGTTCAAAGATTCTCGCGGTTCCAAGGTGAGCCGCGGCAGCCTCAAGGAAGGCGACCTCGTTTTCTTTGGGAGCTTTTGGAAAGTCGACCACGTGGGCATCTACCTGAACGGCGACCGGTTTATACACGCCAGCACGAGCAAGGGCGTAATGATTTCGCCTATGAACGACAAATATTGGAGCCCCAAGTACCAGGGCGGGAGAAGATTTAAGTAAGCGCCTGCGGCGCAGTTCCGAGTTCTGAGTTACTAGTAACTATTAACTATATTTCCCTCTATGAAGAAAATCGCATTCCAGGGCCGTCGCGGGGCCTACAGCGAAAGTGCCGCCTACCACTTGTTCGGAAACGATATCGAAGTTGTCCCGATGGACACGTTCGAGCAGATTTTCCAGGGCATCGAGACCGGCGCCGTGGATGGCGGGGCAATCCCCATCGAGAACTCCACCGCGGGTTCCATCTACGACAACTACGACCTGCTGTACAAGTGGCGCCACCCCATCGTGGGCGAAGTCAAGCTCCAGATTTCGCATAGCCTGTGCGCGCTCCCCGGAACAAAGCTTGCTGACCTGAAGGAGGTGCTGAGCCACCCGCAGGGCCTTGCGCAATGCAGCCGATTCTTCGGGCGCAACCCGAAAATCAAGAGCACCGCGTTTTACGACACCGCAGGCAGTGCCGAAGAGGTTGCGAAGCGCGGAGATAAAACGGTGGGCGCCATCGCGAGCGCCTACGCCGGCAAGTTCTATGGCCTGGATATCTTGGCCGAAGGTATAGAGAACTTGCCGGGGGTGAACTTCACCCGGTTTTACGCCATCCAGAAGACGGCAAACCCGCTCCCCGAAGAAGGCACAATCAAGACGACGCTTCTCTTTATGCTGAGCGATTCCGGCAAGTCCGGCGCCCTACATGCCGCCCTCGGGTGCTTTGCCAAGCGCGACCTGAACCTCACCCGCATCGAGAGCCGCCCGCATCCTGACCGCCCGTGGGAATACATATTCCACCTCTCCTTCGAAGGAAGCCCGAAGGACCCTGCCGTCATCGATGCACTCAAGGAACTGCAAACCTACTGCGATTTCGTGTACCGCCTCGGCAGCTTCCGCGAAGGCACGACGGAGAAACTGAGCTATTAAAAAAGGATGGACACCATGGCATACGAACGCACCGACAGAAAATTCGACGAATACCGCCCCCTGAAAATGACTACCGGCTTTATTAGTAGTGCCGATGGATCCGTGCTCATCGAGATGGGGCGCACCCGCGTGATTTGCAATGCGACCCTCCTCCCGAAGGTTCCCGACTGGCTTGCAGGCCGCGGCACCGGATGGATTACCGCCGAATACAGCCTGCTCCCACAGAGCACGGGCAAGCGCGTGGAACGCGAACGCAAGGGCGCGAGTGGCCGCACGCAAGAGATCCAGCGCCTGGTGGGCCGCTCGCTTCGCGGCGCAGCCAACCTGGCTGCACTCGGCGAGAACGCCATCGTGGTTGACTGCGACGTGATCGAAGCCGACGGTGGCACCCGTACCGCAAGTATCATCGGCGGCTTCGTGGCCCTTGCTATAGCCCTCAAAAAAATCAAGGAACGCCTGGGCATCACCGAACAAATTCTGCAACACGGCATCACCGCTATTTCCGTGGGCGTCGTCAACGGCAAGCCGCTCTGCGACCTCTGCTACGTAGAAGACTCCGCCGCCGATGTCGACATGAACGTGGTGATGCAAGACGCCAAGAACTTCATCGAAGTGCAGGGCACTGGCGAACACGCCAGTTTTGACCGCAACATGCTCAACACGCTCCTCGACCTCGGCGAAAACGCCTGCAAAGACATCTACAAAAAACAGATGGAGCTCATCGGCGGAGAACTGCCCTAAGCCATGCGCAAGGCATCTGTACCCATACTGCTCGCCATCGCGCTAGGCATCGCATCGGCTTTCGCAGCCGACGCGCCCTCCCCATGGAGGTTCGAGGGCGGCGTATCCGTAGGGAATCCGACGCCGCTCGCTCTGGTGGCCGGGTTCGGGTACAAGAATGTCATCTTCCGTGCCGAAGGACTCGGCGCCCACAACGGTCCCAACGACTTTTGGTGCGGCTACCGCGGCTCACTCGCATGGACTTTTTTCAGGAATCTCCCGTTTAAGCTGGACGTGGCCGTGGGCGGCGGTTATGAATTCGCCGAAGCGCCCAACAAGCTGCACCAGGCATTCAACGACGCCAACGGCGAGATGTACCTCTACCCGTACAACTACACCGAGACGCTCGACATATCTGCCGAAATTTGGGCGCACCTGTACGGATTCTTTACGCAGGTCGCCTACCCCATCCACTACTTCAAAAAGCACGACGAGCCCGAGTACATCATTTGGCGCGTGGGCTACATGATAGAAATCTAGTTCAAAAAAAACTCGCCCACAAACGTGAGCGAGTTTTTAATTTCGGTCAAGAACCCAATTACTTGTTCTTGAGGCTTGGAACGCCACCGAAATCGACGTTCGTCTTCTTGCCGAGCAAGAGGGCGCGAGTCTTGAGCGGGAGGCCGTAGCAACGGATGAAGCCAGTAGCGTCCTTCTGGTCGTACATGTCAACGTCCGTGAATCCACCGAGGCCCATGTCGTACAAGCTGTACGGGCTCTTGATGCCAGCCGGAATGATGTTGCCCTTGTAAAGCTTGAGGGTCACGTCACCGGTAACGACCTTGTTCACTTCGTTGAAGAAGGCGTCCATAGCCTGGCGGAGCGGAGTGAACCACTGGCCATTATAGACAAGGTTTGCGTATGTCATAGACATCTTCTGAGCTTCGAACAAAGTTTCCTTGTCGAGCACGAGCTGCTGCAAGCATTCGTGAGCCTTGTAAAGGAGCGTGCCACCCGGAGTTTCATAAACACCACGGCTCTTGAGGCCGACGAGGCGGTTTTCAACGATGTCGAGGAGACCGCAAGCGTTCTTGCCACCGATTTCGTTCAAGAATTCGAGGAGTTCGACAGCGCCCATCTTCTTGCCGTTGATAGCAACCGGATTGCCCTTTTCGAAGGAAATCGTCACGTGATCGGCCTTGTTCGGAGCCTTTTCATACGTGTTGGTGTGCTTGAGGAATTCGTACTTGTGTTCCTGTTCCGGGAATTCCAAGACGCCACCTTCGTGAGAGAGGTGCCAGAGGTTGCCGTCTTCGGAGTAAATCTTCTTCTTGCTGATGCCGTTGAGCGGAATCTTGTGTGCAGCGGCGTAGTCGATAGCGTCTTCGCGGCTGTGGAATGTCCAGCGCGGGTCCTTCCACGGAGCGATGACTTCGAG
>OCTX012163132.1_pt1 | contig 18905 bp, 16 predicted proteins | sample 1539691 | NCBI WGS metagenome assembly OCTX01 (sample SAMN02144231, study PRJEB22623) | gut metagenome | biome: sheep rumen | host: Ovis aries | place: New Zealand | reverse complement strand
CTCTGGCTCGCCTTGTACTTCTATCAGCAGCAGTTCGCCTTCGGCATCTTCGGCCAACAGGTCAACACGGTTGTACTTAGCATCATCACGGTCTTTATTGCCCTCGCCTTCTAACAGGCGATGGATGGTAATTTTAGTGTTCAGCAGGGTGGAGAGAAATCCCTCCAGCACATCGAAGTTGGCCTTGTCGCGCAGTAACCGCTTCATGGCCCAGTCAAAACTGACGTATGTCTTTTTGTTCATATTCTTAGTTTGCAAACAGATGATACTTTGAGAATACAGCTTGGATTTGGCGGTCATTGCCGCCTTCGCCCACGTTCTTGGTGAAAAGGGCAGTGTCCTGAACGGATTCGTTGATCAAATATGGGTCTTTCCCTAAGGCCGTGAAAACCTTGTTCACGGGCGTGCCTTTTTTGATGGCCATGGCATTGAACCACACATCATCGGCATCGGGGCAGATGCTGAGGAACACGTCTTCATCGAGTATTGCTTCGTCAAGGCTATGGGGAGGATAGAGGACGCCTCCTACACCCGTAAAGAATAAATTCTTGTTGATGCCTGTCTCCTTGACACAAGCCTCCCATTGGTTATACGGCTTCAGTGTCCCGTCAGCATCAAAGAGCATCCGGTGTGCACGGCAACAATGAATGCTGTTCCTGTTCTTCTGATATGCAGTTATTAGATTGCACAGCAGATATGGGTCGTAAAGAACATCATCGTCCACCGTAATGATGGCATCGTCAGGGAATGATTTCAAGGAAGGGATGAGTTTCGTGTAAGAACGGATGTCCTTGCAATATGCTATTTCTAGACCTCTGCCTATTTGTTTCGTAAGTGCGCTGGGCAGTGTTTTGTCCTTGAAACTGTCATCAAGCCATAGAACGATGCGGTTGGCTTTCATGCTCTGTTGCATAATGGACTCGATGGTCAGCGCCACATCATAGATGCGGCGGCCGTAGGTTGTCAGGGATACGATGATGTCATGAAGAGCAAATTGTTCTGTCGTTATACCTGATTCTGTAGCATGATTCAGTTCGTTCATTAAAGAATTGCGGCGGGTCTCGTATTTTAGCAACTGTATTTCTCGCCCCTGTTGGCTAAGCAACCTTTCAAGGTGGACCTGCTCTGCCATCACCCCACGAGTGCCAGTCACACCGCGTATAAAAGATAAAAGAGACTCGAACATAAATAACGTTATTTGTCAAAGCATTTTGCATAGATATATTGGAAATACTTGAAGCCCGTTCTCTTGGGCATGTAACGATGTAAGTGCATAAGGATATACTTCCAACTATGCGTGAATGACCAAATTTGAAAGAAATTCCAATAGGGGGATTCTCTGATAGTCAAATAGAAGGTGTTCGTTAAATTTCTATTACCATTCCAGAGAAAAAACATATAATAACGTTTTAAATCCGCATTGATACAGTGAAAAGCATCAATGTTATGTTTTAAATGATGAGAGAAAACAAAATTGGTCATTGCTTCATAAACTTTGCAGTAATTTGGAGCTCGTGATGTAAATGAAAGAGTGCTAATACTGCCTTTCCTTTCTCTGAAGTAATATGTGATTTTGTTCAAGATTACAATTTTAGGCATGTGGCAGGCGACTTGAAAACTCCAAACATCATCTTCATGGATTAGTCCTTCTGCAAAATACAAACTGTGATTGCTTAAAAAAGCCCTTTTGTATAATTGGTTCCATGCCATAATGAGAAGTTTTCCTTGGGAACGAAATAAAAGGCTATTATCGTAAATGCCTTCCTCTACACCAAATTGAGATGACATTATTTTTTTTCCATTATAATTTGCATATGCTATATCAATATCAGGTTGTTGTTCTATAGCCTTTACCAAAACATCAATTGAATACGGATAGATATAGTCGTCGCTGTCAATGAAATAGATATATTCTCCGGTTGCGGCATCCATACCTGTATTCCGGGCAGCGGAGAGCCCCCGGTTGTGCTCGTGATGGAGAATCTTGAAGGCGATGGGGCCATGGTAGTTAGTGATGAACCGTTCCACCTTCTGCATGCTGTCGTCGGTGCCGCAGTCATCGACGATGATGCACTCGATGTCGGTGTAGGTCTGCGCAGCAACCGACTGCAGGCACTCCTCTACGTAGTCGGAGACGTTGTAGACGGGAATGATGATGGAGACCATGTGGAATATTTTGCCCATTGCCACTTGCGACTAAGAATCCTTCGAGGCCAACAAGTACTCTGCCAGATAGGGCATAGCAAAAACCAGTTCCCCGCGCCGTGGAGATTCTATTACGCCAGCATCAATCAGTCGTTTTCGATATGGCTGTAAGGCTGGCCCTTTCTTGCCAAGGGCGGCCTGCAACCTGGCAGTGGTAGCCGTCCCGCCACAGCGGGCTAATGCCCGCAGGAATACCTTGTCATTGTCGCTGAGTGGAGCCAGAATGGGCTTGAATACATTGTCATCCATATCACCCATAGCAGCTTTTCCCGCCTTGTCCAAGATGGCTTTCGTCACAATGCCGCCTTTTGGAGTGTACTGGATGATGTAGTAGCCTAACAGCTGAAGTAGATAAGGGAAGCCATGAGTTGCACTTGCTGACTGATCAAGAAGGTCGTTAGAAATCGCAATACCTGCCCATCTGAAGGCCTTTTCGAAATAAGCCCTTATAAGATTAGTAGAGATAGGTCCAAGCTCTGCTTTCTTTGCGCGGTTGAGGAATGTCAGTACGCTGTCGTTAAGCACACTCGAGACGGCATGTGGCAGACCTGCCATCGCTATTGCTATGTTTTTCCTGTCACCTACAAGTTCTTGATAAGCAGATGCCACTTCGCGCATTGCTGCCGATGTGCGAACCTCGTCAATCAATATGAGCGCCCCTTTACCCTTCTCGGCAAACTTATCGCAGAGAAGTGACATCTTCGAGCGAAAACCATACTGATGTTCCGCTGCCTCTGAGAATGTCAGACCAAACGAGAAACCAAGTGCGCCAGCACTAACTCCTGTCAGCTTCCGCTTCTCAACTTTGAAATACTGGGAACCATTCAGCTGGAACTGTTCTATAATGGCTTTTGGCATACCTTCATGGGCCGTAACACGAGCCACTATATAGTTGGCCTTCGAAGCACGGTCGCTCAACTCAAGCAGCAAGGCGGTCTTGCCCATGCCACGCTGTCCAAGGAATAGTGTACACCTGTTGCGCGAGCCAACAGGCTCACGCAACCCTTCCATAAACTGGGCTATCACGTCATCACGCCCTATGTATTGCTCTGGACGATTGCCGAATGTGGGTTGGAAAAGGCTTTGGATTCTTTCTTCCTTACTCATCCTTCTGCGTTTTTTTTATTCTCTTTTATTCTTCTTTATTCTCTTTTATTCTTCTTTATTCTCTTTTATTCTTTGTCGTAGCTCCATGTGTATTCCTCTAACACCAACTTACCCTTGAGGTGGGAGGGGAAGAACTGCTTGTTGGGGAAGAACTTGCCGTCGGCCACGGTCATGGCGATGGTGCAGTCGAGGTAGTCGGCGACCCTTCCAAGAGCCTGTGCCCACAGCAGGATTTTGTAGTTGCCCTCGGTCAGCGGCAGCCGCTCGATGTCGATGGTGATGTGGTGCCGGCCTCGGGTGAAGGAGCGGTTGTCGGTGGTGAACTGCGAGTCGAAGTAGATGAGCGGGTGCTCGTAAAAGTCGTGAATTTCGACCGTAGTCTTGACGTCATTCAGCAGCTCGTCGTGGACCATGAACCCCACGCGGATGCGGAGGAAACGGCCGCAGGTGGGGATGGTGGCCCGGTCTTCGCGGTCCAGGAATTCGATGCTGTTGAACTGGAGCCGCCCCGAGGGCTTTCCGCTGCGGGGCATTTCGGCGATGGGCATCTGGCTGATGCCCTCGTAGCAGGTTGTCATGTAGTAGTCCAGTGCGTCGTCAACACGCCCATTGAAAGCTACAGACCCATTCTGTAGCACGATGCCACGGCTGCACAGGTTCTTCACCGCTGCCATGTTATGGCTGACGAAGAGCACGGTGCGGCCCTCGCTGCGGCTGACGTCCTGCATCTTGCCGATGGCCTTCTTCTGGAACTCGGCATCGCCTACGGCGAGGACTTCGTCGACGACGAGGATCTCGGGCTCCATGAAAGCAGCAACGGCGAAGCCGAGGCGGACGGTCATGCCCGAGGAGTAGCGCTTCACGGGGGTGTCGATGTAGCGGGCCACGCCGGCGAAGTCGACGATGGCATCGAGCTTGCTGCTGATCTCGTGGCGCGTCATGCCCATGATGGAGCCGTTCATGAAGATGTTCTCGCGGCCTGTCATCTCGGGATGGAAGCCGGTACCTACCTCGAGCAGCGAGCCGATGCGGCCACGGGCGCGGATGGCGCCGGTGGTGGGCGTGGTGATCTGTGAGAGCAGCTTCAGCAGCGTCGACTTGCCGGCGCCGTTCTTGCCGATGATGCCTACGACGTCGCCCTGCTCCACGCTGAAGGTGATGTCGCGCAGTGCCCAGACGTAGTGGGAGTGGCCACGTGTGGAGCGGTCGTTGGTCTCGCCGACCTTCAGGAAGGGGTCCTCCTGGTGCAGCACGCGCATCTTCCACCAGCGGTTCAGGTCGTGGCTGATCGTGCCCGTGCCCACTGTGCCGAGGCGGTACAGCTTTCCTACGTGGTCGAACTCGATGGCTTTCATACCGTATCCATGAAGTTACGCTCCACGCGGGTGAAGATGATGACCGAGAGGAAGAGCATGGCGAGCATGACGAGGGTGCTGTAGAGCAAGCCGCCCCAGGAGAGGGAACCGCAGCCCAGGCAGCCGTACTTGAAGGCCTCGAAGATGGAGGTCAGGGGATTGAGCAACAGCAGGTGGCGGTATTTCACGGAGGCCACGCTCAGCGGGTAGATGATGGGCGTGGCGTACATGAAGAGCTGCAGGCCGAAGGTGACGAGGTACTTCAGGTCGTGGTACTTCGTGGTGAGCGACGAGACGATGAGGCCCCACGACATGGCGTGCAGCGCCAGCAGCAACACCAGGAAGGGGAAGAGTAGAAGGGCCCAGTTCAGGTGCAACGGCATGCCGGCGGCGACGTATATGACATACATTATTATAAACAGGCCGAGCTGTATGAGCATCTTCAACAGGTTGCTGGTGATGGCCGACAGCGGCACCACGAGCCGTGGAAACCACACCTTTCCGAAGACGCCGGCATTGGCTACGAACACGTCGCACGAGCGGTTGAAGCAGTTGCTGAAGTAGGTCCACAGCATGATGCCTGCCATGTAGAACAGCGGCTGCGGCGCCCCGTCGGTGGAGATGCCGGCCAGTCCGCCAAAGACGAACATGTAGATGACGGTGGTGAACAGGGGCTGCAGCAGATACCACAGCGGGCCGAGGATGGTCTGCTTGTACTCGGTGACGATGTCGCGCCGCACGTACATGCGGTAGAGGTCGCGATAGCGCCACAGGGCATGCAGGTCGACGTCGAGCCAGCGGCGCCGGGGCTTTATCTCGATGGTCCAGTCGGTGGTATTCACTGGTCGGAGTGCTTGTGGTACGACTTCTTGCCCGTGAGCCGCCGCCACAGCCGCTTCCACCAGGGACGGTGCTTGTGGCTGCTGCCATATCCGTAGCCATATCCATATCCGTAACCATATCCGTACCCATAGCCATAGCCGTAGCCGTGCTGGTGCAGGGATACACCGTTGAGGATGAGCGACATATTCTTCAGCTGTCCGCTCTGGTAGATGCGCTCCAGGTCGGGCATCATGCGGCGGTCGAGGCGTCCTACGCGCACGATGAAGATGGTGAGGTCGGCAATGCGGTTGGTGATGGTGGCATCGGCGATGGCGCCGTAAGGCACGTTGTCAATGAAGATGTAGTCGTAGCGCTGTCGTAGCTCGCTGATGAGCTGGTCCAGACGGTCGCTGAGCAACAGCTCGGCAGGGTTGGGAGCCAGCGGGCCGGCGGCGATGGTGTCAAGGTGCTCGGTCAGCGATTCCTTCAGAATAATGTCGTCCAGCCCGACGTGTCCAGCCAGATAGGAGGTGATGCCCTGCTGATGACGGTCGCCGAGGTGGTGGGTGAGTGTGCCCTTGCGAATATCGAGGTCGATGAGCAGCACGCGCTTGCCCATCTGTGCGAAGGAGGCGGCGAGGTTGGTCGAGACGAAGGTCTTGCCGGCGCCTGTGCCGAAGGAGCTGACGGTGATGACCTGCAGCTGCTCGGTCTTCACCCGCATGAACATCATATTGGTGCGCACGATGCGGAAGGCCTCCGAGGCGGCGTCGTCGCCGCTGCCGGTTAGCAAGACCATGTTCTGACGGTCGTCCTTCTTGCCCGAGTACTTGGGTATCTCGCCCAGGAAGGGCACGCTGGTGGCGTTCTCTATGTCCTTTCGACTGCGTATGCGTGTGTCGAAGACGAGCACGAAGATCAGCAGTGCAGCAGGGATAGCCAGTCCGGCCAGTGTGCTGGTGAGCATCATCGACTTCAGCACGGGCTCGGTGGGTGTTCCGCTGCTCTTGGCCGTCTCTATGACGCGTGCGTTCGACTCGGTGATGGCCAGGCTGAGCGCGTTCTCCTCACGTTTGTTCAGCAGGTATAGGTACAGCTCTTGTTTGATTTGCTGCTGTCGCTCGATGGAGAGCATCTGTCGCTGCTGTCGCGGTATGGCCGACACGCGGGCACGGGCCTGTCCGGCGCGGCTGCTGATGTCGCGCAGCCGCGCGCTGGTGCTCACGTTCATGTTGTCCACCGAGCGGATGATGCTCTGCCGCATGGCGTTGAGCGAGTTGTTCAGGTCCTCTACGACGGGGTTCTTGTCGCTGCTGGCCTCCAGGAGCTTGTCGCGGCGCAGCTTCGCGGCGTTGTACTGTGCTATCTGTGCCTCGACGCTAGGGTCGGCCAGTCCGGTGTTGGCGGGTATGAGGTCGGTGTCCTTCGTTGGGTCGGTCAGGTAGTCCCTGATGTACTGTCCCATCTGCTGCTGCATCTGCAGGTCGCGGGCCTGCGACGAGTATTCCTCGCGCTGTCCGAGCGACATCGACGTGGTCTGGTCCAGGTCCACCATGTCGTTGGCCTGCTTGAAGTCCTGTATCTGCTGCTCCACGCCGCCCAGCTCCTTTTCGATGATGGCCAGGCGTTCGTTGATGAAGTTCGATGTGTTGATGGCGGCCTGGTTCTTGTCCTTGATTGTCTCCTCGTTGTAGATAGTGATGAGCATGTTGAGCACGTCCTCGGCGCGCTGTGGCGAGACGTCGCGCAGCGACATGTTCAGTATGGACGACTGCCCCGATGAGCCCTCGCCGGTGGCGCGTGCCTGGTTGATGATGAGCCGGTCGGTGAAGCTCTTGGCCACCGCGCTCACGTCATGGCGCCGCACGGTAATGTCTTTACCGTACCACTGCTTGGCGAAGTGGAGCGTCTTGGTGACGCAGAGCCGTCCGTAGCGTGTGGCACACGAGTCGCCGATGTGCAGCACGATGGGTTCTGTGCCTGTCTCGTCGATGTCGGCCAGGCTGACGCAGGCGCTGTCTTTCACTTGCAGCACGAAGGCGCAACGCACGTCGCGCAGTGAGTCGACGAACGACACCTTTACGGGGGTTAAGGAATATAGTTCGCGCACGCGTAGGTAGTCCTTCACCTCGTAGCTCACCTCGGCATGCAACCTCCACACCGACTCGTTCATAAGCTGCGGCGACTTGAACTGCAGTATCTCGTTGGCGACATTCACCTGGTAGAGTGGGTTGTCCAGGCGGTCCAGGCGTGCCTGCTGTGCACTGGTGCGGGCGTCCTTGAACATGACCGAGGCGTTTGCCACGTACTGCTGCTGCGTGGTGGCGTAGCGATACCACTGCCATCCGCAGAACAGGGCCAGCGACAGCACAAACCACAGCCAGTTTGACAGCAGGAAGCGCAGAACGTCGATGGGATTGAGGTTCTTGCCTGCGGGCTTGGCCGACGTCTCTTTCGAGAGGTCGTCCTGACTGGTCATCTTTATCATGGTTTACAGTTTTGCAAGTAGAAGTATGAGCGACAGCACCGTGGTGACCGACGACACGGCGAAGGTCCAGTTGCGCAGCCTTTGGTTCGACCGTTCCTCGGCGCGCTGCGAGTTAGGCTCCACGTACACGATGTCGTTCTGCTGCAGGTAGTATGCTGGCGAGAGGAAGATGTCCTTCGTGCGCAGGTCGAGGTGCATGACGCGCCTGCTTCCTCCGAACTCGCGGAACACGGCCACGTTGTCGATGCGTGCCGTGGGTCGCAGGTCGCCGGCCATGGCTATGGCCTCGAGTATGGTGATGCGGTCGTTGTCTACGGTGTAACGCCCCACGTTGCCCACCTCGCCGAGCACCGAGAAGCTGAAGTTCAGGATGTCGGCCTGCACCAGCGGGTTCTTCAGCAGCTCGCGCTGTTCCAGCTGGTCCTTGATGAGGCGTGTGAGCTGGCTGCGCGTCAGCCCCTCCACATGCAGACGGCCCAGGATGGGGAAGTCGATGTCGCCGTTGATGTCAACGATGTAGCACTGTGCCTTGTTTCCCTGCTGGCTGTTCACGTCGATGGTGCCGTCGGTGGCTACGCGGTATCCGCTGACGCCGGGCAGGTTGAAGGCCAGCGAGAGCTCGGGGTCCTTGCTGCTGACGACAATCTGCAGGCGGTCGTCGCGCTGGATTTTCATCTCGTACTTCTGTGTGACAGGGTAGTCGACGGTCTCGTCCATGTCCTGCAGGTAGATCATCGACCGGCGTGTGGCGCATGAGCTGCACAACAGTGCGGCAGCGAGGCACACCAGTGTTTTTTTCAGTGTTTTGCTTGTCATTTTCATTCTGTTATGTAATCCTTGTGGGGTTCGAGCACGAACACCACGACGCGGTTCCATTCGTTCTTCAGGTCGTAGGGCTGCACGATGTCGCCCTTATAGTCTACGCGCAGGCGGTTGGGGTCGACACCGAACTGGTGTACCAGCATGTTGAACACTGCGGTGACTCGCCGCTTCGACAGTCGCATGTTGTAGGGCGGGTAGGCGGTCTGTACGTCGGCGAAGCCACAGATGATGACGTCCATGTCGGGGTGCTCCTTCATATAGTTGGCCACGGCCTCTACGTTTCGCCGCTGTATGTCGGTGATGTTGAACTTGTCGATGATGAACGATACGGTCATGTCGAGCAGCCGTCGCTGCCGGTAGACGTTGCGGTGCTGGCGCTCGAGGTCCTCCAGTCGGCGACGCTCCTCGTTCAGCTGCTCGTTCAGCGCGGTCACGTCGGGCAGGTCGCTGACGGTGGTGTAGCGGAAGCGGCGGTGTCCCAGGTGGTCGGGGAAGTGGTACTTCAGCCCGAGCATTGCGCTGAGATATCCGTCGTACTTGTCATCGTAGCGCACACCGTCGAGTGCATCGTCGGTCACGTTGATGTTGGCCTCGAGATCCAGGTCCCAGCACTCGTTTAGCTGGTAGCTGAGCATCAGACCCGTCTGCAGCGAGAAGAACGAGCGCGACTTGGTGTCGACATTGTACCACCCCGTGGGCACGGCGGCCATGGCCTGCGCCTTCTGCTTGTCGAAACTGTAGGTGTTGGTCATGCCCATGCCGAAAACACCGAGTACGTTGAAGCGCCGCTGCTCGCTGTACTCGTAGACGATATTGCTCAGGTTGAAGAGCACGTCGATGTATCCGTTGAAGTGCTTGAACGAGTAGTATCCCTTTCCGAAGACGTCGGGGTGTGCCTCTATGGCCTCGCGCTCGGCCTTTGCCGTCTGCTGCATCAGGTTGGCGGTGACGCGGAAGCCGATGGCTGGCGAGAAGAACTTACCCACCGATATGCCGAAGGCCGGGTGTTGGCTGCCTAGGCGGAAGTAGTCGCGTGGGCGTATGTTCTCGCTCATGGGTCCGCTCACGCCTGCGTGTATGCCTACGAACCAGTTGTCGGCCAGCCGGTAGTGGTTCAGTGAGCGCACGGAGTCGGCTTTCAGTGGCTGGAAATCGGACGTCTGTGCCGTGGCTGTCTGGCTGAGTGAGACCAGTAGCAGCAGTGCTGTCAGTATGTGTCTGCAGTTCGTCATGTCTTGTCTTGTGTTTTGTTTATTTCGATGATTCGTTGATCGATACGATGATGCAATTCTCGGGGTTAGAGAGCGTCTCCACCTTCTGGCGGTCCATCTCGATGGTGATGCGGTCGGCGGGTATGTGGTAGTCGCTGACGAGCGAGCGGCGTATGGTCTCGGCGCGCTCGCGGAACAGCTGCTCGTTGGCGGCGCCCTGTCCCAGTCGTGTGATGTATAGACGCTGCTTGTTGCCCGTCTGCTGCATGTGCTGTGCGGCGGTGTAGACGTTCACCTCCTGCATAGCGTCGATGAGCGACGAGTTTTCCTGGAACGACACGAGCACGTTCACCTGCTCAGTCTCTACGGTCACCACGGGCATATTCAGCTTGGCCAGCTCTGCTGCCTGGCGCAGACGGTTAATTTCGCGGTTGGCCTCTTCATACTTGCTCATGTCGCGGGTGATAAAGGTGAACTGGTGTGTGCCGTCGTGGTTGCGCAGTCGGTGCACCAGTCCCACAAAGCAGTTGACGTGTCCGTCCCAGCGGTTCGAGGTGATAACGCCGTCGAATGAGTCATCAATCCAGTTGTTCTCCATGTCGAAGGTCAGGTCCCAGCTCTCGCCCAGCCGGAACAATGCCTCCACTCCTGCGTGCACGTTCAGCAGCGAGCATGTTCCGCGGCTGAAGCGCTGCTCTGCGGCGTTCCAGCCGCGCTTGCTGAAGCCGAAGGTCTGCTCGCCGCCCACGCCGAGGAATACGAACAGGTTGAAGGGCCTGCTCTCACGGTATCCGCAGAGGATGTTTGTCAGGCTGAACATGCCATCGGCATTGAGCATGGCCGACTGCCAGTGGAAGGTCTTATATGGCTGGCTGGTCACGCCGCGGTTGTTGGCATAGGCCAGCATGCCGCGCAGCACGACATAGGGTGAGAGCCACTTGCCTATGGAAAGGGCCAGCGATGGGCGCAGCCCGCTGAGAAAGGCGGCCTCGCGCTGGTTGCTGCCCCAGTTGAAGCTCAGACCGGCGTGGGCGCCTACGACCCAGTTGTCGGCAAAGATGTAGCGGTTGAGCAGTTTGTCCTCGTCGCCCTTTATGACGGGCTCCAGCCAGTAGGTGTCGGTGGGCAGCGCCATGGTGTCGGCCTGTTCCACCATCTGAGCCGCTGCCGTGGTGGCGGTCAGTGCCATGGCGGCCAGCAGCAGGTGTCGGAATCGGTTGTGTTTCATCGGTGTGACGGTTTGTGATGTTTGTCTTTGTGCTGTGTCAGAAAAGGAAGGTGCACATGGGCATGCCCTCTTTCTCGTAGAAGTACATGAAGCGCCAGCTCTTCAGTGAGGGGTGTATGATGTATTTGATGCCCGAGACGTCGCTCCACGTGGGGTCTATGTCAGTGGGTTCCAGGTGGTCGTTCACCAGGCACCCCAGGTTCATACCCTCCTGTCGGAACCGCTGCTGCGCGGCCTTGTCGGGGAAGATGAGGGTGACGGTGATGGGCGTGAACTCGTCCTTGCCGTTGGGCGTAAGGTCGAGGTTGATGCAGCGCGGGCGGTCGCCGGTGCGGGTGTAGGTCTCGGTCATGTGGCCCTTGGCGTAGGTCACCTGGTCGGCCCACACCATGTACACCTCCGACGACTCCTCTTCGTGGTAGATGAGCGTCAGCCCGTGGTCCACGGCATATTTCTTGTACTTGGCCAGCGACTGGCCCTTGGCTCCAAAGTTCATTAGTTTCAGGAAGTACTTGAAGCTGAACGGCGGCTCTTTTTGTTGGGCCTGTGCCGGCATGGCCAGCACCAGGGCGGCCAAGAGAGCAATCATGTAGTGTTTCATCAGCGTTTCGTTTTGTTGTGGTTTTTGTGGTTGCTAGTGATAGATGCTATAGTATTGATGGATGAAATGGATGTTTTTTCCCGTGGTTCTGTTCAGTCGAGGAGCATCAGGCTTTTCGGTGGGAGGAATACGATGGCTACGGCCATCACGCCTTCTATCTCCACTACGAGATGCTTGTTCTTCTTGATGCGCTTCAGCTTTCCCTCCACTCCGGCAAAGAACCCGTCGGTCACCCTGACGCGGCGCCCCTCGCTGCCTATGAAGTGGTTGTAGTCCAGGTAAATCACACGCTCGTCCTGGGCAGAGGCCACCTGCATGAAGTGTTGCATCTGTCGGTCGGGCACAGTGATGATTTGTGCGGGAGCCTGCTGGTAAGGCAGGGGACGGCGCATGATGAAGCGTAGCGACTGGCAGTTGGCGTCAGAGTGCTTCAGGTCGACCAGCAGCTCCTTCGTGGCGTTGACAAAGACGAGATTGCTGATGGCGGGCACCAGCATCAAGTGGCGGTCGCCGTGGCGCTCTGTCACCCTGTATTGCATGGGTATGTAGGTGTTGATGCCCAGGGCGTCGAGGTGCTCCTTCACCGCCATCTGGCTGTTGTAGGTGGCCCGCATGGGAAACCACTGCAGCGTGGTACCGCTGGCTGCCGGAGCTTGTGTCTTGCTGTCCATGACTGTATTTCTGCTGTTTACGGGCGGCGCATACCTTGGGGACACCGTACCTTGTGGGTACAGCCAAAGTCGTGACGGCAATGGCTTTGAACCTTATGCACTGATGTCCAGCTACACTCCATGTATGCCCTGTCTACCGCCAGTTTATGTAGTCATAACCTGTCGCGCACTTAAGGGTGACGCACGTCGTGTGCTCCTGTTTCATGGCGCCGATGGTTAAGGCTATGCACTTAATTGGTGCAAAATTACAAATTTATTAACAGATATTGCTATTGTCGCGTGTTTTTTATGATTATTTAGTAGACTGTGAGGTGTTTGACACGTGGTGAAAGTAGCGGTGAACACCTGCTAAGTCAATTAACTCAACTGTCGCAAGTTTTGGAGTGAAAGGAGTGTAGACGTTAGTCTTGCTGTTCCGATACTCCTCCAAGATTCCTCCTCCGAAGGGAAAAACAAGGGTAAAGTCTATCGTCTACACTCCTTCACTCCTATTACTCCTTTCACTCCCAAAAATGAGCGAATGTGAAACTTGAATCAATTAATCTATGCAAAAATACTTAAATTGTGCGTTAAATGGCTTTTGTTTCACGGAAATTTAGTATCTTTGCAGCCTATATACCATTAAGGAGAAAAGATTGATATGGGAAAAATCATTGCATTAGCCAACCAAAAGGGCGGCGTGGGTAAGACGACCACGACGATGAACCTGGCCGCATCGCTGGCCACGCTGGAGAAGACGGTGCTGCTGGTCGACGCTGACCCGCAGGCCAACGCCTCGAGCGGCCTGGGCGTGAACATTCAGGAGGTGGACTGCTCGCTCTATGAGTGCATCATCGACAAGACGGATGTGCGCGAGGCTATCTACACCACCGACATTGAGGGGCTGGACATCATTCCCAGCCACATCGACCTGGTGGGTGCCGAGATTGAGATGCTGAACCTGGACAACCGCGAGCGCGTCATCAAGAACCTGCTTGCTCCCATCCGCGACGAATACGACTACATACTCATCGACTGCTCGCCGTCGCTGGGCCTCATCACGGTGAACGCCCTGACGGCCGCCGACTCGGTCATCATACCCGTGCAGTGCGAGTACTTCGCACTGGAGGGCATCTCGAAGCTGCTGAACACCATCAAGATCATCAAGTCGAAGCTGAACACAAAGCTCGAGATAGAGGGCTTCCTGCTGACGATGTACGACTCGCGCCTGCGCCTGGCCAACCAGATCTACGACGAGGTGAAGCGCCACTTCCAGGAACTGGTGTTCAAGACCGTCATACGCCGTAACGTGAAGCTCAGCGAGAGCCCCAGCCACGGACTGCCCTGCATACTCTACGATGCCGACTCCACCGGAACGAAGGACCACCTGGCCCTGGCGAAGGAGATTATAAGTAAAAGAAATTAAGGGAGTTAAAGGGAGTTATGGGGGAGTTAAAGGGAGTTAAAGGACAATAGTTTTGCTGGCGAGATGTACTAAAGACAGGTGTCATGGAACGAGTAGGCATAACTTACAGCTTTGAAAAAGTGATAGCATGGCAGAAGGCAAATGCTTTCGCCTTGCTTGCCTATCGTGCTACTCAGAAGTTTCCTGTTGAAGAACGTTATGGCTTATGTAGTCAGTTCCAGCGAGCTGCCGTGTCCATCCCTGCCAACATTGCAGAAGGCTATAAAAAACTGAGCAAGACAGATAAACTTCGTTTCTTTAATATCGCCCAGGGCAGTCTTGAGGAGTGTAGGAACTACATTCTGTTCGTTCGTGACTTAGGATATGTTCAGTCAGAGGAATTCGAGATTTTGAGGAATGCATTGGAAGAGGCAAGTATGTTTTTAAATTCATATTGTAAAGGAATCATTAATAATAATGGAGTGAAGGATTAGGGTGCAGAGGCGGAGGGAAAGAGGTATTGTCCTTTAACTCCCTTTAACTCCCCCATAACTCCCTTTAACTCCCCAAAAGAATATGGCTGTACGAAAGAAATTTGATAAGAATGTCATTGGCCGCGGCCTTGACGACATGGGCATCGGCCGCGGGCTGGATGCACTCATAGATACCAGCGACGTGAAGACTCAGGGGTCGTCGAACCTCAACGAGATACCTATTGAACAGATAGAGCCTAACCCCGACCAGCCGCGCCGCGAGTTCGACGAGACGGCTATGCAGGAACTGGCCCTGAGCATACAGAACATGGGCATCATCGCCCCCATCACCCTGCGGCAGGTGGCTCCCGAGCGCTACCAGATTATTGCCGGCGAGCGACGCTGGCGCGCATCGCAGCGTGCCGGGCTGAAGACCATACCGGCCTACATACGCACCGTGGAGGACGAGAACGTGATGGAGCTGGCGCTGGTGGAGAACATTCAGCGCGAGGACCTGAACGCCATAGAGATAGCACTGGCCTACGAACACCTGGCCGAGACCACGGGCATGACGCAGGAGAAGATATCGGAGCGGGTGGGCAAGAGCCGCACCGCCGTGACGAACTACATGCGGCTGCTGAAGCTGCCTGCACAGATACAGATGTCGCTGAAGAACCACGAGATAGACATGGGCCACGCCCGCGCCCTGCTGGCCCTCGACTCGCCGTCGCTGCAGCTGAAGCTCTTCCGCGACGTGCTGAAGAACCAGTACAGCGTGCGCAAGGTGGAGGAGATGGTGCAGATGCTGAAGCAGGGCGAGGACGTGCAGACGGCGAAGAAGAAGATTACTGCCAAGGCACAGCTGCCTGCCGACATGGTGGCTGCCCGCCAGCGGCTGGCCGACCGTCTGCAGACCAAGGTGCAGCTGACCTGCTCCGCCGGCGGAAAAGGAAAGATAAGCATACCCTTTGCCAGCGCCGAGGAGCTGCAGCGCATACTGGCAGCATGCGGACTGAGTGAACAGTGAGGAATGGCAAATGACAACTGCTGCACTATGAGGGCATGTATAGGAAGACTGTTTGACAACGCAATTGGCAGGCTGCTGGGTTTGTCATTTGTCGTTTGTCATTTGTCATTTAGCCCGCAGGGCGTCAAGGCGCAGACGCCCGTGGTGGCCGACAGCATCGTCATGGCCATCGACTCCATGTACCAAGCGGGGCTCGGCGTGGCGGGCTCGGTGGCGGGCGACTCCATCCTGGCCGTGGGCGACTCGCTGGCAGCGGCAAACCCCGCACTGCTCAGCGGCAAAAAGCTGAAGATGAAGAAAGAGCGCGACTGGAGCACCTGGCGCCCCGACCCGCAGCGCGCACTCTGGCTGGCACTCGTCATACCCGGCGGCGGACAGATATACAACCGCAAGTACTGGAAGCTGCCCATCGTCTACGGCGGATTCATGGGCTGCATCTATGCCATGACGTGGAACAACATGATGTACAAGGACTATGCGCAGGCCTATCTCGACATCATGGACGACGACCCGGGCACGTCGAGCTACAACAAGTTCCTGCACCTGGGGCGGCAGATAACACCACAGAACGAAGAGCGCTACAAGACCATCTTCAAGAAGCGCAAGGACCGCTTCCGCCGCTACCGCGACATGAGCTTCTTCGTCATGGTGGGCGTCTATGCCATATCGGTCATCGATGCCTACGTCGACGCCGAGCTGTCGGCCTTCGACCTCTCGAAAGACCTGTCCATGAAGCTGCGGCCCACCGTCATCGGCAACGGCCGGCAGACCATGAACCCTCTCACAGCGGCTGCAGTGGGAGTGAACTGCAGCATTGAATTCTGAACCTACATGTGCACGCACGTGCACGAACAGCAATTAATACTAAAAACAAAGCAAAACGATATGAGGCAAAAACTGATAGCACTGTCATTCATCTTTTACAATATGGCACTCTGCCCCGCCGCGGCGCAGGTAGTGGAAACCGACCTGGACGACCTGGACGACGAGGACGGCATCGAGGTCATCGACGACGATAACGAGGAGGACGATAACGTGGCCGAGGGCCAGGAGGGCTTCGACTTCCCCGAGGCGCTGACCGACGCCAACCTCGACAGCCTGATGAGCCAGTACATGTCGAAGACATACCTGTCGACGGCCGGCGACTGCGAGATGCTCAGCCAGAACCCCGACTTCCCCCGCGAGGTGTACATTGAGCGCCTGAGCCGCATGCCAACGGTGATGGAGATGGCCTACAACGACGTGGTGCGCTCGTGCATAGACCGCTACATGGTGCGCCTGCGCCGTCAGGTGAGCTACATGCTGGGCGCCGCCAACTTCTACATGCCCATCTTCGAGCAGGCACTGGACACCTACCAGCTGCCGCTGGAGCTGAAGTACCTGCCCATCATCGAGTCTGCACTGAACCCCACCGCCGTTTCCCACGCCGGAGCCACCGGCCTCTGGCAGTTCATGCTCGCCACCGGCAGGGCCTACGGACTGGAGGTGACCTCGCTCAGCGACGACCGCCGCGACCCCGTGAAGTCATCGATGGCGGCAGCACGCTATCTGCGTGACCTCTACCAGCTCTTCGGCGACTGGAACCTGGTCATAGCAGCCTATAACTGCGGACCGGAGAACATCAACCGCGCCATTCGACGCTCAGGCGGAAAGCGCGACTACTGGGAGATTTATCCCTATCTGCCTAAGGAGACGCGTGGCTATGTGCCCGCTTTCATAGCCGCCAACTACGCCATGACCTACTACTGCGAGCACGGCATCTGCCCCATGACCAGCAAGCTGCCCGTGAAGACCGACACCGTCATGGTCAGTCGCAACATCACCTTCCAGCAGGTGGCACAGGCCTGCGACCTCGACGTCGACATGGTGCGCTCGCTGAACCCCGTCTACCGGCGCGACGTGGTGCCCGGACTCTCGGCACCCTCCGTGCTGAGGCTGCCGGTGAACGACGTGGCACGCTTCATCGACATGGAGGACTCCATCTACGCCATGGCCGGGCAGCAGACGCTGAAACGGCAGGAGGTGGAGGTGGAGGAGCGACCCACACCCCAGCCCCGTCCCAAGCAGCGTGCCACCAAGCAGCGTGCCACCAAACGGCAGGGACGCAGCAGCGGCAGTGCATCGTATGCTACGGCACGGCGCGGCGACTCGCTCGGGGCCATCGCACGGCGCAACCACACCACCGTGGCCAAGCTGAAGAAGCTGAACGGACTGCGGGGCGACAAGATTACGGTAGGACAGAAACTCAGGGTGAAATAGCACTATGACCGACGAAGAGATACGCCGGCAGCAAGAAGCCGACGACAAGATGATCAATGCGGCCTATGAACGGCTGATAGGCGACTACCTGAACTCGCGGCACCGCAAGAAGGTAGACCTCATCGCCAAGGCCTTCAATTTTGCCAGACAGGCGCACAAAGGCGTGCGACGCCTGTCGGGCGAACCATACATCATGCACCCCATCGCCGTGGCGCAAATCGTCTGCTCGGAGATAGGACTCGGCTCCACCAGCATCTGCTCGGCTCTGCTGCACGACGTGGTAGAGGACACCGAGTACACCGTGGAGGACATAGAGAATATGTTCGGCGCGAAGATAGCGCAGATCGTCGACGGGCTCACGAAAATCAGCGGAGGCATCTTCGGCGAGCAGGCATCGGCACAGGCCGAGAACTTCAAGAAGCTGCTGCTCACCATGAGCGAGGACATACGCGTCATCCTCATCAAGATTGCCGACCGCCTGCACAACATGCGCACCCTGCAGTCGCAGCCCGCCAACAAGCAGTACAAGATAGCCGGCGAGACGCTGTACCTCTATGCACCGCTGGCCCACCGACTGGGGCTGTACAAGATCAAGTCGGAGCTGGAGAACCTCAGCTTCCGCTTCGAGCACCCCGAGGAGTACGCCGCCATCGTCAGGCAGCTGGAGGACAGCCAGGTGTCGCGACACGAGTCGTTCGAGCAGTTCACAAGGCCCATCGAGGACATCATGCGGAAGCTGGGATTTGAATACGAGATACGCGAGCGCGTGAAGACGCCATACTCCATCTGGAACAAGATGCAGACCAAGCACGTCACCTTCCAGGAGATTTACGACATACTGGCCGTGCGCATCATCTTCAAGCCCAAGGACCGCAAGGACGAGGTGGACGACTGCTTCAAGATATACACCGCCCTGTCGAAGATATACCGGCGACACCCCGACCGGCTGCGCGACTGGGTGACCAAGCCCAAGGCCAACGGCTACCAGGCCCTGCACGTCACCCTCATGTCGAAGCAGGGACACTGGATAGAGGTGCAGATACGCTCGGACCGCATGGACGAGATAGCCGAGCAGGGACTGGCGGCACACTGGAAGTACAAGGAGAGCAGCAACGCCGACGGCACACCGGCCGAGAAGCAGGAATACTCGGAGGACGAGAGCGAGATGAACGAGTGGCTGCACACCATCAAGGAGATACTCGACGACCCGCAGCCCGACGCCATGGACTTCCTCGACGCCATCAAGCTGAAC
>OCTX012149856.1_pt1 | contig 18911 bp, 18 predicted proteins | sample 1539691 | NCBI WGS metagenome assembly OCTX01 (sample SAMN02144231, study PRJEB22623) | gut metagenome | biome: sheep rumen | host: Ovis aries | place: New Zealand | reverse complement strand
CATCCGGTGACAATAGCGGATCAACAAACGATTCGACCAACAATAGCCCTGCAGGCAGTCCAACCGACAATAGTTCAACAAACACTCAAGCCGACAGTCGTACTTCCTACAGTAGTCCTTCTGACGGCTCATCAGGAGGTTCAGGCGGTGGTTCAGACAGCTCAAGCAGCAGCGCTCCGGGCAGTCCTGCATCGGCTCCGCAGACATATACCGAAAAGCTTAATGATGTTGTTTCAGCATTAGCATCAATGGGCATCGATACTACAAACCTGTTCTTCGTACAGTCAGTAGATGCATTCGGCAACACGATAAGTTCCGACATCAGCAGTGTACTTACACCTGTAGACAGACTTACTGCCATAAACAACTTTATGGAAAAGAACGCTCCTGCTATGGGTCTTGACAATTTCAAGGGCGCAGGTGTTGTTTCTTTAAGCAGCTACTTCACCGGTTCAGCAACCGATACTGTATCAGTTCCGGTTGTTTCAGATGTAGTCAGCGGACAGACCTATACAGTAGTTTTCAGCGATGGCACAACGATGACAGTTCCATGCTCCATGAATGGTGTACTTAACATACCATTTACAAAATCAGCCGAGGGATTGACATTCATCATCTACGGCACTTCTCTTGATCCGTCACTCGCCATGCAGCAGATGATACAGCAGCCTACAGCGTAAACCTCTAAAAGTTCTATAAACGTTCAACTCTGAAGGGACGATTTCGCAAGAGATCGTTCCTTCACTGTGTCTAAACATTATCCTACATTATAGGTAACAGCTCGGTGACTGTATGTGCTGAGCACAAGACCTATGACTGCGTACATACTTATCATAGCTGTACCGCCGGCACTGAGGAATGGCAGAGGAACTCCGATAACCGGAGCAACTTTAAGTACCATGCCGATATTCATTATACAGTGTGAGAGCATCAGACCGAAAGCTCCCATACAGATGAATCTACCGAGACGGTCACGGGTAACACGGCTGTCAGCAAATATTTTCAGGCATATATAAGCAAGGATGATAAGAAGTCCGATAGAGCCGAGGAAGCCGAAAACCTGTCCGACATAGGTAAAAATGAAATCGTTGTGTATTTCGGGAACATAGATATATTCTTCGGCATTTTTGAAAAGTCCCTTGCCGAATATCTTGCCTGATTTAAGAGCTGCAAGACCGAGGTCCTGCTGATACTCGATATTTTCAGGGTCTGAGCCGGGGTTAAAGAGTATAGTTATACGTTTTTTGTGGAAGGAGTCGAGTGCGAAAAACCACATTCCTGCGACAGCTCCGCCTATTGCAAATGGAGCTGCAAGAAGATATTTCCATGATATTTTTGCCGAGCATATCATGAATCCGAATATAGCAGCGAATACAATAGCGGTACCGTAGTCACCCTGAAGTCCGACTATGCCGATTGGAAGTGCACCATGCAGCAGGAGCAGGAGCATATGAGCAGGTTTATTCATGTCCTCCTCATCACGGGAAAGGTGATAGCTGAAAGTAAGTATGAATGCGAGTTTCAACACTTCTGAAGGCTGAAGGTTGAAACCTGCGATCCTTATCCAAGCCTGATCGTCCGCACCCGAACGTTGGTATCCGAGCGAGGTGAACGTCAGGGCGACAAGTCCCAACGCTGCCGGAGCGAATATGAACCATAGCTTTACGAGTTTACGGTAATCCATAAGTGAAATGAATATCGCTGCAAACAGACCGGCAGCTGTAGATATGAGCTGGGTCTTCCAGTAGCTTGCACCTACGCCTTCGTCCTCACCAAGTCCGCTTTCAACGATAGAGTATATGAGAAGCGTACTTATAATGGCACAAAGCGTAACAGCAAACAGCAATCCGGCATCGATATTATGTTTGTTGATAGATAATTTTTTGAATGCTGATCTCATTGTAATCCTTTCTTTTATCCTTCTGACCAGTATTTCCTGTCCAGACTTCTGTACTGTGCGGCAGCGGCTATATGCTGTTTTTTTATGACCTCAGAGTTATCGATGTCAGCGATAGTTCTTGCGACTTTTAATATCCTGTCGTAAGCTCTTGCACTGAGTCCAAGTTTATCAAATACATTTTTCATAAGTTTTTCTGCATTCTCATCCATAGGACACATTTCCTGAAGCTTGTCCGGAGTTATGAGAGCATTGCAGGTTATAGCCGTACCTTTGAAGCGTTCCTCCTGTATTTTTCTTGCGGACATGACACGCTTTCTTATATCTGCTGAGGATTCTTCCTTTGCTTTTGATGACAGGTCACCGAATTCTACAGGAGCGACTTCTATATGAAGGTCAAATCTGTCGAGCAGCGGACCTGATATTTTTGAAAGATAATTTGCTACCTTTTTCTGCGGACATATACATTTGCGTTTCGGATGTCCGTAATATCCGCATGGACATGGATTCATAGCACCTATGAGCATAATCGTACAAGGGTAAGACACTGTACCTGATGCACGGGCGATAGTTACTTTTCTGTCTTCAAGCGGCTGACGCAGTATCTCAAGTGTTTTACGGTCGAATTCAGCAAGCTCATCGAGGAAGAGAAGTCCGTTATGAGCGAGTGAAACTTCACCGGGATGCGGTATCGTACCTCCTCCGGCAAGACCGGCAGAGGAGATAGTGTGATGCGGTGAACGGAAAGGTCTTTTAGTTATTATGGGCGTTTCCGGAGTAAGTAAACCTGATATGGAATGAATTTTTGTAGTTTCAAGAGCTTCTTCAAAAGTGAGCGGCGGAAGTATCGAGGGCATCCTCTTGGCGAGCATACTCTTTCCGCTTCCGGGTGAACCGATAAGCAGTGCATTATGACCGCCGGCAGCAGCTATTTCAAGAGCTTTCTTTGCGGACTGCTGTCCCTTTACGTCAGAGAAGTCGAGAACTTCGTTATAGGCTGTTTCCGGAGGGATATAGTGCTCGCAGGGGGATAGGAGTTCCTCATTGCGGAAATGTCTTATAAGCTCCTCAGCGTTATTTACGGCATAGATATTTATTCCGTCTATTACTGACGCTTCAAGAGCGTTTTCAGCCGGTACAAATACAGACTCTACACCTTTCTCACGGGCGAGCATCACCATAGGGAGCACTCCGTTTATTCTTCTAATATCTCCGTTAAGAGATATTTCACCGATAAATGCACATCCGTCAAGCGGCTGGTCGAGCATCCTCATGGCTTTTAGTACAGCCATGAAAATAGCCATATCGTGAACAGAACCGCTCTTTTTGGTATCTGCCGGAGCGAGATTGACCATGACCTGAGCTACAGGAAAGCTTATACTGCATGACCTTAATGCAGCACGTATACGCTCACGGCTCTCTTTTACAACGGTATCGGGAAGTCCGACAATATCGAACTGCGGATTTCCACGGCTGATATCTATTTCAACATCTACAGGAAAAGCATTCAGACCGAACAGTCCGAGGCTTGAAACTTTTGCAAACAAGTGTAAAACCTCCTGTCGTTGGTTATTTTTGTCATACATTAATAGTATATCACTTTTCCGGTGAAATGTAAATATTAGCAGAAAATTTTGTTGACGCCTGTCAGACGGGACTTTTTTCTTGAAAATGCTATTTACAATCTCTTTAAAATATGTTACAATATTCCATGTAAGTATACAAAAAAGGAGGAGTATAATGTCCGACTTTATAAGTGAAGAACAGCATCATGCAGAAGTTGCTGCTCTTAATCACGAAATATATCGTTTAACAAAACACATAAAGGATAAAGAACAGGAAAGAGCATTATCCGAAATGCCCGACCCTAAAGACCCTTTCAATAATCCGACAGAATATCACGATTATAATGACGATTATTCAGAGGTCCTTCCGCCGATAAAGACTCCGGCATATAAGATAAGTCTTGAGCCTGATTACGCAGAGAGACAGAAAATAAAGCATTTCTACGCTATCGGAGGCTGGTGTGCAGTATTGCAGTTTGCCGCTTCAACTTTTGCGGCGGTGGTCATAGTGCTGATAATAAGAACGTTGCTTGAAGGACAGAATCCGGATGCTGACAATGTCTCGATAACTACCTACATGAAAGGCTCATCAATACTGACATCGCTGAATATGCTGATATACATAGCAGCTAATGTAGGATGTGCCATGATAGGATTCAAAATGGCTGGAGTGAAAGCCTCGTCGCTTGTAAAAACAAGGGACTACGATGTCGGGAAAGCCATACAATACTGTACTGCGGCGATGTTTATATGGTTAGTATCAGTATATATTTCACTCGGAGTAGAGGATATATTCACAAAATACGGCTACAGTACGGAAGTTCAGGATATGGACGGATATGCGGTAACTAAACTCGGCTTCGTTATATCTATTGTGTACACCTGTATAATAGCTCCTGTGACGGAGGAATTCTTCTTCCGTGGGATGCTGCTGAAAGTCTTTTCAAAGGCAAATCAGAGATTCGCAGTATTTGCTACAGCAGTATTTTTCGGACTTGCTCACGGAAATCTTCCGCAGTTCCTTCTTGCATTCCTTCTTGGATTATTCCTTGCACATATAACACTTAAACACGGATCAATAATACCTTCAATAGTAGTACACATTTTCGTAAATACATTTGTTACAGTTATGGGAGAGTTAGACCTCTCAGGAGATATGGAGATCGTTCTGAATTTATCCCTTGAAGCTCTTGCAGCTTTCGGACTTCTGATGCTGCTTATATTCAGAAGCAAGGATAAACTTCCTGCAACAACTCCGGCACAGTCAAAACGAGGATTTGCTATAGCTAAAACTACTGTTGGTGTTGTTGCGGCGTTCACCATTCAGACAGCCTATATGCTGTTCCTTGTATTTTCAAAAGCGTAATAATTTGTCGCTGTAAAAAATTTTTTTTACAGCGATATTTTTTTGTGACACTTTCAAAATTCTATCCGAATATGGTTAATGAAAGTGATCCATGGAAAACTTCATAAAAGGGAGGAAATCAGATGACAGGCAGTGAATATTGTTCACTCCTCAGAAATTCACCTCAACAAGCTCATAAAGCAATTTTTGATGAGTATTTTAATTATGCCTATACCATCGTTTTTAACCGGCTAAGAAGCGTTGCCGGTACTGAAGATGTTGAAGAATGCGTCAGTGACGTTTTTGCAGAGGTGTTCTTCAATTACTCCGAGGACGATAAGGGCAATAAAGATATGAAAGGCTATATCGCTACTATCGCTCAACGCAGAGCAATAGACCGCTTTCGCAGTATATCTGTAAAAAACGGCCGCTCTGTATCACTTGAAGGCGATGTACTTACAGAGCTAAAAGCAGAAGAAGATATAGTTGAAAATTCTGAAAAGAAGGATGTTCAGCTTACGCTGATACAGCTTATAAAAGAGCTTGGAGAGCCTGATTCGACCATTATCCTGCATAAATATTACTATGACCGATCTTCCGGAGAAATAGCAAAACTGCTTAACATGAAAGCAACAAATGTACGTATGCGGTGCAAAAGAGCACTCGAAAAACTGCGTCTGATGCTGAAAGTTAGCGGAATTGATCTTTAGGAGGTATAGAAAATGAAAAAAGATGATTTTGATCTTGAAATACTTGAAAATGCTGATAATGAAGTCATTGATGCACTGAATTCCTTTCCGTCAGCTGACGAAGAAACTAAAAGGAGAGTGTTTTCCATGAGTGAAAAGAAGTTTAATGATTTAAATAATAATTTTGAAGCAACAGATGAAAATTCAGTTAAAGGCGTTGAAACTTACCGCAGACCAAAATGGTATAGAACAGTTTGCGTGGCAGCTGCTGCTCTTGTGCTCGTAGGCGGCGGCACAGCTACTTTCGCTGCACTCCATAAAACAAAGAAGTCTAACGAGAGTATGCAGGCTGCATCAGAGATTGAAACAGAGCCAACTCTTTCTGATAAAATAAATAGTCAAAATTCTATCTTAAATGAAATAGAAATGAAAAGTATATACGAAAGACTTTTCCTCCCTTATATGGATATACGCAGAGGAAGCGATACAGACCGAAATGACCCAAATCAGGAATATATCACATTTTGTTATTATTTCTGTGATGCAGATGAGTATGATCCTTCTGTATTTCACAGTGAGGATTTTCCTTATGAAATTAAAGAACACGACGGTAAAATGTATGTAGTTTTAAAATACTATAAGATAAACAATCCGAAATTCCATACAATAGCTGGCATGAAGGAAGTTATGGGACCGTATATAAATGAAGGATCCTTCAATTATGGTAATTACCATAATGCTATGTTGGGAGTTTCAGAATTTAATTTCGATAGCTATGAAGACGGTGGCTTTATAGATGATTTTCAAAATTTCGGTGAGATCATACAGTACAGAGATCAGCTTTATACTACAATGTATGAGCCAGATTCATTTGATCCGGAAAAATGTGAGATAACATATGAAAAATCATTTCCTATCGACTCTGATTCATTTATATGGGAAAGCTATTATCGTTTAGCTGATGATCCGGATACTATACGTAGAGTAAATGTTTATATTGAAAATGTGGAAGATTACGGATGGAGAATTTTTGATTTAAGTATGGATCAGTGTGAATATGAAGAGTTTAAAGATTATCAGGGCGGAGAGTATCCTTCATTAATGGAGGATATCTATAAAGAAGCACTGCTAAATAAAGATAGCGAATTAACATCTGAATCAACAAAAACTCAGGAATCAACAGAGGAAAATGCAGAGCCGGAAACAGTTGAGGATATTACCGAACCTTTAACTGCTGAACCAAATAAAGCTATAAGCGATTATTCTGATGAAGAATTACAGAATATATCAATGCTACTTATGAATAAATATGTAGAGTTGGATCATCTTCCTGATTCTCCTTATTTAGTCCCAGATGAAATAGTTACATTCGCTAATCCTACACCTTCTAATGGTTGGCCTTCAAATGACTACATAAGGCTTGATGATCCAAGATTCTCTAATCTTGAAGAACTTGTTGCTTATTATTCTCCGTATATTGAGGAATCTCTCATTACTTTCAATTGTGATAACAGAAATGAATTTAAAGAAGGAGACCTTATTACAGAAGAGTTATATCCTGATCATTTAACTCTTCCTGAAATAATTGAGTTTAATGGTAAGTTATATACATATAGTATTGGCAATTTGTATGATAGTGTAGTATCATGTGAAATTAAAGAAAAAAATCAGAATGGTTTCCAAGTAGTAGCTCAAACTGACAGCAATTGTATTCTTACAGCTGATATTGTAAAAACAGATGAAGATACTTTCAGAATTGAAAAATGTTGGTGGGATATCACCTGATATTAACGCAATCCAGACTCATCCAAATAAAACCGCCTATGGTCATATGACCATAGGCGGCGATTTTTTTATTCAAAAATAAATGTGAGTTTTATCTTGAATTCACTATCGTGAAAATTTGATGGAACCTTAGGATTAGCAACATATAATCCATTGAGAGAGTCAGTGTCTTTTACAAAATCAGTATATTTTCCATTTTTGATTCCACTAAATGTGCATGGATCTGAAACAATTTTTTTATCTTCCATGATGTCAAATTCAATTCCATCCGGGCATTCCCATTTTATTGTTTTTATTGGATTTCCGCTCTTTGTACAGATCTCCTTTAAATCATAATTATAACTTGATCTGTGTTTTTGTCCATCCATAACACTGCTGAATGACTTGATAACAACTCCTTCGATATTTCTGGATTCAAAATTTGCCATAATAACTCCTCTTTCTTTTATTAATATAATTATTGAATTCAACTGCTGATTGGCCTAATCAAACAGCGTTTTTGTGAAAATGTTTTGCAATTATTAGTACTAATAATAAAATCACTGTTATAATTATACAGGTGGATAAAGGAAAAATCAATCTGCATTATAAATGAAATCTGAACTGGTTATATAGTAATATAGCACAAAACTGACACTATACAGTGTTTTCCGTGAGTTTTAGTAACACAAAAGCAGCTGAACAATGTCAGCTGCTTTGGGTTTCATTTGTGTTTTTAGTTGTAGCTATGCCATTCTTTTTTATAAGAAATGCCACGACTGCGAGACCGCTTAAAAGAACGATAGTAGTAAATATACTTCCCTCTATACCGAATTCTCCGCCGGTAAGGAATGTGTGTGAAGATTTTGCGGAGGTACGAAAAACAGATTCAGAGTCGCCTGAGCCGCTTACGCTTATTCCGTAGAGATTTCCCTGAGTGAAATTCCATATTGAGTGTATCGCACAGCCGCCCCATATATCGTCAAAATATATCATGTAGACTGCCGCAAAGACTCCGAAAAGAATAAGGTTAGTCATTGCAAGGACGTTTATTCCGGGATTGCTGATATGTGCTAATCCAAAGGCTACAGAGCTGACGCCAATAGCAATGGCAGGGGAGTTAGCTCCGCCGACAGTGTTCATAAGATAGCCTCGGAAGATGAATTCCTCGCTCATGCCCTGAAAAAAGAAACCAAGGAAATAGAGTACTATTATACCAAAATTGATTCCAGTGCAAAGTTTGATACTGTTTGCTCCGGAGACAACTGTAAGAAGCGTTATGACAGTCATCATGACAGCTCCAACAACAAGACCGCCGAGGTAATGTTTTACAAGCTTACGTTTTCTTGCTCCCATTGAGCTGACTTTTCGCATCTCGATGCATCGGCAATAAAAGATAGATGAAACCGTTCCTATCAACGTGCTGAAAAGGAGAATAAGCCGTCCTTTGGTTCTTCCAAAGATATCATAAGTTACCTCTTTTGAATAGCTGTATGTGACTTTTTTAGTTCCTTGCAAAACGTCATTATCTTTTCCTATTTCTTTCATTATGTCTGGTAAAGCAATTACATATGCTATTAAAGACTGTAATATGTATATCAGAAAAAATACTATCAGGAATATCAGAATCTGAACAAATATATTCTTTGATGCATGAGATTTGGAAGATTCTTCAAACATTTTTATTCTGTGATCTGGTTTGAGTTCTTTCATTATGCACCTCCTTGTTTTTGCTATAATCATTTTACTATAATTACGGTCTTTTGTCAAGGCTGCGACGCTTACGAAATAGCCGTCCGGAATAATATTCTTCAGGTTGATGAAATACGCCGTGAAGAGTACTTACAGAGCTGAGATATAGTGACAATCAGCCGAGAGACGCAAAAGGACGCTGGGCAGCAACAGGCGGCGGTCGTATAGCTTCAATGACAAAGCTTTACAGTAATGACGGTGCAAAACCTAAGAAAAGTGTTGACAATTTTGAGAAAGATGCTATAATTGATAATGAAAAGGATAAAAAAGAACTTGAAAAGGCTATTTCTGATGATAAGTTGAGTACAAAGCTTGATAAAAAGGCTCAGTCCGCTCATAAGTTAGGTTCTGCGGAGTATAACAAGCGTATAGCCAACGGAGAACTACCAAGCTACACTGAAATGAGCAACATGGAAATTCAAACAATTATCAATAAGCATTGTTGCAATGGAGATGTTCGCAAATATAAAGACGGACAGTTCAGAGAAGTAATAAAAACAGATGATTTTAAAGGAATGTTCGGCGATAGAACGACAGGCAAATATGTTCCCACTAACAGAGGAACAATCCATTATTCCAAAGCTGGAACTCACATAGTACCTGCTGCAACAATCAAGTAAGGAGGTTATCAATGGTTGAATCTTTGACACTTTGTAACGCTCAAAATCATAAGGTTAAACTTATCGAAGAAGACGGAACAGAACATATCGGAGTTGCAGATTTTTATGAATCTGAATATGATAGCGGATATGGTGTTGCTGGAATTGGAATAAAAGGCGATTTATGTTTTAGAGCCGATGAAATCAAAAGCATTGAAATAATCGACTAAACCGTTCACACTGTGAGCGGTTTTCTTATACCCATTTGAAGGAGTTGATAAAATGAAAATAGAAGTCAGAGCCGACGGACTGCATATCAGCGGAGAGGAAAAGTACATTATATAAAAAACAAAAGGAACTGAAAAGACTATATGCAGCCACTTTCAGTTCCTTATAATTAGCGGGATATTACTCCAGACCAGCCTGCTGTTTAGCAGCAGTGAGAGTATTTTTCATGAGCATAGCGATAGTCATAGGACCAACACCGCCCGGAACAGGAGTGATATAAGAAGCTTTCTTTTCAGCGGATTCAAACTCTACATCGCCGCAGAGTTTGCCGTTTTCAAGACGGTTCATGCCGACATCGATAACCACAGCACCTTCCTTTATCATATCTCCTGTAACGAAGTTAGCCTTGCCGATAGCAACAACGAGAATATCAGCTCCGAGGCATATTTCCTTGAGGTTAGTAGTCTTGGAGTGGCAGATAGTAACAGTGCCGCTCTTGTGGAGCAGGAGCATAGCCATAGGCTTGCCTACGATATTACTTCTTCCGATAACTACGCACTGCTTGCCTGTTATGTCGGTGCCTGTGCTTTCGATAAGACGCATAACGCCTGCCGGAGTACATGGCAGGAAAGCGTACTCACCTATCATTATTTTTCCGACATTGATAGCGTGGAAAGCGTCGACATCCTTGGCAGGAGAGATAGCATCGATAACAGTTTTTTCGTCGATATGCTTAGGAAGTGGGAGCTGTACGAGGATACCGTTTACTCTTGTATCCCTGTTAAGTACCTGAATGAGATCGAGGAGCTGTTCCTGAGTAGTATTCTCATCGAGTGCATACTCGAATGACTGGAAGCCAACTGCTTCACAGGCTTTTTTCTTATTATTTACGTAAACTCTTGAAGCAGGGTTATTACCTACTATTACAACTGCGAGACCAACTTTGAGTCCCTTTTCTTCACGGAGTTTTGCAGCCTCATCAGCTACCTCCTGTTTAACTGCGGCTGAAACAGCCTTTCCATCGATTATCTGTGCCATTATTATTCATCCTCCTTATTGTTTTCGTCCGATACATCATCGGAAGTTTCATCCTCATTTTCAATATCCTCATCATCAGAGTTTATATCATCATCTTCATCGTCATTGAAGTCGTCATCATCATCGTCGTCATCGAGAATATCGTTATAGTCTATATCGTCGTCATCATCGCTGTCGAATTCATCTTCTGGCGGCATTCCCATACGTTTTCTGCGTGATTCCTCGATAAGTTTGATAGATTCCTCAGTATTTGCGTAGAGCACGAAGCTCTCAGGGTCTCTTCTTCTTTTTGAGAAAAGAACTATCTGCAAAATGATCGAAGCTATGCAGACTACAGCGGAAAGGAGCTGAGAAACTCTGAGGTTGCTGCTGCCTATATAGAGGCTGTCAGTACGCAGACTTTCAACAACAAAACGCTCAGCACCGTACCATGTAAGGTACATGAGGAAGAGCTGTCCGTCATACTTTCTGCGTTTAGAGAACCATGCGAGCAGGAAGAATCCGAGCAGACACCAGAGTGACTCGTAAAGGAAGCATGGGTGAACAGCTTTGTCCCATACGACTGTAGCCTGATCGTGGATATACATATCTCCGCCGATCTGAGTTTCACGGATTATAGTATTCTGGATACGTCCGCCTGTCATTCCGAGGAAGCTGTTTGTGTTAGTACCGAAAGCCTCCTGATTAACGAAGTTGCCCCAGCGGCCGACACCTTGTCCGATAAGCAGACCAAGCACTGTCAGGTCAAGCAGAGGGAGTTTCTTTACCTTGCGGAAGTGGCTTACGATAAGACCTATCGTAAGAGCACCGATTATACCGCCGTATATGGCAAGTCCGCCCTCACGGGTATTGACCACGGCTTTGAAGGTTTCGGAAAATGATGATTTTTTGTACTGATCCCATTGAAAAGCAACATAGTAAAGTCTTGCACCGATAAGACCTCCGAGCACACCGCCTATAACAGCGTCAATAGCTCTGTCGGGGTCTATGCCGAATCGCTTCATTTTTGAGAAGCAGTAGATAAGTGCGAGTGCAAGTCCCACAGTGATCAGCAGACCGTACCATTGTATTTCAAGTCCGAAGACTTTAAAAGCGGTAGGGTCGATATGGAAAGTCCAGCCAAGTTCAGGGAAACTTATTTCGTGGACATCAGTTATTCGTTCAACAGCAGCCATATCAATCTGCCTCCCCTTCGACAACTGACATGACGAGTCTTTCAGGGATAAGCTCATCACGCATGAAGTTGATTACATCATCACTTGTAAGTTCAGAGAGAACTGAAAGCGAATCGTATGGACCAACGCCGTCCATATGAGAGTTTATAAGCAGATTAGCAACAGCTTCGACGTTATTCAGCTCTCTTACGAGCATACCGTAAGTTGATTTCTTTATTCTCTGGAAGTCTTTTTCGTTCAGACCTTCTTTGAGCATACGGTTTATCTCAGCGGTGATCGCATCTCTGATTTTAGCGGGTTCTTTGGATTCTCCGCCGAAAATTACGGTGAAGTAGCCGTCGCCGTCGAATATTTCAGAGCCAAAGCTTGAATTGATTATTCCCTCGTCAAGGAGCTTCTTATACATATCGGAAGAAGCGTCAGTGAGCATTGATGAAGCTATAGAAGCCGCCATACTCTTGCGGAGTCTTTCTTCGCCGCTGCAATTTCTGCACTTGTATCCTATCTGGAAAATAGGAGTACCAACAGGCTGAGTCTCGAAGAATTCCGGCATTACAATCTCGTCCGGCTCGTCAGGGAAAACAGTTTCAAGACCTTTATCCTCGCAGGGTTTAAGGTACTCGTCGCATATAGCGAGTACTTCGTCAGCCTTTATGTTACCTGCGATAGAGAGGACCATATTATTGAGATTATAGAAAGTATAATAGCACTTATAGAGCAGGTCAGCGTCTATCTGAGCGATACTTTCGACAGTGCCTGCAATATCTATCTTTACAGGGTGAGTGTGGTACATACAGCGGAGCATATTGAAGAACACACGCCAGTCAGGGTTATCGTTGGTCATTTTTATCTCCTGACCGATTATGCCCTGTTCTTTGTCGACAGTTTCCTGAGTGAAGTAAGGCTTCTGTACGAAGTCAAGGAGTATCTTCAGAGACTCCTGATAATTCTTGGAACAGCTGAACAGATAGCAGGTCTTGTCGAAGGAAGTGAAGGCGTTTCCGGAAGCACCTGTTTTAGCGTAAAGTTCAAATACATCGCAGTCCTCATTCTCGAAGAGCTTATGTTCAAGGAAGTGGGCGATACCCTCAGGTACTACAGTGTACTCCTTATCGTCACGCATTTTGAACATTGTATTTATAGAGCCGTATTTTGTACCGAAAAGAGCTTCAACGCTGCTGAATCCGGGCATTTCGCAAATGTATATATCAAGACCGCTCTTGTGCTTGACGTGGATGCAGCTGTCGCCGGTGTTCTGACTTTTTATGATATTTTTTTCCATTATTCAGCCTCCTTATCGAGCATGAGATAGATACTGTCGAGCTTTACAGTATTTGCAGCCTGAATTATGCGTTCTTTTGTAACGTTTTTGTACTCAGTGAACAGCTGCTCAGGGAGCATTTCATCGCCGCAGCAGAAGCGTTCAAAGTACCATGATGAATATGATTCAGGTGTATCACCGACCTGAGTTATAGCGTTATCAAGGGTAAGGAGAGCACTTTCAAGCTCTTCGTCCGAGATATTTCCGTTTTTCATTTCGTCGAGCTGGCGGAGTATCTCAGCTTTAGCCTTTTCGATATTTTCACGCTCAACACCGATGTCGACTGTCAAAGCTGCCTTTGGAGCCATAGAGCGGCAGGCACAGTAGTAACAGAGACTCATTTTTTCACGGACATTCATGAACAGCTTTGAAACCGGAGTTTCACCAAAGATAGTGCTGAAAAGCTTTACAGCGTAGCGGTCATCGCTGTCAGTCTTGAAGTTCATTACCATTTTGCACTGCCTTACATCGAACTGGTCGGATTCTGTAACGACCTCGCTGCGGACAGGACTTGGGGTGCGGAAAACAATATCCTGCGGAGCACGTTTTATCTTGCTGAAGTAATCTGATAAAAGCTCAGCAATAGTGTTGTTTTCCTCTGATGCAACATAGTGTATCTCTATCTGAGCAGTTTCGAGCAGTCTGAGGTAAGCTTCATATGCGTCCTTTGAGGTGAGCTTTTCGACTGCTTCCTTAGTACCGTAGCATGAGTTTTCAGCAGGCTCACCTTTGAAAGCGATCTCGGAAGCTCTTGAAAGGGCATATCCACGCTTATTGTTGAGCTCAGCATCAATGCGGTCGAGGAGCTCGTTCTGAGTTATGCGGTAGGAATCAGCATCGAATTCGCCGTTAACAACGTTCGGAGCAAAAACGCAGTCCTTTATTATATCGAGCATCTCACCGGTCACGTTCTCACCGTCGAACGCATAGCGGTCGTTTATCCATGAAGCGGTAACGCCGAGTATCTGGACATCTCCACGCTTTCTTGCAAAGCTGCTGAGGCTCGCACCATAGAGCTCAGAGAGCTTTTCGTTGAGTTTGGCAAGTGTTGTGTATTTACTGCTTGAGCAGGTCAGCACACTCATAGCGAGTGCGTTGACAGAAGCGGTGCTGCTGTCAAGTTTAGTGATGAAGCGGATCAAAAGAGAACCGGTTTTGAACTTTTCGTCTATTATTGTTGAAAAGCCAACATTTCCGGCGAGTTTCGTCCTTTTATATTTCATTGGCATAAACACTCCTTATTAAAAAAGTACATATAAACATATTATATCATACTCGCTATAAAATTACCATACTATTTTCAAATTTTTTCATTTTTTCTTCCGTCACATTCGCAGATAAGCAGGAAGGTCATAAGGAGTATCATAACGGACGGAACAGGTGAGGCAGCTTTGTGGAGACTGAATCCTGCGGAAACAGGAACAGTCACATCTGCAAGCGTGAATTTCATGATATACCGGCAAATGAAGTAGCTGAGCATAGCTGCGGCGGAGCGTAAAGCTATGAGCGGACGAAGTGAAAGAGCCCCTTTTGTTATAGCAGCAGCCTGCATCATCACGCAAACTCCGCCGAAAGAAACGAGAGCACATATCTCCGGAAGCAGGGCATAGTTGCCTGAGGGTAACTGAGAGATCGCAGAAACATCCATAAATGAGCAGGAAATTGCATTTGCAGTTTCGGAAGGAAATCCGGTCAGCGAGGAGAGAAGCTCCGAAAAGGAGTTCAATACGCCGTATGTTCTGAGCATGGACGTTACAACAGCGAAAATAATTACCATAAGACATATACCGGACATACTTCTTCCTGCGGACATAACGCAGTCCGTCAGCATATCAGCGGAAAAATGAAAGTACTGCCGTTTTGCAGCCTTGAAACCGCATTTTTTCAGCTTCGGAGAGATGAGCAGAGCAAGCAGTATATTCGCCAGAATTGTGGATATGAGAATAGTTTGTCCGACAGCTGCATTTCCGTATAGCTGACCTGAGATGCATCCGAAAATAAAAGCAGGTCCGGCTCCAAAGCACACGCCCATCAGAAGCTCTGCGGAGCTTTTTTCTATGTGACCGTTTTGGTATTCGGAGTATATCATTTTAGCTCCTGTAGGATATCCGGCGGTCATGCTGAAAAGGAATATCAGGAAGCAGTCATCGTCCATACCGAAAATTTTATGTGCGGCTTTTTTTATAAAGTTGGGGATAAGTCCGAGAAGTCCGCTTTCGGTGAGCAGAGAAGAAACTGCGAGCATTGCGTAAAGTGAGGGGATAAGGATATTCAGACAGCGTGACATTCCCTCCGAAACTGCGGCTTTTACGGCAGTTGTTTCCGTAATACAGTACCATGCGGAAATCAGGAGCAGGACTACTTCGATAACTGATATGACTTTTTCTGACGTTTTTTTCATAAAGATCACCCAGTCAATCATATTATTTGAGAGAGAAAAATATTCAGGCAGCACTGTACAAAGCTTGAGCGGTGCTGCCTCAGGAGTGATATGATTGTTTGATAAGATAGCTGACAGAGCAAGAGAGAGTTTTTTTCTCGAACCTCAGATATATTTTGACTGCGACAGGCAGCTGCTCATAGAAAACTGCCGGAGGATCGAGGAGTATAACGAGATATTCATGAAGCTTATCTCGGGAAAGCTTTGCATACAGATATGGGGCAGCGACCTTAAAGCATATGATTTTCGTGGTAACGGACTTATCGTGAGAGGAAAGATAGCTAAGGTCGAATTTATTGAAAGGGGAGACAGTAAAAATGAAGGAGCAAATGCGGAGAAGAATAAGGATAAGTGCTAAAGGAAAAGAGCTGTATAAATTCATAAATGCCCTTCATTCAAGCAGAGTCAGCTGTGCAGGACAGTACTGCAAAAAGGATGTATTTTATGGTGAGATACATAGCTCAGGACTTGATGAAGTGCTGAAGCTCGCCGAGAAATACGATATTGAGTTAGAACATCATGAGTACAATAATGTATTTATAAAAATAAAAAAATACCGGCTGAGATTCGGTATTATTGCAGGTATGATATTGACTTTGTTCGGGTCACTTTATTTTTCAAATGTAGTGGTGAGCATCGATATACAAGGAAATTCAACGGTCAGCGACAGGGAGATACTTGCTGCTCTTGATGAAGTTGGTATACGTCGTGGTAAATTTATACACGATATTGACATTAAATACTGCGAAAACGAACTTCGTGTCATGCTTGACGACATAGCGTGGGCAGGCATCCGACGCACCGGCAACAGGATCGTAGTTGAGGTCACAGAGACAGTCAGAAAGCCGGATATGGTGCATGAGCGTACACCGTGCAACCTTGTTGCATCTAAGGAAGCGGACATAATTTCAACGACAGTATATGACGGTTTTTTGCTTCATAAGGTAGGTGACCATGTTGTGGAAGGAACTCTGCTTGTTAGCGGAGTTTATGCTGATGCTTACGGTCGGACAGTCATAAGTCACGCTATGGGCAAGATAAGGGGACGGTACAAGGAAAAGGTCGAATTTTCGGGAGAGTTTAAGTCGGTACGCCGAGAGCCTTCGGGAGAAGTAGAAAATGAGAATTATCTGAAGCTTTTCAGTCTGGATATACCGCTGTTTATCGGCAAAAAAGAGCATGAATTCACTGAGAGCGAGACCTCCGAAAAAAAGTTTGAAATATTCGGGAAAGACTTGCATATAGGTACTATGAAAAAGAAGGTGACCGTCTTTGAGCAGACCGAGACTACTTTGACCGAGGATGAACTCAGGGATGAACTTATGGGCAAGGTTTATCTCTATGAAAAGAATTTCCTTTCCGGAGATACAGAGATAATAGACAGAAAAATATCAGAAAAAAAGACAGAAGAAGGTATCACACTTACTGTTGAATATGTTGCGGAGGGCAATATATGTGAAGAGAGAGAAATATTTATTAAGTAAAACAGCCGCAGGCGGCATAATGAGGGCATAAGGAAAGGGGAGGCTGAGCCTCCCCCCCCTGAAAATATGGATTTATAAAACATATTATGCCGCTCCGGCTGGAGTAAGCGATGTTACTGTATGTATCAGATATTTCTGTATCAGAAGTGCATCCATATTAGTAAGTCCGCTCGTGCCGTTATCGTAAACATCGGCAAGTTTCTCGCCTATTTCCGTAATATGATTCTTGTCCGTACCGTTAACACCATATACGTCAGCATTGGATATTGCCTGCATTACAAGTACTGCGTCATTCATCTGGACAGTGCCGTTATTGTTAGCATCTCCCCAGACTCCGGCAGGCTGCTGAGAGGACTTATCAGGGTCAGGCTGTCTTGCTCCGATAGCTTTCAACTGCTGTACAAGCTGCTGGTCTTCCATTTTGCAGGTGGTCCTGTTGTAGTGTCCGCCCGGAGTTGACCACATTACCGGACACATATTACGCTCATATATCGCTTTGCAGACTGTGCTTAGGAAAAGTCTTACGGAATCCGGCTCTTTGCCCTTTGTCGGACATCCGTATTCGCCTATGATAACAGGTATGCCTTTATCAACAAAGTTTGTCTTCATCATGTCGAGATTGTATTTAAGCTCGTTGAGGTCATCGTTAGTTCCCCATGTCGACCTTGCCTTTGCCCATGATTCGTCCTTATCTTCGAGGATAGCAAAACCTGCCGGAGTATAGTAGTGTACTGATACTGCACAGCGGTTCTGTGGGTCAGCAGGCATTTTGAAAAGAGGGTCACAGGTGCGGTCTATGCCGGTGTTATAGCCTGATATGAGCAGATGACGCTCAGGATTATTACCGTCGGATGAACGTACAACGTCCACGAACTTCTGGTTTATTTCGTTTACGAGTGCGTAGGATTCAGCTTTGCCGTCAGTACTTCCCCATGGATTCCAGATAGATTCCCAGCCAAGCTCTTCATTCTGTGACTCAAACATGAGATGATCGCCGTAATCCTCAAAGCCATCGCATATCTGTTCCCACATTCTTGTGTAACGCTTCATATTTTCATCCTTATTATCCGGAAAGTTATTTACCCAGCCGTTATCCCAGTGGATATTGATGATAGCGTACATATCAGCATCTATAGTCCAGTCGACTATCTGCTGAACTCTCGACATATAGTCCTGACTGATAGTGTAGTTATCTCCCATGAGATTCGACCACGCTACAGGGATACGAAGTACGCCGAAACCCTCTTCAGCCATGCCCTTTATCATCTCCTCTGTTACTTCCGGACTTCCCCATGCAGTCTCATATGACCTTACAGTGCCGTCGCCGTATTCAGCTATCCAGTCGCCGGCAGCCTCCATAGTGTTTCCGAGGTTGATACCTATGCCCATATCTCTGACAAGCTCCATAGTGGTGATGTCACGAATCGAGTTGTTCCGGGACTCTGCGTTGCACGGAGTGATGATGAGAGAGGGTATCACCATTGCAGCTGCTGCAAGCAGGCTTGTTGCTTTTGTTTTGAACATTGTGAAAACTCCTTTCATGACCAAAGTCATTTTTTGTTGTTTGTATACGCCTATTCTTGAAAGTGAATAGAAATTCTGCTATAATGATTA
>OCTX012271587.1_pt1 | contig 18923 bp, 17 predicted proteins | sample 1539691 | NCBI WGS metagenome assembly OCTX01 (sample SAMN02144231, study PRJEB22623) | gut metagenome | biome: sheep rumen | host: Ovis aries | place: New Zealand | reverse complement strand
GCCGAGAAGAAAAAGACGAGTCTCTTGATTCTTGCTGGTTTGGGAGTTACGACTTTTGCTGCAAGAGGGGTAGTTGCAATCGCTGCTCCTGCAATCAGAGTTCCCATGCGTTTCAGGGCATCTCTTCTGCTGATCTGCTTGTTGATATCCATATCCTTCATTACTTAAGCGTGTCATACACTTCATCCGTCACAGGCTCGCACCACTCGTTCGATGCTTCCTCTTGCACATCCTTATGATAGGTGAGGTGCTGGAACCATGAGTTCTTCTGCGCTCCGTGCCAGTGCTTCACCTCGGCAGGAATGGCGATGACGGTGCCAGGAGTCATCTCAACAGGAGCCTTGCCCCATTCCTGATACCAGCCACGACCTGCAACGCAAATCAATACCTGTACCTGCTTGTGGTGAATATGCCAGTTGTTGCGGCAGCGGGGTTCGAACGTAACGTTCATGACACCACCACCGACATCTGCCAGATAACTCTGCCCAATGAAGTACTTGCCATAAGGATTAGGTTCGCCCTTAGGCCACTTGGTGTTCAGGGTATAGCCCTCGTCGCAGAGCCAAACGCAGAGTTCATCGACCAACTGCTGACTGTTACCCATATTCACGGCACCCTGCTTGTGGGCGGCGAGTTGTGGAGCAACGCCTTCGAGACCACTCAGGGCAGCTACGGTAACTATCTCACGGTCGGCAGCAGAGAGCTGGTCGCCAGCGAAGATGTCACCGAAGAGGTGTGACTTCAGGTAGTAGTCGTCCTGCGGACAGAAGTCATAGTTGAACGGCTTTCCTGAGAGTTGTGTCTGTTTCTTCACGCCCAGTTCGTAAGCCTTCTTAGCATCATCCCACTCTGCAGGACGCTTCCACGGCTTACCTTCCTGCCACTTCGCCCTTTTGGTACCCTCCACGAGACACTCGGTAGTCTCGTGGACTCCTCCCTTTTCCAATACCTTACTCAGCACTCCTAGCGCATTCAGCGAACGGGGAAATCCTGTATAGGCATAGAGCTGCGAGAAGGCCTCCTTCAGTTCGTTGATGGTTACACCATTGTCTAAGGCCATGCGAACGGCAGGCTCCAAACGAGTCATATCCCCTTGTGCCATCAGACAGGCACATGCTGCCAATCCCTTTTGACGCTCGGTCAGCGTCTGTGCATTTACTGTTTCCATCATCAATAATACCGCCATTAAAAAGACAATTCGTTTCATATTACATGCTTTCCTTCAAAATCTCTGTTATGTTCTCTTTTGTCAGATTCAGATAGCCTGCAGGATAGACCACAGTGGTCTCGGTGATACCGGAAATCATCTCTTCTGTGGCACCTAACTCACTGATGGTGAGTGGAAGACCAATCTCCTGCATCCAGGCTTTCAAAGCCTGCAGACCTGCTTCGGCTATCTGCTCATCGGTCATTCCTTCTCCCTGGATATCCCACACGTTCTTGGCAAAACGCACGAATTTTGGCAGACCGTTCTGCATAGCGCGACGATAGTAGGCCATCGAGACGGAGGCGAGGGCATAGCCGTGAGGAGCGTGCGTCCAGGCTCCCACGCTGTGACCAATCATGTGTACCATCCAGTCTTGCTGCTTACCCAGTCCGATGAGGGTGTTCAGTGCCCATGTGGCTGTCCACATGATGTTGGAGCGCGCCTCGTAGTCCTGTGGATTCTTCACGGCGATGCGGCTACTATGGATGACCGAGCGCATCAGTCCCTCTGAGAGATAATCGCTGGTGTTGTCGTCGAAGTCAGAGAAGTACTGCTCCATGATGTGGTTCATGATATCGTAGATGCCTGCCTTCATCTGGTTTTCGGGCACGGTCATCGTAAACTTCGGGTTAAGAATAGAGAACTTAGGCATCAGGCGGCTATCGAACACATGGCCCACCTTGAACGTGTGCTCAGTATCGGTAATCACCGTACCAGCATTCATTTCCGAGCCTGTGCCTGCCATTGTCAGGATGCAGCCTACGGGCAGCAGTCGCTGCTCCTCAGCGGGGTTCTGCTGCTTCAGCCAGAACTGGTCCCAGTAGTCACCTTCGTAATAGACGGATGCAGCTACCGCTTTCGAGTAGTCGCACACGCTGCCACCACCAAGGGCAAGAATCAAATCCACCTCATTCTCGCGGGCTATCTTCACGCCCTCGTTCAGTTTCTCCAAAGTCGGATTGGTCATCACACCAGGGTTCTCGATGATGGTCTTGCCTGCCTCCTTGAGGATAGCCACTACCTGGTCGTAGATACCGTTACGCTTCACACTGCCGCTGCCATAGTTGAGCAGTACCACAGGACCATAGCCCTTCAGTTCGTCCTTGAGGAAGTTCAGGGATTCATCGCCAAAATACAGTTTGGTGGGATTGTAATAAGAAAAGTTTCCTAACATAGTTTATTTTTATTTATCGTAATTAATAGCTTTTTCTATTCAAAGTGCAAAGATACAACAATTTTCTGAGATGTTTTACAAATTGCACCTCGATTTTTCAGTCGCTACTGCACTAAATTATAATACGATCTTTCTGCCATTCTTGATATAAATACCTTTCGAAGGATTGCTAACCTTCACACCATTCAAGGTGTAAATAATCCCTTCGCCCTTAGAAAATGAGTTAGGGGTGAGGCTTTCGATGGCTGTCGTGCCTGATGTAAGCGAAAGTGTAACGGCGATATTGCTTTGGCCAGCTTTCAGGAATGTGCGAAGCTCGCTCTCTGATAGTCCTTCGATTTTGCCTAAGCGTGTATAGCTCCAAGAGTTTGTATCGTAGAAGATGCAGATATTGCTGCCGTTATAGAGTACGATGTCTCCTGGCTGAGCTGTCATCTGCTCGTTTTTCGTTGTCAGTGATCTTCCCAAAGAACCCCATATCTCGAAATTGTTGTCGTTGAGTGTTACCGTGATGGGCGCGTTTTGAAGTTCAGCAACCAACTCGAGCGTGGCGTCATTGTCAACTAGCGTAACGCTTTGCGTTTGTCCACCGATGGTGATATACATTTTATCCATAGTAGTATTCTCTTTATCGAAATCCTGTGTCTTGAGCCAGTCTTCAATCAGCGAGGCACGATTGGCGTGGTTGCTGGCATTAATCCACAAGGCTTCACCCATCCACGTGACATTAGGCAATAACCTCTCGGCATCACTCACCACACCACTAATGCCGCTCGAGTGACTTGATACAATCATTCCGACGTGCTTTCCTTCCATCTGAGATGCACTCTGATAGAGGTAGGACTGCATGATGGCTGCCATCTGACTCCACCAAAGCGGGGTCACGATGATGATGTTCTGGTAGTCGTTGAGCGAGGTCGTAACAGGGTCGATGGCAGGGTAGCTGTTGGCATCGTCGGGGGCATCCTTGATAGCTTGCAGCAATTGTGTGCCAAGAGCATAGTTGTTAGCCTCGTATTTGAGTCCCTTTTCAGCAGGAAGAATCTCAAGCACGTCGGCCTCAATCTGACTGGTAAGCGTCGTAACAATCTCACGGCAGTTGCCTGTGTAGCTATAGTACACTACTAGTGTCTTGCCTTCATTTGCTGGAATCTCGGCTTTCACCTCGCTGTTCATAGTGCAGCAGCTTAATAGCATCACTGCTAAATAAGAAAAAAAATGTTTCATATATTCTATCTTTAATGTAGGTATTCTAATCTTATTGCAAAGATACGCACATTATTTTATATAGGTATTACACAAATTGGCTGATGATATACCAATTTCGCAGAAAATGCTAAAAAAACATCAATTTTCTACCATTATTAGATTGTTTTATGTATCTTTGCCACCGATATGCGGAATATTTTGAAGGTTGATTCCCCCAACGACTATGCTCGTTTCGTGGATGCTCCGGTGTTGCACCCGTTAGTTAGCATCATCCATTATGATGAGTTGGCGCCCTTTCGTCATAGCCTGAACAACTATGGCGTGTATGGTCTGTTTATCCAGCGGCAGTTTCCTAATACGCTCTCTTATGGCATGAAGACGATGCAGGTAAGCGATGCCTCAATCATAGCTGTAGAACCAGGACAGATAGGCGGACTGGAAGACAATGGTGAGCGCATCTCGTTGTGTGGTTGGGTGTTGTTGTGGTCGCCCGAATTGTTGCACGGCACCGAGTTGGAACGCCAGATAGACCGTTATCAGTTCTTCTCATATTTCTTCGATGGTTCATTACACATGGAGCCCGACGAATGGCTTTGCATCACGCAGTTGGTAGCTCAGATGCGACAAGAGCTACTGATCCATGTGGATTCACCTTCGCTCCGAAACATACTGCTGGCTTATCTGCGCCTGATTCTGGAATACTGTAACCGCATCTATCAGCGCCAGCTTTTCGAAGAGGATAGGGGAGAGGCTGACCTGCTGAAGCGCTTTCACAATCTGCTGCAAACCTATTTTCGTGAGAACCGGCAGCTGATGCAGGGTCTGCCCACCGTCGCCTATTGTGCAGCGGAACTAGCCTATTCACCGCGTTACTTTGGCGACCTCATCCACAAAGCCACGGGTGGTACTGCCATTGGCTACATCCACAACTACGTCATCAATCAGGCCAAGAGCCTACTCATGCAGGGTCACAACATCAGCGAGACCTCTCGCTTGCTCGGTTTCGACTTCCCACATCATTTCACCCGTCTCTTCAAGCGGATTACCGGCCTTACTCCAAGCGAGTTTCTGGGGACATGATTCACTCTTTGTATGTAGTTTAATGTTCTTCTGAGCCCTTTTCAATATTCGTAAAGCTTAATATGGAGTAACTTCCATTCACCAATGCTGATTCGGGCATGCCGTCCTTGATGCGTCTGGTCGCCGTTGTGGCGGCGGAGATAAGGCATGGAACAGTCAGAGCTGATTTCCACTTCATCAACGGATAGGAGTCCGAGGCGTTTGCCTTTAAACTTTTGGGAGACAGGTGATTGAGCTGAGGATCCACCTGCCTCGGCAAAACCGTCTTCGCCTAATTGCTTGATGCCTTCTTGCTGTTTTTCAGAGGGTGTCTTGAAGTCGATGACCACACCGCTACCCGCTAGCAGGTAGTCGAACTTCCCGAGTCGGATGAGCATGGCACCCCCTTCAGGCCAAGTCGTTCCATTGGTGGCGCGAGGATCCCAGGGGAGCGTGAAGTAGTGTCGGCAGGTCATCACCACGCCATTGTCTTCGATGATGCGCTCACGGTCATCTTGATCGAATAGCAGTCCCCAGGTGTTTTCCATGTGTCGGATCTTGAAGACCTGTGATAAAAGTCCGTAAGCCTGTGTCACGGATTCCGTTTCATTTTTGGCGGCCTGGTCGATGGCGAAGGGGCTGAAACCTAGTGCTTGATGTTCACCGAATGCATAAAGAGCACGTACGCCACTGTTCTCGCAGCAACGGCTTTCAGGGATGAAAAGGCGGTTTTTGACTTTTCCGCCATCTTGTGGACGTAGGGGCATGGCATACTGAGCGGCCCACGACTTGAATCCAGTGTCATAGATATCTGGCGCAAGCAGGTCGATACTTGGTGCTCCTTCATGCCATAAGTCGATAAGATGAGCCAGTGGCCCGGCAGACGGATATTCCCCAGGTCGACGCCCGCGACTGTTCATTGCGGCGTTTACATAGAGTGGCATGTCATGAATCTCTCGGGCAGCCTTGGCCAGATGCTCCACATAGCGGGCATAACTCAGTGCCATAAACTTCTCATCGGCGTATTCATCTGTACCATAGCGCTCTGCCCATCGCTCTTTATTGTAGGCGTTTTCTGCCAGTGGTGAGTGGTCGCGTGCCGACTCTAACATACCAATCTCGTTTTCTATCTGCATCATAATGACCACCTTACGCTGTGGGTCTTTTTCCCTGATATGCCGCATCAGGGCGGAAAAAGCCTTCAAATCAGCCTGCAGAACGTCGTTGCTGAAGCACGAGGCAATCTCCATCGGCTTGCCGCCGGCCGTCATGGCTCGTGGGAATCGCTTGGTGTCAAGTTTGAACCAGCCTGGTGTATAACATGACATGGAGTTTTTCCATGCGCCAAACCAGAGAAAGACGATACGCAACTGCTCACGCTGTGCTACGTCTATGGTATGGTCGATAAGCGAGAAATCAAACTTCCCCTCAACGGGTTCCATCAGCTCCCAATAGGCCGGCACAAGCACGGTATTCAGTCCAAGTAATCGCATCCGAGGCATAACTTCGTCGATATCGGCCACTGATGTGGCGGCAGAGTTGCTTAGTTCACCGCCAAGGATGGGGTAACTTAGCTTGATGTCCGATCCCCAAATGGTCAGGGATTCCATCAAAACTATAAAACTAACGATTAGTCTTGTCTTCATCTTATAATGTATAATTAGTAGCTTTTAGTAGAAACTCATCAGAGTGTTCGGTGTGCAAAAATAAACATTATTATTGAGATTTTGCAAGGTCTTTGGAAAAAAAAGCATTTTTCAACAATAATCTGCGGAATAATGTGTAAATTTGCACCATCAAACGAAGAAATGATATGAGTATAGAATATATGTCACAGGAGGGTTACGATAAGCTCGTAGCCGAACTACGTCAGATGGAGACCGTGGAACTGCCCCAGGTGAAGGATGCCATTGCCGAGGCACGAGACAAAGGTGATCTCAGCGAGAATTTCGAGTATCATGCAGCCAAGCGTGAACAGGCCCGACTATTGGGACGAATCCGTTTTAAGCAGCGTGTATTGGCGAATGCCAGGGTGATTGACACGTCGCGTCTTTCCTCCGACAGCGTGCAGCTGCTCAGCAAGGTGGAGATGACGAATCTGGCTACCAACAGTAGGATGACGTACACGATAGCCAGTCCGAATGAGGCGAATATCCGTGAGGGAAAGATATCCATCAAATCACCGATAGCACAGGCTCTGTTGAATAAGAAGGTGGGCGATGTGGTGGAAGTGCGCGTCCCTGCCGGAACATTGAAGCTTCGTATCGAAAGTATCCAACAATAGCAGGACAAGAGCAATTAAACTAGCGCCAGTGAAGAAAGTTAAGAATAGTGAGCTACTGCTCTCGTATATCCGAGAGGGTCGCACGATGAGCCGGCAAGAGAAATTGTCGCTGATCGTACAGTTGAGTATTCCCTCCATTCTGGCGCAGATTTCCGCAACGGTGATGTTCTTCATCGACGCCTCGATGGTAGGTCATCTGGGAGCAAAGGCTTCGGCTGCCATTGGCATTGTGGAGACAACCGGGTGGCTCATGGGTGGCCTTGCTTCGGCGGCAAACATGGGATTCTCCGTACAAGTGGCCCATTTTATCGGTGCCAATGACTTCGAGGCAGCCAGAAAGGTGTTGCGGCAGTCCATCGTCTGTTGTACGATTTGGGCGCTGATGATTACCTTTATCTCTCTCATCATCGCACCTTATTTGCCTTATTGGCTGGGAGGCACAGAGGAGATAGCCCGCGACGCATCACTCTATTTCGCCATTTTTGGCATTTGCGGTATCTTCTTCCAGATGGAAGGTCTGGCTGGCTCGATGCTGAAATGTTCCGGCAATATGAAAATCCCCTCGATTCTGAATATCGGCATGTGTGTACTGGATGTCTGCTTTAACTACCTATTTATATATATATTCAACTTGGGAGTGATGGGTGCTGCCATTGGCACTGGTGCTGCCATGCTGATTACCGCTGCGTTGATGCTCTGGTTCTTGTTGGTGAAGTCGCAGATGCTCTCACTCGTAGGACGCCCTGGCTCCTTCAAGCCTAAAGCGAATACCGTGGGTACTGCTTTTAAGATTGGCGCACCAATGGGCCTGCAACATTTGTTGATGGGTTCGGCGCAGGTTGTAAGTACGCTTATCGTGGCTCCATTGGGAACAGTCGCCATTGCCGCCCATTCGCTGGCCATCACGGTTGAAAGTCTCTGTTACATGCCTGGCTTCGGTATTGCTGAGGCTGCTACGACCCTTGTAGGACAAGGCATCGGCGCAGGACAGAAAGTCCTGACCCGATCGTTTGCCTATATGTCTGTAGGACTGGGCATTACGGTGATGACGTTGATGGGCGTGCTGATGTGGATTTTCGCTCCGGAACTGATGGGTATCATGTCACCTGTAGAAGAGGTGATAGCTCAGGGAACGCAGGTCCTTCGCATCGAGGCTTGGGCAGAACCGATGTTCGCAGCCGCTATCGTGGCAAATGGTGTCTTTATCGGTGCTGGTGACACGATGGTTCCGGCGGCCATGAGTCTTTGCTCGATGTGGCTTGTCCGTCTGACGCTTGCTGCCAGCCTTGCCCCGAAGTATGGCCTCAAGGGTGTTTGGACGGCAATGGCCATCGAATTGATCTTCCGTGGCATCATCTTCCTGATCCGTCTCTTCAAAGGTGGCTGGGCAAACAAACTGAAATTGAAAATGGAGAATTAAAGGTTATCAATATGCGCAAGATTCTGATTGTTTTATCATTTGTCCTCTGTCATGTGTCATTGAGCGTTGCCCAGACGACAGAAGTGCTGCTTGAGACTACAGCGGGTAATATCCGTATCTCACTCTATGACGAGACGCCGCAGACTCGTGATAACTTCTTGAAAATTACGAAGATGGGTGTCTATGACTCCCTGCTCATCCATCGTGTTATCAAGAATTTCATGATTCAGAGTGGGGATACTAACAGTAAGCACGCCCAACCAGGACAGCTGCTGGGCACGGGTGATTTTGATTATACTACGGAAGCTGAGTTCCGCCTGCCTCAGATATTCCATCGTCGTGGTGTCGTGGCGATGGCGAGGGAAGGGGATAAGGTGAATCCCGAAAGGCGCTCTTCTGCCTGCCAGTTCTATATTGTCTGGGGTAAGATCCTCAATGACATGCAGTTAGCCAAAGTTCAGGAGAAACTCGACTCTGCCACTCAAGGACAGGTGAAACTGACGCCAGAGATGATAGAGGTGTATAAGACCGTTGGCGGTACTCCTCACCTCGACGGACAATATACCGTGTTTGGCGAAGTGGTGGAAGGCATGGATGTGGTGGAGAAGATCCAAGGCGTGGAGACAGACAAGAATGATCGTCCGCTAGAGGATATTCGTATCCTGAAAGCCACTGTGACAAAGGACCTGCCCCAGCCAGAGAAGAAAACACCTGCAAAGAAGAAGGTGGTCAGACCTGCAAGGCGTAAATAACTTGCGGTCAAACTGATAGACACAAAAAAGCCGCTCAAGGGTCATCAACGACTCAAGGGCGGCGCCAACAATCTATGAATAACTAAAAACCTTTTTCTGAGAAGAAACGGAGTGTCACCACTGCGTCTGTTATCCTTACTAACAATTCTTTCTAACACCTTAGAAATACCTATCTCAATCTAAACTTATAAACCTAAACCTAAATCCTAACTAACTATTAACTCTAACTAAAACCTTATTATCAATCTTTACCTTTAACTAATACCTCTGTATCGTGTTCGTGTTAATTCTATTGAAGAATGTCATTGTTTCCTTTTGACGATGCAAAGGTACGACGATTTTCGCAACCTTCAATGGATTACGACCTGTTTTTGACTAAAAAAGGGCTTTCTTTTGATGTATGTCAAGGCAGTTGTGTGCGAACACACCTAAATTGTGCTCGATAACAGCTCTTTTTCTACCTTGTTGGTGAGTTCCACGAACTCAGGGATGGAAAGTTGCTCTGGCCGACGGGTCATCATGTCGTCGTTGAAGAAGTCGGGCGAGGCAGGATGGCTAGCATTGAAGATCTGTCGGAGGGAGACACGCAGCATCTTCCGGCGCTGGTTGAAGACGGTTTTTACCACACGGCGGAACAATTGTTCGTCGCAACCGAGGTCTGTCACTTCATTACGGGTCATGCGGATGACGGCACTCTGCACCTTTGGCGGTGGATTGAATACGCCAGGCTCGACGGTGAACAGATACTCCACATTGTACCAAGCCTGAATGAGGACGGAGAGGATGCCATACTGCTTGTTGCCTGGCTGTGAGGCCATGCGCAGTGCCACCTCATGCTGGATCATGCCAGTGCAGCAGGGAATCAGATCCTTGTTGTCGAGCATCTTGAAGAATATCTGCGAGGAGATGTCGTAGGGATAGTTTCCTGTCAGTACGAACTGCTGACCGTCGAAAACCTCACCCAAATCCATCCGGAGGAAGTCTCCACCTATTATATTATTATAGAGACGGGGAAAATGCTCCTGAAGATAGGCTACCGACTCACGGTCAATCTCCACGACCTTGAAAGGACGTGGCTTTTCTACCAGGTACTGGGTCATGACGCCCATTCCCGGCCCCACTTCCAGCACGGGAATCTCCGGGCAGGCATCTACCGTATCGGCTATCGCCTTGGCGATATTCAGGTCAGTCAAGAAATGCTGACCAAGGTTTTTCTTGGGTCGAACTTGTTTCATGGGGGCAAAATTACGATTTTTTTTTCATTCATCCAAAAAAAGACGGGCAGGATTCACATCCTACCCGCCTTTCTCTATGCTTTCTTTTCTTTAACTTTCGTTACTTAACGCCTAAGTTCATGTCGTTGTTTACTTTTACAGCTTCTGCGATACATACTGCAACGACGAATGTTACCATAAATAATAGTGTCATAATCTAATTCCTTTCTCAATTCTTTAATTCGTTATCCTTTTTTTGTCTTTTGACGGTGCAAAGGTACGACTGTTTGCGTACACAAACAAGAAAAACCGCAAAAATAGGCTAAAAAACAGGCATTTAGTTGACATCTGTCAATTATTATTCGTACCTTTGTCCCCATGGAAACGAAGACAATCCTCACAAATACGGCAAAAGTGATCTTCCCGGTCCTGTTGGGCGGGGCCATTCTCTATTGGATGTATAGGGGGGAAGACTTCTCACGGCTGGAGCATGTGCTGACAGATGAGATGAATTGGACGTGGATGTTGCTCTCCTTTCCTTTCGGCATCCTGGCGCAGATGTTCCGAGGCTGGCGCTGGAAACAGACGCTGGATCCCATCGGCGACTTGTCGCCGACTTCCGTGAAGCAACCGTCTTCCGGCAAGAAGATCCGGGCAAGAAGTGCTACCTGCATTCATGCCGTATTCATTTCCTATGCTGCCAGTCTGCTGATTCCGCGTATCGGCGAATTCTCACGATGCGCCGTGCTGAAGCATTACGACGGGGTTTCGTTCAGCAAGGCGTTAGGCACGGTGGTGACAGAGCGCGCTGTTGATACGCTGATCGTCATGCTCTACTCCGGACTGATCCTGCTGATTGAGATGAGCATCTTCGGCACATTCTTCCAAAAGACCGGTACTTCGCTCGACCGTATCCTGGGTGGCTTTTCGCTGACGGGATGGCTCGTGACGGCTGTCTGTGGCATGGCTGTCCTGATTCTGCTCCACTTGTTGCTAAAGAACTTCTCTATATATAATAAGGTGAAGATGACGCTGAGCGGCATCTGGGAGGGGGTGCTCTCTCTGCGAGGCGTTAAGAACCTGCCGCTCTACTTGTTCTTCTCCATCGGTATATGGGTCATGTACTTCCTGCACTACTACCTGACGTTCTTCTGCTTCGACTTTACGGAGAACCTAGGCGTCGGCTGTGCATTGGTGTCGTTCGTTGTGGCCAACTTCGCAGTTATCGTGCCCACGCCGAATGGAGCCGGCCCCTGGCATTTCGCCATCAAGACGATGCTCATCCTCTATGGTGTAGCCGATGAACAGGCCCTATGGTTTGTACTGATCGTGCATACCGTCCAGACGATGCTCGTCGTTGTCCTTGGTATCTATGCCTGGGCAGTCCTGTCCTTTACGGAAAGACATAAGAATGAGTTTATAGATAATAGATCATAATTATTAAAACAAACAACTATGAGTGAAATCAAGAATCTGAACCCAGTGTGCATCTGGAAGAACTTTTATGCACTGACACAAGTTCCTCGCCCAAGCGGACATCTGGAAAAGGTACAGCAGTTCCTGCTCGACTTTGCCAAGGAGGCTGGGGTAGAGGCTTTCAAGGATCCTGCTGATAACATCGTGATGCGTAAGCCCGCTTCACCAGGGATGGAGAAGAAGAAAGGCGTCATCCTGCAGGCTCACATGGATATGGTTCCTCAGAAGACACCGGAAAGTACCCATAATTTCGAGACCGATCCCATCCAGCCTTGGATCGACGGTGAGTGGGTGAAGGCCAAGGGCACTACTCTTGGTGCAGATAACGGACTGGGTGTGGCTGCCATTATGGCCATCATGGAGGATAAGACCCTGAAGCACGGACCCGTTGAGGCCCTGATTACTGCCGACGAAGAGACGGGCATGTTTGGTGCCAATGCGCTGCCTGTCGGTGAACTCAACGGCGATATCCTCATGAACCTCGACTCCGAGACATGGGGCAAGTTCGTCATCGGCTCTGCCGGAGGTGTCAACGTGACCGCTACCCTTGATTATAAAGAGGTGGAGACCGATGCCGACGATGCTGCCGTGAAGGTAACCGTGAAAGGTTTGCGTGGCGGACACTCTGGTCTGGAGATCCACGAAGGTCGCGGCAATGCCAACAAACTGCTGGTGCGCCTGGTCCGTGAGGCCATCGAGGAGTGTGAGGCTCGTCTGGCTAGCTGGCAGGGCGGCAACATGCGCAATGCCATCCCCTTCAAGGCAGAGGCTGTGCTGACCCTGCCGAAGGAGAACGTAGAAGCCCTGAAGGAACTCGCTCAGGACTGGCTCGAGGACTTCACCGACGAATACAAGGGCATCGAGAGTGGCATCGAGGTGATCTGTGAGGATGTGGAGACACCGAAGATGGAGGTCCCTGTAGAGATTCAGGACAACCTCATCAATGCCATCTATGGCTGTCACGATGGTGTGATCCGTATGATTCCCAGCTATCCGAGTGTGGTTGAGACATCGAGCAACCTCGCCATCATCAACATCGGCGAGGGCAAGGCATTGCTGAAGATCCTCGCCCGCTCAAGCCGTGAGGACATGAAAGATTATGTCGTGAAGACGCTCGAGAGCTGCTTCAATATGGCTGGCATGAAGGTAGAGACTGCTGGTTCATACGGTGGTTGGGATCCCAATCCTGATTCAGAGATCCTCCACCTGCTGCTGAAGGAGTATAAGGAACTCTTCAATGCCGATGGTATCATCCAGGTAGACCACGCTGGACTGGAGTGCTCGATTATTCTGGGCAAGTATCCTCACCTGGATGTCGTATCATTCGGGCCAACGATGAAGTCGCCCCACACCACCACCGAGCGCGCCCTCATCGCTACCGTTGAGCCATTCTGGACGTTGCTCAAGAAGACGCTCGAAGATATTCCCGAGAAGTAATTGACTGGCACGGATTGCACGGATTTTTGCGGCTTGTTATTGAAAAAAAACAAAAAACCGAGCAAATCCGCGTAATCCGTGCCTTATTTATTTCATTATTTCATTTTTATTTCCTATCTTTGCACCCAAATTCACTAAAGTATTAACAAAATTATGGACGATTACCCGGCGGATACTTACAATTCGTAAAGGCGGGGGGATGAGCGAGCAAGGCTGCTAATCCCTTTGCCGCTAAAACCATTTCACAAACGAAAAAAGGATTAGCAAGATGAAGACTTTCTGGAACACCCAAGGCGGACTGAGTCAGCTCACAGAGTGGCAGTCCAATTGCTGGATACAGGTGACATGCCCCACCGAAGATGACCAGCGCGAACTCGAAGAGAAGTTCAACATCCCCGACTACTTCATGTCGGACATCAGCGATACCGATGAGCGAGCCCGTTATGAGTACGACGACGGATGGATGCTCATTATCCTCCGTATCCCCTATGTTAAGGAGATACGGTCGAGAACACCGTATACCACCGTGCCGCTGGGTATCATCCATAAGCGCGACGTCACCATCACCGTCTGCTACTACGAGACGAACATGATGATCGACTTCGTGTCTTACCAGCAGAAGCGCAATGAGGGCTTTACTGACTATGTCGACATGATCTTCCGCCTGTTCCTATCCAGCGCCGTCTGGTATCTGAAGCGCCTGAAGCAGATTTCGATGCTCATCGATAAGGCCAAGCGTAATCTGGACCGTGAGGTGAACAACGAGAGCCTGATCGGTCTGAGCCGTCTGCAAGACTCGCTCACCTACTTCCAGACTTCCATCCGAGGCAACGAGAACTTGCTCCAGAAGTTGAAGTTCAAACTCCAGATCGATGAACTCGATGCCGACTTGATCGAAGACGTCAATATCGAGATGTCGCAGGCCCGTGAGACCACCAGCATCTATTCCGATATCCTGGAGTCGACGATGGACACCTATTCCAGCATCATCAACAACAATATGAACACGGTGATGCGTACGCTGACCTCCGTCACGATCATCATGATGATCCCCACACTCGTCACTTCGATGTTCGGTATGAACCTGGTGAACGGCATGGAGGAAAAACCCTGGGGCTTCTTCTTCGCGATGGTCGTTTCGGTGGGTATTTCGGCAATGGCATGGTGGTTTTTCCGCCACAAACGGCTCGTTTAGCATCTTTTAACTTTATTTTAGGCTTAATTCTTTACTTTTTTCGTACCTTTGACCCCAAATAGCCTGCATGCAGACGCTTGTTGGGCTATAGGGATGATGGTGCTAGCACCATGATACGTATAGTCAATAACTAAAAAAGTTAAATGATGGACTCTCAAGACAACACCCTCGTCAATGGCGCAGCCGCTTCTCCAGCCGAAGAACAGGGTCAGAACGAAGTAATCAATGAAGCGGTAGAGGAACAGCCTCGCAAGGTCTATGAATCCAAGTCAGAGATTCTGGAACGAGTGAGAGAAATCGCCCATGGTGACGAAGCCCCTCAGAAGGATGAGGTAGACTATCTGAAGACTGCCTTCTACAAGTTGCATGTCGCTGAGCGCGAGGCCCAACTCAAGGCCTACATCGAAGCCGGCGGTGATCCCGAACAGTATCAGATTGCCCCTGATGAGACCGAAGAGGCTTTCAAGGCCGAAATGGGAATCATCAAGGAAAAGCGTGCGAAGCTCCTGAAGGAGCAGGAAGCCGAGAAACAGGAGAATCTGGCTAAGAAGCTGGCGATCATCGAGCAGATAAAGGGCATGATCACAACCCCCGAGGAAGCCAACAAGAGCTATAAGGAGTTCCAGGAATTACAGCAGCAATGGCGTGAGATCAAGAACGTGCCTGCCGAGAAGGCCAACGAACTCTGGCGTAACTATCAGCTCTACGTGGAGCAGTTCTATGACATGCTTCGACTGAACAGCGAGGCCCGTGAACTCGACTTCAAGAAGAACCTCGAAGCCAAGCAGCATCTCTGCGAGGTGGCTGAGAAGCTTGCCGACGAGGAGGATGTCATCAGCGCGTTCCACCAGCTGCAGAAGCTGCATCAGGAATACCGTGAGATCGGTCCTGTCAGCAAGGAACTGCGCGAGGAGATATGGAATCGCTTCAAGGCCGCTTCTACCGTCATCAACAAGCGTCATCAGCAGCATTTCGAGGGCATCCGTGCCAAGGAGGAGGATAACCTGGCCCGCAAGACGGCCCTCTGTGAGAAGGTGGAGGCCATCGCTGCCGAAGAGAACAAGGGCAGCGGCGACTGGGAAAAGCATACCAAGCAGATCATCGAACTGCAGACGGAGTGGAAGACCATCGGCTTCGCCCCGCAGAAGATGAACGTGAAGATATTCGAGCGCTTCCGTGCTGCCTGCGACGACTTCTTCGGACGCAAGGCAGAGTATTTCCGTAATCTCAAGGATGCCTTCAAGGAGAATGCCGAGAAGAAGCGTGCCCTGATTGAGAAGGCAAAGGCGCTGCAAGACTCTACTGACTGGAAGTCGACGAGCGACAAGCTGGTGGCTCTGCAGAAAGAGTGGAAGACCATCGGCATGGTGCCCAAGAAGCTGGGCGATCAGCTGTGGGAGGAGTTCCTCGGAGCCTGCAACAAGTTCTTCGAGGCCCGTAAGGCCGCTGGAGTAGGGCAGCACAGCGAGGAGCATGCCAACCTGAGCAAGAAGCGTGAGGTCATCGCCAAGCTGAAGGCCGTCGCAGAAGAGGCCGGCGACAATGTCCAGGAGAAAGTGCAGGCGCTGGTGGAGGAATATAATGCCATCGGCCACGTGCCATTCAAGGAGAAGGATAAGGTTTACGAGGAGTATCATGCCGTGCTCGACAAGCTCTATAAGGAACTGAACATCAGCGTGGCCAAGAAGCGCCTGAACAACTTCAAGCAGAATCTGAAGCAGGTGGCTGAGCGTGGCGAAAATGCTCTCGACAACGAGCGCGCCCGCTTGTTCCGCCAGTATGAGGCTATCAAGCAGGAGGTTCAGACCTACGAGAACAACCTTGGTTTCCTCAATGCCAGCTCGAAGAAGGGCAATAGCCTGATCGACGAGATGAACCGCAAGGTGCAGAAGCTGAAGGACGACATGAATCTCGTCCGCGAGAAAATCAAGGCCATCGATGCCGAGAACGCCAGCAAAGAGTAAAAGCGTCTCTTAACATAAACCCAAAGAGGGCGTAGCAGTCATTTGCTACGCCCTCTTTGCATCAGTAGCGCAATCTACAATGGCGAAATTTGCAAAATTCCAGTCAACTCTACACTAAATGTGTCTAAACGCTTGTAATACAGCTATTTACAAATTTTCATCTATACACTAACTATTCACTAACTCTACACTAACCCTTCACTAACTCTACACAGCCCCTCCGGTCATTCTACACAGCCTCTCCACTTCCGATTCTTACCAATTTACATAACGACAAACGCATGCTTACATAACGACAAACGCATGCTTACATTACGACAAACCATCAGTTACCCGTAAGCAAATTGCTAAATTCTCTAGAGAATTTTATAATCATCTTCTGTCAACCTCCCATTCTTCTGCCGATAAAAGCCCCATCACTTACGCTCAAACTAGCACGTTGCTGGCGCTCTATTTGCCAAAAACACCCATTTTTATGTAAAGTTAGTGTAGAGTTTGTGAAGGGTTTGTGAATAGTTAGTGTATAGTTGTTTTGGCATCAAAACATTGATATACAACAAAATAGACAACTTTTGTGTAGAGTTGAATAGATTTTTATGTGTTTCAGACTAAAATTTCAATTTCCTAAATGACTAAAAAGCATGAAACTTTACATTATGCTGAATATTTCTTGCTGAACATTACTTCCTGGACATGCCAAAAGGAAATCATAAAAAAACATAAGATACGAGCAATTATGATACAGATTCAACATTTTTTTGTATCTTTGTAACACCAATAACGGGTACTAATCTTTAGAACAATGAATTACGCATGACAAGTATTGAACTAGACATGATACAAACTGCCGGCATCGGTGCCTTGGCCCTCATCGTCGGTATGATTTTAACGCGTAAGGTCGCTTTCCTGCAGAAGTTCTGCGTGCCGTCGCCGGTAAGCGGTGGTATCATCTTTTCATTGATTACCCTGGCCCTTTATGGATGGTTCGATATAGAGGTGTCGTTCGATGGCACGCTGAATGATGTCTTTATGCTGGCATTCTTTACCAGCGTCGGTTTCCAGAGCGATCTCAAGGTATTGAAGCAAGGCGGCAAACTCTTGGTGATCATGCTTGTACTGCTGGTAGTCATTATTGCTCTGCAGAACTTGATGCCAATGGGAATTACCCGTCTCATGGGGGTTGATCCTTTGATAGGTATGGCTGCTGGCAGTATATCCATGACAGGCGGACATGGTACGGCAGGCGGATTTGCAAGTGTGCTCGAAGGGATGGGACTCGAAGGTGCAGGCACCATCGGAATGGCTGCCGCAACCTTCGGCCTGATTGCAGGTTCCATGATAGGCGGCCCGTTGGCAGAGCGGATTATCCGCACGAAACTGACGCATGAACAGGTGCAGCCGAAAGATGACGAGATTGACCCCGCAATGGCTGGTATCGAGAGCGACGAGGCATCGCCAACGGGTCGAAAAAAGCGCATCAGTACGAACGAGCAGGAGTTCCAGCAGTATGCCAAGGCTTTTTATTGCATTTTCCTGGTTATGGGTGGCGGCACCCTGTTGAGTTGGCTGTTCGCAAAGACGGGCATCACGTTCCCGACTTATTTCGGAGCCTTGATCTTGGCAGCCATCACTCGTAACACCATAGGATTCGTCAGCTATAAGGACGAAGGAAAGTGGGAGAAGGCGGAAAAGTTGCTTGATATGGAGCGAATCATCAGTGTCGGTAATATCTGCCTGTCTTTCTTCCTTGGTATGGCCATGATCTCCCTCAAGCTTTGGGAGCTTCAAAGCCTGGCACTTCCGCTGATCGTCATCCTGGTATCCCAGGTCGTTATGATGGCCATGTTTGTCTACATTGTGGCATTCCCTTTGTTGGGTCGCGACTACGACGCTGCCGTCCTCTGTGCCGGAATTTGTGGTTTCGGCCTTGGTGCTACCCCCAATGCGATGGCCAACATGAGTGCTGTATGCTACAAATACCGCTATACCGTCAAGCCTTTCCTCATCGTCCCCATCATCGGAGCCATGTTCGCCGATCTGATCAATACCGGCATCATCTCCCTATTCCTGAATCTGTTGTAAGTCTTCATCGTGTTGTGCATAATCCCCAATCGTATGCATCGGCAAATACTCATAGTAATAGGATTCCTACTCTTCTCAGCCTCTATGCTTGCTGAGGATAGTCTACCCGTCATAGAGATTAAGGCAGACAGGACGATGATTTATCCCCAGCGAATGGAGCTGACGGGAGAAGAGACGTTGATGGATATCCTCCAGATGATGCCAGACCTGATGATCGTTGGTTACGAAGATGTCATCTCCGATTATAGTCTCCGTATCGACAACAGCCCGATGAATGGCGACACAAGGCTGATCCTCGAAAACGACTTTAACTGACTATCAATGCGTTAGCACCGGATGTTGCATACGTTTCGCCAACGGTGCACCCAAGCTATGCAACAGATAATGGCGGTAAAAATGGCGGTAATGTTGGCGGTAAAATGGCAATGTCCCCAGTTTGTCCCTAGCTTG
>OCTX012290661.1_pt1 | contig 18932 bp, 21 predicted proteins | sample 1539691 | NCBI WGS metagenome assembly OCTX01 (sample SAMN02144231, study PRJEB22623) | gut metagenome | biome: sheep rumen | host: Ovis aries | place: New Zealand | reverse complement strand
TGCATAAAAAACGGCCACATCAGTGACCGATCCTTGTACCTCTGTTTTGATTTCCGATATCGTCCGGGAGAATCCGGTCGCTGTTTCCTCAACCTTATTTACCCGGCCAGTGAGAGCCTGCACAGTGGAGCCGTCCGCCTTGCTCTCCAAGGAGGTCTGGACGTCTCCGATCTCAGTCGTGATTCCCTCGATGGTCTGTTGCTGGGAGGTGTATTTATCTGAAAGCTCTGTGATGGAGCTGCCCAGCGGCGTGACGGCCTCTGTGATATCAGACTGCCAGACCTTTGATTCGATCTTACCTTGGACTTCCTTAAACTCTGTCTGCAGAGTCTGTGTCGCCTCGGCATTGTCACCGATCTGTTTGGTCATGGTTTTATAGTTTGCTTCGAGCGTTGTATCATCCATGACCACATGGGAGGCATCCACAGAAAGGGTGCCGTCATCGGTCAGCTCCTTGGCGACAGACTTAATGTTCAGCTTGCTGCCGTCAATCGCGGCATCCTGCGCCACCATGCTGTCGACGATCAGGCCGTCCGGCACACCGGCAGCGGTAATTCCATCCGGAGACCAGATGAGCTTTCCGGCAGCGTCCCATAGATAATAGGAGAAGTTCCCGGAGGCGTCCTTGCCGATCTGCACCCGGACAGTGCCGTTTTGATCTTTGATCTGCATGGTCGCGCCGTCGATAGAAAGCGCGCCATCCTTGGAGCCGATCTTGATAAAGTCGGTGTAGATCATCGCGGCTGTGACATTCCCGGCCATGAGATCATCCATCACCGCCTGTGCAATAGTGGCATCCTCGATCACGATGTTGTCGCCGGTCAAATGAATCGCCTGCAACGTTCCCACGCCAGCATTACCTGCCAGGAGGCTTTCAATGTTTCCGGTTGCAGCCTGCAGGTTTTTGACATCTGCATTCGTCGCTCTGAGATCTTCAATCCCAGCCTTTTCTGCAACCAGCCTCTGTATCTCGGCATCCGCAGCCTGGAGGTCTTTCACGTTCGCATTGGTAGCATTCAGGTCGGTTACGTTTGCTTTCTGCGCCAGGAGGTTATCAAACTCACCCAGCTCAGCATGAATGGCACCGACCTCTGCATTTGTCGCCTGCAGCTTATCCGTCACCACATGCTTAAAGGCCGTAAAGTTCTCGGAAAGAGACGTCAGTACGGCCGCAGTGCCGCGGCTCATAGAAGAAGCCAGGGTAAGAAGCGTCGCCCCAAGTGTGAGCTTCGAGTTTTGCGGATTTAAAAGATCCAGGTAGATTTTCTTGACCACCATATAATCATCCAGGCCATGTGGCTCAGAAACCACGCGGATGTTATCGCCAACCTTGCACCGTTCGATACTGACATTCAAAAGATGAAGATCAATGGCCGTGATCGTGATACTGGCAATCAGGAGTTTCTGCCGGTTTAGGACTTCTCTTCCTTTTCGAAGCAGGTTCTCCGGAAGTGTCACGTCATCATATTCCACCGTTTTTACGATCCTGCCGTATTTTTCAATGGCCTCCAGGTCTTCGATATAATCCTTTCCGCCGTTGACGCTCTTGATCGTTAGACGTTCATCCGTCTCTTCATCACGTTTACCAAGTGGAACGATCACCGTTGCCAGACTGTCGCAGTCCACCTCCTGGGTGAGATCTAAGATGTTCTCTCCAAACCGGATCACCTGGTCACTCATGTGCCCATAGTCCTCAATATAGTCAATGAGACGTTTTCCGCCTTCATGCCTAATGCGGATATAGCCGCCCAGCCTGGAAATCAGTCTATCCTCGATGGTTTTCCAGGTGGTTTCATAAGTGGAATAGCGATAGAGGCTATCGTTGTTATCCACCACCGTCACCTGGCCCACCGTAAATCGCTTTCTTGCATCGACATCGCCATTGTGTTTTGTGATCAGGTCGGTAAAATAATCCTTCACACTGATGTCATGGTATTCGTGATACCGCTGGATGCTATCAAGGAGGTAGGATAGTTCACCCTCACACTCTATGGTCCGACTCCCATAAAAATCGACCTCATCGGATAGCACCCTGCCAGAGTATAGCCAGTCCTCATCCTGAAATAGCGACAGCTCAGAATACATCTTCTTAAGATCATCCTTCTTCGGGTGCGTCGCCGGGATCGTGAATTTTAGGGTTCCTGTCTTATTGACTTCGAGCTCGCAGGTCAGGTTTGTAAGCGCAAGTTCCGGGATACGCGGATCATAAAAGAGATCGTTATCCAGAAAAATCCTGTACATTACAAACACCCCCTCCGAAACGTAAATGTGATGCTCTTGGCACCGGTCACTGAAACCTCATTCTGAAAAGGATGAAGAACGAGGCCCGGAACCACCTGGGACCCTTTCGTAAGCTCATACACCTTCTCATCGTGGAATAACTGGCAGGATGCAGGTACCGTCACTGTCGGGCTAACAGGCATGCGCAGGTTCTCAACTGTTCCAGAGACTGCCGTGGTGGATCCTGAAAAGGTCACCGTATACTCATCCTGTTCGTACCGAAATGGCTCTGCATCGATCGTGACCGTAAGCTGTCCTGCACTCGCCACTCTCTGCGGGTCCGAGATGGAAGCACGGCCCACATAGAAATGACCGGGATCCTCATCAAAGGTGACTTGGACGACCCGGCCATGATATTTATTGAAAATGTGAAAGCATGTCTCTACCCACTTCTCACGGTTTGTCTGTGCTGCGAGCTTTAGCTTGATCTCTCGGTTGCCAAAGGAAATATCGCCTGTGAGCACTTCGGAAAGATCAAGCCTTCCGCTTCTGCCTGGTACCTCCAAAAGCACGGTTTTTGCCTCTGGCATCGTAATGACATCACTGTTTGTGATCGCAGCGCCCCAGTCCCGGAGGGTGTGTTCATCCGCGATCATGGCACCAGTAAAAATGCTGTTCATCGATTTCCACGCCCTCCTCTCATAGAATATTTCGCAAGCCCAGAATCAATAGCAGGGAGGATGTGCCCTACAAGCGTGCCGTCCTCCAGGTAAATACCCTTGCTGCTATTGTCTGCAATGATCGCCAGGTACCGCTCCATGCCGGCCATGTTAAGCCGTTCATCGAGCATGCTGGCGAGCTGATCATAAAAGTTCTTTAGCGGAAGAATGGCCTCCGCGCCAGCCTCACCACCAGCCATAAGACTGGATCCGTTAAAGCCAAACATCGTCGGCTTTGTCATGATGCCGCCTTCTTTGTACCAGTCAATTGAAAAGTGTGGTACGGAAGGAGGCGTCAGCGAAAAGTGTCCGCTGATATGCACATGCGGGAGTTTTAAGTGCGGCAGGCTCCAGGAAAAGTTGAAGAAGGACCGCATCCGGTCGATCATACTTTTCACAGTATCCTTGGCCCTTGTGATCGGTGTTGTGATCGCCGTCTTGATACTATTCCAGACGGAGGAGGCCGTGCTCTTAATCCCATTAAAGATACTGGAGACGGAACTCTTCAGCGAGTTGAAGGCGCTCGAAACCGCACTCTTGATGCCAGTAACCACAGAAGAGATCGTTGACTTGATGCCATTCCAGATGCTGCTCACTGTGGTTTTGATGCTGTTCATCACTGTGGAAACGGTCTGCTTTATCCCGTTCCAGACTTCTGTTACCTTGGTTTTGATCGCCGTCACCACCGTCGAAACGGTCTGTTTTATCCCATTCCAGATAGTAGTGAACACCTGCTTGATCGCACCCAGAACTGTGGTAAGGAATGTCTTGATTGCATTCCATACTGTCTGGATCACAGTCTTGATAGTGCCAACGACACTGCTCACAACTGTTTTGATCGCAGTCCAGGCTGTCGCAAAGGCTGTCTTTATGGTTTCCAGGATCGGCGTCAGGAAGGCGACGATGGCATTCCATACCGTCTCTATCACCGTCTTTATGGCATCAATCGCTGTGGATACAACACCTTTGATCTTTTCCCAAGCCGCCGTAATGACTCCGCCAAAGTTCTCCCAAATGAATCTCCATGGAAGCGTCAAAATGGCAAAGGCGGCAGTCAGGAGCTCCTTAATAAAAAGGATCCCCACCTGGACCACGCTCTTGATGGTTTCCCATACCGTGGATACAACGCCAGAGATCGCACTCCAGATGCTGCTCATCGTTGTCTGAATTGCAGTCATGGCACCGGTGACCACACCTTTGATGCCTTCCCAGATCGTCACAAAGAAGGTTTTTATTCCAGTGAGGACCGTTGTGACGGTTGTTGTAATCCCTGTCCAGATATTTGTAAAGAAGGTGGCGATTCCGTTCCAGATACCTTCAAAGAAGGACTTGATTCCCGTCCACACTTCATTCCAGTTGGTGCCAAACCAGCTAAGTACTGCATCCGCGATCCCTCGGATGGTAGCGATCACCGCTGTAAATATACCTTTGATCCCGTTCCAGACCGACGAGAAGATTTCCTTCACGCCCGTCCATGCCTGGTCCCAGTTACCGGTAAAGACCCCGATGAACACGTCGAGAAGTCCTGTGATCACACCCAGAACTGTTTCCAGAACTGAGGCGATGACACTAAAGGCTCCTTCGAAAACAGGTGCCAGCACACTGCACAGGCCGTTCCAGATCTTCTTGATCGTCTCTGCAATACCAGAGAAGCTGATTCCCAGGGCACCGAGTCGCTCCTTGATGCCCTCCACAAATCCGCTGATGGCCGTTTTGATTCGCTCCCAGGTCCCGATGATCGCTTCCCGGAATCCATCATTTGTCTTCCAAAGATGAAGAAACGCAGCCACAAGGACTGCGATGACACCAACGACAATAAGAACCGGCGCCGAGATTCCGCCAAGGGCCGCGCCTAGTTTTCCCATGATACCGGTACCGGCGCTCATGGCTGTTTTCATTTTTCCGACTGCGCCGGCCAGCTTGACAAAACCCTGCATGGCAATTCCGATCTTCGAGATACAAGTCCCCAGGATCACAAGAAACGGCCCCAGCGCTGCTACAAAGAGACCAACTTTTAAGATCGCATTCCTCTGCCCCTCACTCATCCCATTGAGCTTATCAACAAAGCCCTGGACGGCGGACACCACCTTCCGGATGGTTGGCATGAGCATATCGCCAAAGGAAATCGCCAGTTCCTCCAGCTGCGACTTTAAGATCGTAAGCTGTCCATTTAAGTTATCCTGCATAACGGCAGCCATCTTCTCGGCTGTACCGTTATAGCCATCAATCTCATCCGAACAGGAACCGATGGCGCCTTCCAGCTTTTCAATGTCCTCAGGTGCCGCATTCATGAGGGCCAAAAAGCCTGACATGGCATTCTTTCCGACCAGAGTTTCCGCAGCAGCCGCTTTTTCTGACTCCGTCATCTGACCAAAGGCCACACGGCAGTCTGCCAGGATATCGTTGAAGTCACGCATGGATCCATCTGCGTTGGCCGTCTTGATGGTCATGTCGCCAAAGGCTGCACCAGACAGCTTCAGGTCCCCCTGCAGCTTTGTCATGATAGTACGAAGGGCGGTACCTGCCTGGCTGCCCTTAATACCACTGTTTGCCATCAGGCCGATCGCCTGGGCCGTGTCCTCTGCGGAGTAGCCCATCGCACCGGCGATTGGGGCGCAGTACTTAAAGGTCTCGCCCATCATGGATACGTTGGTATTGGCATTCGAGGATGCCGCTGCCAGGATATCCGCAAAGTGGCCAGAGTCCTTCGCAGAAAGACCAAAGGCTGTAAGTGCATCCGTAACAATATCCGATGTTGTGGCAAGGTCCTCTCCGGAGGCTGCGGCCAGATTCATGATGCCTTCAACGCCAGAGAGCATATCCTCGGTTTTCCAGCCGGCCATGGCCATGTAGTTCATGGCTTCTGCGGCCTCGGATGCCGAGAACTTGGTCTTACTTCCCATCTCCCTGGCTTTATTTCTGAGGGCATCAAAATCTTTCCCCGTTGCACCGGAAACGGCTGCCACCTGACTCATGGCAGAGTCAAAATCCGCCGAGGTCTTTACTGCCGCAGTTCCAAGTCCTGCCACCGCAAGAGAAGCAGGCATCACCTTCTTGCCGGCTCCCGTAATGGTATCACCGACCTGCTCGAATTTCTTTCCAGCCTCGTCAATCTTTGAAAGTGCCGTACTGGTGTTGGACGCTTCCTGCTGCAGCCGCTTTAATTCCTGCTCTGTCTCTACGATTTCTCTTTGCAGGGCATCGTATTTATCCTGGCCCAGCGTCCCGTTTTCGAGCTGCTGCTTTGCCTGGACCTGGGCTTCCTTTAAGGCATCCAGTTTTTCCTTTGTGGAGCTGATAGCCTCTTTTAAGAGCTTTTGTTTCTGTGTAACCAGGTTGGTGTTGGTAGGATCGAGCTTTAAGAGCTTATTCACATCCTTAAGCTGTGTCTGGGTACTTCTGATCGTAGAGTTGACACCCTTTAAGGCTTTATCAAGACCTGTCGTATCGCCGCCGATCTCTACGGTAATACCCTTAATTCTGCTGCCTGCCATGATCCTCACCTCCCTCGCAGCTTAAAACTTGTCAAAATCACTTTGATCGGCAAGGCGCCGATACTTCACGCCATCATTGGCCTTCTCGGTCCACATATCTAGGACCAGGCCAATCGTTAAGAGGTCGAGATCCGCAATGGAAATCCCGACCTCTGTACAGCGCAGAAGGAACAGTGGCGTGGTCATTTCGCGCTCACTTCTGCCAGTCCTTTTTTTGCCTGAACATCCGTCATCAGGTTCTCACCCCACAGCTCCAGGATCTGCGGAAGCACCTGGTAGATAGAAAACATGTCAAACTGATCCAGCCATTCATCGATCGTCTTAGGAATAGACGGATCCGCATGAAAGGCCATGATATAAGCGACATTTTCAAAAATCTCCAGGTCCTCGATCTGCAGTTCCTCGCCATCCTCCGTTCTCTTGGAATAGGATTTTTCGAGTTTGGTCAGATCCTTAAAGATGTCCCTCTTAAACTTTGCCCGGTAAAGACGAGGCACCGTCGCGGAAGATCGAAACGGTACCTGCTTTCCGGAAATCTCAATCGTGCGTTCAATCATGCTCTGCCTCCTTACTTATTGCCAGTGCTGGCTTTGGGTGTTGCCGCTGCTTCTGTCGGCAGATATACCGCCTGGTACCAGCCTGCATAAATTGCCTCATCGGTTGTATCACCGGTACGCGCCTTGACCAGGCCATCTGCTCTGGGATCTGCCGTAATGGACAGTTTCTCGGTGCCCGGCTCGATGGTGTCCTCTTTCGTTTCCGACTCGATGGACGGACGAGAGGAGGTGCAGTTATAGAGCACGTGACGGATGCAGTTGACATCACCGTCAAACTCAAAGAGCAGCGCAAATTTCACACTCTCCTTGTTGTCGCTCTTTTCAATGAGTACACCCTTTCCATCCAGTGCTTCCTGCAGAATCTCGGTACGGAACCACTCCGGTACCAGGGCCATCTCCAGATCCCCGGAATAACCGTTGTTGGTTACCGAGCGGAAGTACACGATGCCATCCGCATAAAACGGACTGGACTCACCCTCTGCATCAAGCGAAATACTAACGGCACCAGGGATCGCCTTGGGAGTGCCGTAAGAAAACGACGTCACACCGTTTGTCACGGTCTCGGTGAGCTTTGCGGCATGCACGTTTTTCAAATTGAACTTGACCTTATTTCCCATGTCTTAATCCTCCATTTCAAATGAATAAAGAACCTCATATAGTTTCTCGGTCTCGATCCAGACCTCTGTTTTGTCATAAAAAATACCGTGCGCATCCAGCACGGCTTCGACAATGCCTTCCACCTCCGGGTTCTTCTCGTCGGTGTACAGCTCGATATGAACTTCCGTAATGCGGAAGTAGACCTTCCCATCTGCAGGGAAGTTGTCACTCCCTGGAAGAAGGTATGTGATAAAAGGCGGAGAAGGCGATTCTCCCTCTGCAAAGTGATCATACGCAGAAGGGATCCCGATCTCTGCCATAAGAGATAATAGTTTATCCACTTTGTAACCCCCTGATAATATCCTGCGTAAGCTGCTCCTCGCCGGCCTCCTCTGCCGGTGCGATATGCGGGATTGCCCGGACCCGGCCACCGTTTCTTTTGGCATGCCCGTGCTCCAATAAGTGTGCCAGCATATACCGGGAAGGCGAATAGACCGTCACCTCAAGTGCTGTAGAAGTTTCCTTTGTTTTCTTCGTGGTCCAGCTCTTTGCGTACTTTCCGGTCCGGACAGGTGCGCCTGCCTTGATCTCATTTTTGACGGTCTTTCCAGCTTTATCGACAGCCTTCTTCATCGTTTCCGACGCGAGTTTGTTATATTCTTCGAGCTCCTCCATGACAGCATCGGCAAGGCCATCAATGGATACTTTCTTTCCTGATGCCATACATCACCTCTCCGTAAGCTCTGCATGAAATTTCCGGCTGCGCCGCTTAAATCCCATGTCATCCACATGCACGATGTTATAGATACGATCTCCCAGTAAGATCCGGTATTTCTTTGCCGTGACCGCAGCGGTCTCTTTGCAAAAGCGGACGGTAAAGTCCAACCTGTCCTCCTCCACCGTATGGGCAGCTTCTTCTCCCTCCGAGCCCGTCTGAGCAAGAGGCGTCGCCCAGCAGGAAAAGTAGTCTACCCAGGCGGTTTTGTGGTTGCCGTATTTATCGGTTATCGTCTCGTTCTTTTGAATCTTGATCCGGATGTTCAGCCCCTCGATATGCATCAGAACGCCTCCTTCCGGGATCCAAAGAGGAGTGACCGCAGCGTCAAGGTCAGCTCATGATGATCCGCTTCCTCCCGGTGTTCGAAGAGATACGCGACCGTATAAAGAACCGCGACCTTTGCGTTTGCCATCTGTGAAAACTGATCCGTATCCTCGGCTCTTGCCACATCCATGCACATCTTTTCTGCTGATCCGATGAGGCTTTCAATCAGCGCATCCTCCTCGGCATAGTCCACACGCAGGTAGGTTTTCATTTCGTTTAAGTCTACGATCATGTCTTCACCTCTCTAAAAAGGGAGACGAGGTGTTAGCCCCGTCCCCCATGTGCTTATCCCTGGGTGCTTGCCTTCAGCTTCAGGATCTGTACGGCCTCCGGCAGAATGAGCTTACCGTCGACACGCTCCTTGGCCACATAGCCGATCATGCCGTTTCCGGCAAAAAGCTCACGCAGCTCCTGGAAGGACCTGGTACCACGATCACCGATGTTGTAGTACTTATAATCACCAAAGGCGATGGCGTCCTCCGGCACGTAAGCAGAAGTGTGGATGGCGTAGCCCAGGAGTCTGTCCGGCTCACCTGCCTGGTAGGAAGGCTGCCAGATGTATGCCTGGTTTCCATCCTTGAGCTTACGAATCACTGCCAGATTCTTATCGTTGATGATAAAGGACGCGTTCTTGCGGTAGGGTCTCTTCAGGCCGTAGATCAGGTCCAGGATATCGTCGGACTTGATGGCTGCCGTCAGAGTGTTCTGAATCTTACCACCGCCGGTCGCTGCAAAGAGACCGAGAGGCTTTCCAACACCATCACCGTTAAGGAAGGCATCCTCTTCGGCATTGGCCAGGGCCTTACCGAACTCAGTGATGATATAGCTCTCCAGGTTGAAGGCGTTGTCATACAGAAGCTCTTCTGTGATCTTGATAGCCACATGGAGCTTGTGGGCATCGAGCAGGGTCTGGTCGAAGGTTGCATCCCCGAAGGTCAGTGCGCCGCCTTCCTCGATCCATGCCGCTGCCGGCTTAGTCGCTGCAATGTTGATCTTGTGCTCGCCGGAAGTGGTGATCTTGGTAGCCAGGCCACGCATGATATTCTCCTCATTGAGAACATCGATCAGCCTTCTGTCATACTCCTCCGGAACCAGGTATCCACCGTCTGCATCCACACCTTCCTGCAGGACATTGGAAACCCTGCGGAAGTTGCTGCGAAGGGCGGTCAGCATTGCGTTCTTATACGCCTCGGAACCGCGGCCCTTTTTCTCTTCCGGCATACCACCAGCCATGGGCTTTTCGGTAATCGGACGGTTCATGGGCTGGGAGAGCTTCTCCTCAATTTCCTTCTGGCGATTCAGCCTGTCGATCTCGCGGGTCAGGTCTGTGATATCCTGCTCCATGCGGTCATAGGTGGCACCGTCCTCTGCGGAAAGCACACCCTTCTCGGTACGATGGGAATCCAGGAAGTTCTTTGCTGCTTCCCATGCCTTTGCTCTTTTCTCAATTAATTCCTGAATAGTCATAATAAAAATTCCTCCTTAAATGAACTGTTTCATGAGGTCGAGTCTCGCCATGAGATCATCGACGTTGCGGGTATCTTCCTGGACCGGCTTTTCCGGTGCAGGTGTCTGTTTGCAGTAATCCATGAGCTTCTTGTTCATGGCCGCTGCGATGCGCCGTCTGGAAAACAGAGCAGAAGGCGTTTTCTTTTCTTCCTTCTCCTCACCGTCTTCCTCTGCTTCCTCCGGTTCCTCTTTTCGGTCCGCCATATATGCCCGGTCCATGACGCGGTCTGCAAAGTGCAGATCCACCGCCTGGGTCGCATCCATCCAAGTCTCCTCGTCCATGAGCTTGGAGAGCTTACCCCTGGAAAGACCGGTCTTTGTGACATAGGCGTTGATGATCGAATTCTTCACGGAATCCAGCATCTCGATGGCTTTTTGCATATCGCCGGCGTCGCCCATCGCAATGGTTGCCGGGTTATGAATCATAAGCATCGATACCGGGCTCACAAGCACTTCATCCCCAGCCATTGCAATGACGCTCGCGGCAGAAGCTGCCAGGCCATCGATCTTGACCGTGACCTTTCCGGCATAATCGCGGAGCATGTTGTAGATCTGGGCTGCCGCAAAGCAATCACCGCCAGGACTGTTGATCCAGACCGTGATGTCTCCGGCACCACCATCCAGCTCGGATTTAAAAAGAGCCGGTGTGACGTCATCGTCAAACCAGCTCTCCTCAGCGATCGTTCCGTTTAGGAACAGGGTCCTTGTTTCTGCGACTTCCGGATCCGGCGCTTTGTTTGTCGTCCATTTCCAGAACTTGTTCATCTGTATCTTCCTCCTCTCCGCCGCTGGTGTCTTTACCGGCACCCGCAGCGAAAATGCCAGCATCTTTGAGTTTTGTCATGTTGCCATTGATGAGATAAAGGTCACCGCCTTCTTCCTCCGGAATACGGTCCAGGTTTTCGAGCTCTCTGATATCGTTGGCACTCATCCATCCGTTCTGGCGGGCCACCGCATAGCCGTTCATCCGACTCTGGTAGTCACCGCGAAGGAGGCCGTCTACATTGAACTTGATGAAATACTGCTTTTTCTCATCCGGTGAAAGAAGGGCACGGACCAAGGTCTGCTCCCATCTGGCCACCCAGGGATCCAGCGTATACTTGACAAATTCAAGAGACTGCTGCTCGATGTTTGAGAAGCTACTTTTTTCAAGATCGCCAATCATGTGCGGAGGAATCCGGAAGATCCTCGCGATCTCATCAATCTGAAACTTACGGGTTTCCAAAAACTGTGCCTGCTCCGGGCTGATGGAGATTGGCGTGTATTTCATGCCTTCTTCCAGGACCGCTATCTTATTCGCATTTTGGCTTCCTCCGAAGGCATAGTTCCAACTCTCGCGGACCTTCTCGGGATCCTTTATGATGCCCGGATGCTCCAGGACACCGCCAGGCGCCGCACCGTTTGCAAAGAAGGTCGCGCCATATTCCTCGCAGGCAATCGCCATGCCGATCGCATTTTTTGCCATCGCAATCGGGCTATATCCCACCAGGCCATCAAAGCCCAGCCCTGGGATATGCAGTACATCGGATGGCTTCAGAGTGACCGTGTCACCTTTCATGGTGTGGGCCTCATCGTCGGTCCGCTGATAGGTGTAATAAAGATTTCCCTTTTCATCCCTGTCCACGGTCATCCGGTTTGGCATGAGCGGATAAAGCGCCATGACTTCACCTTTCCCGTTGCGGATCACCTGCGCGTAGGCATTCCCCCACAAGAGAAGATGCGTCATCAGGGTCTCCCGGAAGACAAAGGATGTCATTTCAGGATTTGGCTCATCGTGCAAGATGAAGTAAAGCGGGTGATCGATGGCCTTTTCCTTTCCGCCCTTCTCGTTGTACCGATAGAGCTGCAGCGGAAGACCGGCGATCGCTTCCGAGAGAATCCTCACGCAGCTATACACCGCCGTCATCTGCATGGCCGATCGTTCATTGACAATCTTTCCTGCCTGGCTTCTTCCCGTATAAAATCGGAAAGCAGATCCTGCTGTGGAATTGGTAGGTTTATCCCTCGCCTTCCCAAATCCGAAGAAACTTAGAATACCCATGGTGCTCCTCCTTTATAAAAACAAGATGCCGCGGTCATCGTAGACACTGCCGTAGGACTTTTCATTTCGGATTGCCCGATCCAGCGCCATTACCGTAGCGACCGCCACATCGATTTTTTCTGTACTCTTTTCTTTATCCATCTTGATGTTCCCGGCCGGGTCCTGCCGCACGAACACGTTATCCATGCACCAGCGAAGAACTGGATGCCCGCCATGCGCGAGCCGCTTTTCTAATGTCAGCTTCATCATTTCCTTCGTAGGGGGCGACATGTCCTTGTAGCCCTGGCCAAACGGAACCACGGTAAATCCCATGCCCTCCAGGTCCTGGACCATCTGGGTCGCACCCCATCTGTCAAAGGCGATCTCCAGGATGTGGTACTTCTCACCCAGCTTTTCGATGAACTTCTCAATGAAGCCGTAGTGGATGACGTTGCCTTCCGTCGTCTGAAGGTGTCCGGTCAGCTCCCAGGCATCGTAGGGAACGTGGTCCCTGCGGATCCGAAGGCGCATGTTGTCTTCCGGGATCCAACAGTAAGGAAGAATGATGTATTTCTCATCCTCTGTCCTTGGCGGAAAAACCAACACAAAGGCGGTCAGGTCCGATGTGGATGAAAGATCGAGGCCGCCGTAGCACTCCCGGCCTATAAGCTCATCCGGATCTACCGGGAAGGCACATTCATCCCACTTATCCATAGGCATCCACCTGGTCGACTGCTTTACCCACTGATCCAGACGGAGTTGCCGGAAGATATTCTCTTCGGCCGGATTTTCCTTTGCCGACTGGAATGCATTTCTGACCTTCTCAATGGCGATGGTGTGGCCCAGAGAGGGATTGGCGATGTACCAGTTCTTCTCATCAGACCAATCCGCGTCATCCGGAAGGCCGTAGATCACCGGGTAGAAGGTGGGATCGTTCTTCCTGCCGGCCAGGATGTCCTCCGCCTTCATGTGCTGCTCAAAGCAGATGGAGTTTCGGTCTGTACCTGCCGTTGTGATCAGGAAATAAAGAGGCTGCGTTCTCGCATCGCCGGAGCCCTTCGTCATAACATCAAATAGCTCGCGGTTTGGCTGAGAATGCAGCTCATCAAATATGACCCCGTGTACGTTGAGGCCGTGCTTGGTATAGGCTTCTGCAGACAAAACCTGGTAGTAAGAATTTGTCGGCATATATACGAGGCGCTTCACCGACATGATCGGTTTAATCCTCTTTTTAAGAGCTGGGCACTGATCCACCATATCGACGGCAACATCAAAAACGATGGAAGCCTGCTGCCTATCCGATGCACAGCCATAGACTTCCGCAGCCCATTCCCCGTCACCGCAGGTAAGATAAAGGGCAATCGCCGCTGCCAGCTCGCTCTTTCCATTTTTCTTTGGGATCTCACAGTAGCAGGTGTTGTACTGTCGAAATCCATTCTCCTTCACCGTTCCAAACAGTGTGGAGACGATCTCCTCCTGCCAGGGCAGCAGCGTGAAGTTTTCCCCATGCCAGCGGCCCTTCGTATGCTTCAAGTTTTCAATGAACTTGATCGCGCGCTGCGCTTTATTCTCGTCAAACATCAGGCACCTCCCATCAGGAGGAATTCCATCTCGTCGATTTCTGCCTGCTTTGCATCTCCTGCGATCATCCGGCTCCTGGCGGAAGGTGTCAGACCAAACTCCGCCGCTGCCTGCATCATGATCTTCTGATTGGAGTGCGCAATAGAAACCTGCGGCACCTGCTGCCAGTAGCCCGTTTTCGTTTTTACAATCGAACCGTGCTGGGTGATGAATTCCTCTGCTTCCTTCCACCTGGCGTATGCCTGGCAATAAGAAGCAAAGGCAGCCACATCAAGATCCGTGAGGAGCCCCAGCTCAAACAGGTTCTTAGCAAGGCGCTTCCATTCAACCTTTGCTTCCTCTTCGAGCCAATCCGGACATGCGGGAGGCTTCTTCTGCGAAAGCTGCGGCTCATTCGTATTCAGTTTTCTCTTACCCGGATTTCCTTCCAGGATCTTCACTGCCGTTGGCTTCGGCTTCCTGCCTCTCGTAGCCATGGGAATCCCCTCCTTCCTCATCATCTATTGGGATAAGCCACGATGGGTCATTGACAAAAGCATCATACGGCAGCTCTGTTCGGTCTATCAAAAATCTCATCCCCATCGCCTCCTTTATGGCAGAATAAAAGACCGCCCGAAAGCGATCCGTCTATCTCTACGAGAAAAAGGGCATCCTTTGGCCCCATTTCCCGGTGTATTCGGTTTTGTGTTTTCTTAGCCCCTCTGTACCTCGACCAGCCATTCTGCTTCCGGGTGCTTCTTTCCGGTTGCTTTCTCGGTGATCTGGCGCTCTTCGTCGATGTAGCAAAGGTGCTTTCCGACCTTGATGAAGCGTACCTCTTCGTATCCGGCGATCCTTGTTCTGATCACCCGGGCCGTTCTGCTTTCGCCGTCGTAGCTCTTGCCGTCCCATCCGTTAAAGGTGAAGGTGATCCGCTCCGTGGTCTTGTAAAAGTAGGTTTCAAAATCCTCTTTTGTGATTGCGGTGTTGTATTCCCTCAGTTCGAAGTTGTTTCTCAGTGTGTAAGCGTTCATGGTGTTTCCTCCGTTTTTTCTTTGTTTTCCCTTTCGGTATGGACATATTCGCTCTAAACCGGAGATATATCCAGTCATTTTCGCGAATATACTGTACAAAGATCTGCGGCAGGAATTGTGTACATTACACACGACAGACAGGGCCCTTAAGCCCTTTTGTCTGCCGGGATTCTTCAGATCTTTTCGATCTGGCAGGTCATCCCGTCTACATCCGTGATGCGGTAGGTCCGTCCCCTCCAGGCGATCTCCCGGATGCGGATCCCGGTATAAGCGTTGCTGCGCTGCTTATCAAAAAGCACCTGGCCGCGCTTCTCCATCCAGTCTGCCAAACGGCCCATCAGCCTCGACTCCATTTCCATCTTTTCTGCAATGTTCATGGCGGCCTCCTTTAGTCGATCGTGAAGCGGATGCCCATGACCTCGGTCGGCTCCTCGTCGCCCCAGCGTCGTTCGTGTCTTGTGATGGTGCAAAGGCCCTGCATCGTGCAGCCGGCCGCGGTAAGCTGGTGCAGGTTTTCCATGACCGCCGTGCTCTGGTTGGTGTAAACAAAGCCCTTAATCCCGGCCGCTTTGAAGGCTTCCACAAAATCCTTCACATCCCTCTCCCAAAGGAAGTCGTCCATCTCGACCTCGTCCTCCTGGCGGCTGATGCTGCTCATAAAGGCTCGGTAGGCTTTGCAGGCGCCCTGGGAAATCGGGTAGGTGGCTGCAGCATCTTCTGCGTACCAGGCTTTGAGCTCCTCGCTGTCCCAGCCGAGTGTGTCGATGATCTGCTTTTTGCGCTCCTGGCGCTCCACTCTCGCTTCTTCATACTCATGTCCGATGCGCTTCAGCTCTTCGAAGTAGGCGTTCTCTCTTTTGATCATGGTCCGCACCTCCCTTACTGCTGCATGGCCCAGGCAATCGCGTGGCCGTCGTCGGAAAACTCAACCTCGCTGGCTGCGTAAAGGCCAATGGTTCCTTCGCAGGAAAGGTCGTCGTCGAGGTGCTCGTAAACCGCTCCGAAGTAGCTGGGCTTTCCAGCTCCGTTGTAGTAGTATCCGGCAAGGAGTACCTTGTCTCCAAAGTTTAAAACCTTGCTCCAGCGGCATTCGAGGTCTTCCGGTGTGGTCGGGTTCGGCAGTCTGTAGGTTCTTGTTGCTTCGTTAATCGTCATGGTCTTGTTCCTCCGTGTTCTTTGTTTTCCCTTTCGGTATGGACATATTCGCTCTAAACCAGAGATATATCCAGTTCTTTCTACTCATAATGTGCACAAAGATTTCCGGGAGAAACTGTGCTATTTACACTCTCCGGCAGTGGTCCTCACCGTAGGCTACGGAAAGGCTGCTGCCGTTGTCCCAGGCCACCATGATCGATCCGATATCGTCAACTCCGATCACTGTTCCGAGCGTCCCCACCGGAGGCGCCTGCGGATCCTCCATCTGTGTAAGCTCCACACGGCATCCTGCTGGGTATTGGCGCCGGAGCATCTCGATTGTTTCCTTTCTTGGCAGTCTCATAAGGTACCTCACAGTTCTTCAAAGGCCATTTCGCTGGCTGCTTCTTTTTCTGCCGCTCGCTTTACCCTCAGTCTTTCCAAGGCTGCTTCCTTCTGGTCCATCGTCCTGAAAGCCGCATTCCCTTTCAAGTTCTGCATCAAGATCTTCCTGGGAAGTTTGTACTCATCGCCCAGCATCCCGAGGCGCATCAGCCAAACGCGGAAGGTGTACTTCTCGTTGGTGATCTTGCTCTTATCGGGCTGCACCCGATTCTGCTCTTTGGCCGTCTTTGCCATGAGGCTGGTAAGCTGCATGTAAGAGTGCAGCCGGTCCGGATCCGTTGTGTAAGGGAAGAAGAATCCAATCTTGCCTTCTTCAAAGGAAAGGCCCTTAATTGCATCCTCGCCGGCGCCTTCCAGCATCCTTAAGAATTCCTCCGCATCCCCTGGCGTTTTCTGCTCCAGGGCTGAGATCATTTTTTCAGAAACTCTGTAAAGGCCCGGCCAGCCGACTGCCTTTCCCAAAAGCACGCTCTTGGAATGCAGCATGAAAACCAGGTTCTTAAGGCTCCGACCGGTATGGCCTTCCAGCGGCAGGGAGATGATCGTGGCCGTTGCATCTTCGCTCGTGTCCGTATCCTGTTTGATCAGGTCCCTCGCTTCAAGAAAGGCCAGGACCTCTGCGGAAGCCTCCGAGTCCTCGACTGTAATGATCCCGGCCCGGTCAACCGTGTAAGGGCCAATCTCGTAGCCAAAGCTCGGTGCGTAGAGGTATTTGGCGGTAAGACCCGTTGCCTCTTCCAGTGCCTTCACCAGCTTCTTTCTGTCGTTTGTTATGCTCGCAATTTTCATAGGTATGTGCTCCTTTCTTTGGTGGTAGTACATACATCACTCTGTGCGGGCAATAAGTCAACTTATATTTCGGCTGTATTGGTAACTATTTTTTCGGCGTCCGCATAAGGGATTTTCCGCCCATCGCGGATCACAAATACCGCGTCGCTCTTACCCGCAAAGTCAATGTACCGCTTTACAATGACATCCACATATTTCTCATCGAGCTCGATCATCCGGCAAACGCGGCCCGTCTGTTCACAGGCAATGAGCGTGCTGCCGGACCCTCCAAAGGGATCCAGAACGATGCAGTGACTCATGGAAGAATTCTTGATCGGATAGGCGATCAGGGCCACCGGCTTCATTGTCGGATGTAGATCATTCTTTTTGGGTTTGTCATACTCCCAGATCGTCGACTGCTTCCGGTCGGAATACCACTGATGCTTGCCCGCCTTCTTCCAGCCATAAAGGACCGGCTCATGCTGCCACTGGTAAGGGCTCCTGCCAAGGACCAGGGACTGCTTCTTCCAGATGCAGCAACCAGACAAGTAAAAGCCGGCATCTTCAAAGGACTTCCGAAATGCCAGTCCATGTGAGTCGGAGTGGAACACATAGATCGATGCATCATCCTCCATGTTGGCTTCCATGTTGACGTAGGCTGCAAAGAGGAACTTTTCAAACTGCTCCTCGGCCATCTTGTCATTTTTGATCTTGCCGGCGCTTCCTTCATAGTCCACGTTGTAGGGCGGATCCGTCACGACCAGGTTGGCCCGCTTCCCCTCCATCAGCAGATCGTAGTTCTCCGGCAGGGTGCTGTCACCGCAAAGAAGCCGGTGGTCACCCAAAAGCCACAGGTCTCCGAGGCGGCTCATGGCAGGTGCAGCCAGCTCCCCGTCGATATCGAAGTCATCCTCCTCGATGTCCTTGTCATGTACAGAGGACATGAGCTGCTCGATCTCCGGAGGCTCAAAACCTGTAAGTTCTACATCAAAGTCAGAATCCTGCAGGTCGGCAATGAGGTCGGCCAGCAGTTCCTTATTCCATTCGCCGGTGATCTTATTGAGCGCGATGTTCAGCGCTTTTTCCTTCGTCTTATCAATATCGATCACCACACAGTCAATCTCGGTAAAACCCAGATCCTTGAGAACTGTGATTCTCTGGTGGCCACCGATCACTGTCATGTCCTTGTTCACAATGACCGGATCCACGTAGCCAAACTCCGAGATGCTGTTTTTGATCTTCTCGTATTCCTTATCGCCGGGCTTCAGTGCCTTCCTGGGATTGTATGCGGCCGGCACCAGATCCGCGATCTTGATCTTCTTAAATTCCATTGTGTTGCTCCTTTTCGGGTATTAAAAAAGCAGCTCCCGATTTAGGAACTGCTCGTATCTCCTTGGGGCCGAAGCGGTCCAGGATGTAGTGTTCATGACAACAATATTTTCTAGTCTTGTTCCCGTAGGATTCAAAGACCTCATGGCAATAGGGACATTCCATCGTATAGATGGCCGTCTCTTTTTTCTTTAGCTCTGCTCGGTGCATCCGCCAGTAGCTTCTCCGGCAGAGCTCACTGCAAAAGCGCCTGGGCCGTCCAGTGGATGGCTGTATAAGCTCAGCCCCGCAAAAAGCGCAGGCCCTTCCGTCATTCATCCGGTCTTTCAGATTCATCTCGTACTCAGCACGGAAACCGCCGATCCCCTTTGACCGGCAATAGTTGCGAACGATGTCTCGTGACAGATTCACGGTCGATGCAATTGCGCGATACCCCATACCCTGGGCACGGAGCTTTCGGATTTGTAAAGCCTGCTCATCCGTC
>OCTX012261035.1_pt1 | contig 18939 bp, 13 predicted proteins | sample 1539691 | NCBI WGS metagenome assembly OCTX01 (sample SAMN02144231, study PRJEB22623) | gut metagenome | biome: sheep rumen | host: Ovis aries | place: New Zealand | reverse complement strand
GGTACTCCGTCACGCAAACATTACGCAGCAAGGCGCGTCCTGCATCCCTTCAGACAGGGGAAATGCAGAACGCGCCTCGTCGTTCGTCCGTCACCGAGCTGAGTTTTACCTATTGATAAAAAAGACAACTAATATCTCTGGTAATTCTTGGTGGTTAGCAGGATTTTTTGTACCTTCGCACCCGATTTATGAGATATTTCATCTGGTTTAGCTACGACGGAACGAATTACCATGGGTGGCAGATGCAACCGAATGGGAATACGGTGCAGGCAGAACTGCAACGGGGATTATCGTTGCTGTTGCGTGAGGATATCACGGTGACGGGGGCAGGACGAACGGATACGGGTGTGCATGCACGACAGATGGCAGCTCACTTTGATACGGAACGGAGTTTCGACCCCGCAGAACTGGCCAAGAAGATGAATGGGGTGATGCCCCAGGACATCAGTGTGAGCAGGGTAGAGGAGGTGGCTCCCGATATGCATGCCCGATTCTCGGCAACCGCCCGTACCTATCATTATTATATACACACACGTAAGAATCCCTTCCGCAGGTATTTCTCGCTGGAACTGCATTATCAGTTGGACTTTGCCCTGATGAACGAGGCAGCACAGATACTGATGGAGTATGAAGACTTCGGAGCGTTCTGCAAGGCTGGCAGCGATGTGAAGACTACCATCTGCCACATCAAAGAGGCGCGATGGGTACAGACCGACGACGATGCCTGGTATTTTGAAATTACAGCCAATAGATTCCTGCGCAATATGGTGAGGGCGGTGGTTGGCACACTGATAGAAGTAGGGCGCCACAGAATGACCCTCGACGAGTTCCGTCAGGTGATTCTGGGTGGACGGCGCACACAGGCTGGCGAATCGATGCCTGCCTTGGCATTATGTTTAGAAAAGATTGTATATTGAAATGACGTGGTTAATATTAGCATTCCTGTCGGCAGCATTGTTAGGCTGCTATGATACGTTGAAGAAGGTGGCACTGAAGGACAACGCGGTGATTCCCGTGCTATTCTTCAACACCCTTTTCTCTTCCTTGATTTTCCTGCCGCTGATTATCCTCAGCGGCTCGACGACGATGTTGGACAACAGTCTGTTCCATGTAGGCAGTGGCGGTTGGGAAATGCACCAGTACATCGTTTTGAAAGCAGTCCTGGTACTGTCGAGTTGGATTCTTGGTTATTTTGCCATGAAAAATCTTCCTCTCACCATCGTAGGTCCCATCAATGCCACCCGTCCCGTGATGGTGCTGGTAGGAGCCATGCTGGTGTTTGGCGAACGGCTGAACGGCTGGCAATGGGCTGGTGTGCTGATGGCTGTCCTCTCATACTTCCTATTGAGGAAAAGTGGTAAGAAGGAAGGCATCGACTTCCGTCATGACAAATGGATATATATGACCATCGGTGCCGCTATGTTGGGAGCCGTCAGCGGTCTGTACGACAAATATCTGATGGCACCCGTAGAGCAGGGTGGAGTAGGGCTCGACCGCATGATGGTGCAGTCGTGGTTCACCATCTATCAGTGTCTGATGATGGCGGTTCTGCTGGTTGTGATGTGGTGGCCCAAACATCATACGACAACCCCTTTCCATTGGTCGTGGGCTATCGTTGGCGTCAGTATTTTCCTGTCGGCAGCCGACTTTATGTATTTCTATTCCCTCTCCATTCCCGATGCCATGATCAGTGTCGTGTCGATGGTGCGACGGGGCAGCGTCATTGTCAGTTTCATATTCGGCGTCATGCTGTTTCATGAGAAGAACCTGCGAGCCAAGGCCCTTGACCTTGCCTTGATGTTGCTTGGACTGCTGTTCTTGTATATCGGTTCAGAATAGAAAGTGTGTGAAATATTTGGCTATTTGCCTAAATGTTCGTAATTTTGCACCCCGAAATGAATAAGGTAAAAGCAGCATTGTTTGATTTGGATGGCGTGGTGTTCAACACAGAACCGCAATATACGGTGTTCTGGGGCGAGCAGTGCAGGGAGTTTCATCCCGAGCGTCCAGGATTGGAACATGAGATAAAAGGCCAGACCCTTGACCAGATTTACGACACTTGGTTTAATGGTGAATTGAAGGCTGTACGCCCATTGCTGACAGAACGTCTGAACGCATACGAGGCGCAGATGGATTATGCTTTTATTGAAGGATTTGAGGACTTCATTGACACGCTGCATCAAAACGGCATCAAAACGGCAGTGGTGACAAGTTCGAACCAACAGAAGATGGAAAGCGTATATCGACAGCACCCTGAATTTAAATCGCTGTTTGATGCCATCCTGACATCAGAAGACTTTGAATACTCGAAACCTCACCCCGACTGCTACCTGAAAGCAGCAGCCCGCTTCGGTGCCAAGCCTGAGGAATGTGTGGTATTTGAAGATTCGTTCAACGGACTGAAGTCAGGGCGTGCAGCAGGCATGTATGTGGTGGGACTGGCTACCACCAATGCCGCAGAGGCAATAGCCCCGTTATGTGATACAGTAATTGATAATTATATAGACCAATATGGCAGGATATTTAGTAAGTGACTCACGTAAAGTGACGACACACAGATTCATTGAAATGAAACAGAAGGGAGAGAAGATCTCCATGTTGACATCATACGATTTCACCACGGCAGGAATCGTTGACCGTGCTGGAATTGACGGTATATTGATTGGCGACTCAGCTTCCAATGTGATGGCTGGCAACCAGACAACCTTACCTATGACGGTGGACCAGATGATTTACCACGCCCGTTCGGTGGTAAAGGCTGCTAAGCGCGCCTTGGTGGTTTGCGATATGCCCTTCGGCAGTTATCAAGTGAACGCCGCTGAAGGTGTGGCAAATGCCATTCGAATCATGAAGGAAAGCGGATGCGACGCCTTGAAACTGGAGGGCGGTGCCGAGATAGCTGATACCGTCAAGCGTATATTGGATGCCGGTATCCCTGTGATGGCACATCTTGGACTGACTCCGCAGAGTATCAATAAGTTTGGAACGTATGCTGTACGTGCCAAGGAACAGGAAGAGGCAGACAAGCTGATGTCGGATGCTAAACTGATGGCAGAAATCGGTTGCTTTGCAGTGACACTGGAGAAAGTGCCTGCCAAACTGGCTGCTGAAGTAACGCAGGCCATCAGCGTACCTACTATTGGTATTGGAGCTGGCAACGGTACCGACGGACAGATTCTGGTGGTGGCTGATATGCTGGGCATGACCCAGGGCTTCTCACCCCGATTTCTGCGTCGCTATGCCGATCTGAACCAGGTCATGACTGATGCTATCGGTAATTACGTCACTGATGTAAAGAGTGGCGACTTCCCCAACGAAAGTGAGTCGTACTAAATGAACAGTCAGAACACACCTGTACATATCAAGCTCTGGCATCGCGAGTTCTGGCAACTGGCAATTGCCAATCTGATGCTGTCGATGTCGGTTTATATGCTCATCCCTGTATTGCCCGTCTGGTTGATGAAGGAAGAGAATTTCTCGACAGCAGAAGTAGGCTTGTCGCTGGGTGTGTTCGGTCTGGGTCTCTACCTGATGGGACCTTTCGTATCGTATCTGGTACAGCACTACCGCAGAAACGTGGTGTGCATGTGGGCTATAGCAGGACTGATAGCCTGCATGGGATTCTTGAAGTACACTGATACGCTAAAAAGCGAGTTTGTAGAGTTCTGGCTCATACTGTTACAACGCTTTGCCTTCGGAGCCATGTTCGGACTGGCACAGATGGTGTTGGCCAGTACACTGGTGATTGACACTTGCGAATCGTATCAGCGTACGGAGGCTAACCACAGTGTTTCGTGGTTTGGACGTTTTGCCCTGTCGCTGGGTCCGCTGACTGGTGTCATTCTGCTTCAGCAATGGGACTTCAGCGTTGTTATACAGATAGCGATGCTGTTGGCGTTGGCTTCCATATTGCTTATCAAGATGGTGAAATTTCCCTTCAGGGCACCCGAAGAACATATCCATGTGTTCAGTTGCGACCGTTTCATCCTGAACCAAGGCGGACTGATTTTCCTGAATCTGTTTCTGATTTCGCTGACCTTCGGCCTCATCATCGGACAGATGGGAACGATGGTGGAATTTGGCATGATGATGGTGGGGTTCCTGTTTGCACTGCTGGCTCAGCGCTTTGTTTTCCGCGATGCAGAACTGAAAAGCGAAGTGGTGACAGGACTGATACTGCTGATAGCAGCCCTATTGCTCATTATTACCCAGCCCAGTCAGGGGTCAGCTATCTTTATTTCATCCACTTTTATAGGTATGGCGGCAGGTATAACAGGTACGCGCTTCCTGTTATTCTTTATTAAACTGAGCCGACACTGTCAGCGCGGCACCTCGCAAAGTTCGTATATGCTGGCTTGGGAAACGGGTATAGCCGTCGGTGTTGGTCTGACGTACCTGTTAACTGGAGTATTGCCTTTCAGCATAGCCATACTGGCACTGATTCTGACCATTTCAGCCCTGTTGCTCTACAATGGTGTTACCCACCAATGGTTCATGACGCATAAGAACCGTTAAGCCTTTCCACATAATTGTGCAAACGGACAATAGCGACAGGTCTTGGCATCCGAAGCCGGTGCGAAGGGAATGTCGGGATTGAACATTTCATCTACACACATTTGCAGCTTTTCATGAAACTCCTGCATGAAAGGTGCCACATCCACCACTTTCTCCTTGCCAAAACAGAGGGTAGGGTCATAGTCGTCCGCAGCCGAATGCTGGATGAAGAGTAGGGCAGGACTGACGGGAAGGTTTTCTGGATTGATGCGCTGATCTTTCTTCACAATACCACTGTATAATAATGTCTGCAAGTAGTAGCCGTTATGGGAGTCGTTTGTAGCAAATATACTCTCGACATCAGGCAGAGCCGTCAGTTTGCCGCCCCCCGTTTTATAGTCAATCACACGAATGCGCTCCTGTCCGTCAATCACTACTGCATCCAGTCGGTCGATGTTGCCGCCGATGGTTGTTGTCCATGACGAATTGCCCGTATGAATGGTGAAGTCCTTGTGCACATCATATTCCAACTGATAGATGGTAAAAGGAGCCAACTGCAGGTCGAGTTGTAACAACTGACGGATATAGTAGATAATCACTTCACGATTGATGAGTTGCAATCCGTTGTATTCCTTATTGGTAATCTGTTCGCGGAAGGCACGGTCAACCGCCATTTCTATCGCTATCTTAGAATCGAGCACTTGCTTTATCTGTATCTTATCAATATGGTGGCTCTGTTGCATCATCTGCTGATAGATATACTGTGCAGCAGCATGGAATACAATACCAAACAGACGGTCGTCAATCTGTATTTCCTCCTCTTCCAGTTCCTTCAGTCCACAGGCATACCGATAGAAGAACATCAGCTGACAGCGGCGATACGTATTGATGGCTGTAGGTGTCAGCAAAGCCCGTTGGGTATCTTCCTTCTTCTCAAAAAGCGCCTGCAATTGTTGCATCACCTGAGGTGTCTTCTGAATGGGTTCAGCCTGGTGGGAAATCGTTTGCTGACCGGCTTTCAGCGCATATTGATGAATGTCGTGCCCGCTTTCTACAAGTAGCTGGAGCATAAAACGACTCATCTCCCCCGTATGTCCGTCTTCCGTAGAGTTGTTGTAAACCAAAGTAATATCAGAGGCACGTTGCAGAATACGATGGAAATAATAAGAGTAGATGGATGTCTTATGGTCAACGGTCGTCAATTCGTAAGCCTTACGCAGACTGTGTGGGATGAACGAACTGTCATTGACACCCTTAGGCATATTACCCTCATTGCATGACAGCAGCAGCACATGGTCGAAATCAAGGTTGCGCGACTCCAGGATTCCCATGATCTGAATACCTTCTGCTGGTTCGCCGTGGAAGGGGATAGAGGTTGACTGCACCAGTTGGGTCATCAGTCGCTGAAGAGTAGAGGTGTCAACAGCCAAATCACCACTGCCTACCAATGTTACCAGACGGTTAAGGAGGGTATAGGCACGAAACAGTGATTCGTCACGTAGCGAATCTTCTGCATCCTCTTGGTTTGCTTGTTGCCCTATATGCTGAACGATGTCAGCCACCCAGCGCAACAGTGATTCCGTCTGGAAGAGTCCTGAAGGATGATAACTGTCTAACAATTCGTCGGTTAGATATTTTGCGTAAGGGTGATGTTTAATGGTATTCAGCAGTCGGGGACGGTAACTTCCTGTCTGGAGATTCATCAACAACTGGATGAGTGAAGCTATGGGCGTCAGTGCCAAGGGATAGCCCGTCGTGATGTTTGATTTTTCGACCTCTGAGGGAATGCTATGTATGACCAAAGGCAACAGCTGTTCGTCGCAGAGCAGGATAGCCGTCCGTCGTCCTTCGGCATAACGCTCTTTTTCGCGTAGCCAGTTGCTGACGTAGTGCGCCTGTATGCTTTCAGTTGGCGCTGAAATGAACTGAATATTCTTCGGTTGCTGAAACTGGCGATAAATAGCTTCGTTTGTGGTATCCAGTTCATTAGGGAACCGGTCAAGGTATTGCGAAATATAGTGCCCTGCCTCATGCTGTTGCATGTAGTAATGGTCGAAATCCCAATAGAAGAAAGCCTTTCCTTCCTTCTTCAACTTGAGGAATAGACGTTGTTCCACTTGGTGCAGGAGATTAAATCCAACGAAGAGGTAACGGTCGTATTCAAAGGTGAGATGTTCATCTTCGGCTACTTCACGATACAATGCACCTTCATAGGCCAGTTGCTGTTTCTCCAGAAGGTGGTTATAATGATGATAGATGTCAGCAAAACGGCTCCACAATTGAATGAAGCGCTTTTTCAGTTCGCTGTTATGATCGTCCGAGAAATTACTGAAGAACTGCTTAATCACAGCACGCTGCTCATCTGTCAGATAACTGATATCATCAAGTTCGTGGATGTCACGCAAATTGGCAAATACCTTATCGGCATTTGCCATATTCTTATCGATATCGTCAAAATCTGCCAGCAATAGCTGTCCCCAACCGTAGAAGCGGTCGAGTGTCTCGTCTATGCCTGTACATGCGGTAAACGACTGATAGAGGTCGCACACCAGTTTAATAGGATCGGCTACGGTGCGCTGGGCGTGTGAACGGAACAGGTCACTAATGGTGATATAGACAGGACTCCAGATAGGGCGACCTGCCAGACGCGCCAGATGTTCGTTGATGAACAACGAGGCACGTTTGTTCGGAAAGACAATAGCTGTACGCGACAGGTCGTGCCCATACTTGCGGATGATATCCTCGGCTACATATTCTAAAAAACTCTTCATCAGCTCACCTTTTCTATCTTGTTACTATATACATACCATAAATAGCCCTCCACTTCGGAATGTCCCATTTCGTGCAATAATTGCATGTACTGGTGTACCTGCTCCTGATATTCAGGACGCGGACGACCGAATTTGAAATCTACTACCACCATCTTCTGCCCATCGCTCATCACACGGTCAGGGCGACGTTCAACAACTTTGCCGGTGGCATCGGTAAACAGAATGGCACATTCGTTATAGAGCGTCCACTTATTGGAGAACCAATCCCTGACACGTGGGTCTTCCAGACGCTTGCGGAGCAGGGCAGTGACCTTGGCAGCCGTAATATCCTCGTCATAAAGCACACCTTCCTGCTCCAACTGCTGTAGGGCGGAGGTAATATCGTCCGTTGTACGGATGGTAGAAAATACGTGGTGAAGAATACTACCCATCTTGATATAGCCCTGCTGTGAAGTCTCGTCCTCATCGGTCCTGACAAACTCACGACTCTGATTACTCTGTCGGAATTCGGTTCTGTTTGTGAAGGTTTGCAGTTCTACCGGCAATTGACTGGACTCCTGAAGGAAAACATTCTCTGAACGTTTCTTTGTTTGTTTGGCTTCCGCATAGAGGGTGCCGTAGGAGAAGAACATTTCGGTTTTCTCATCTTCCGTACCTTCCAAGAGGGTATTGTCTAAACTCAAAGCAGGCAGCACACTTTCTATCAGATAAGAACGGGTTGACTTCGACTTCCGTTTACCTATGATAAACAGATTCTTACAGGCTCTGGTAAATGCCACATACAAAAGATTCAGATTATCAACGGTCAGTTGCAGGTGTTCGTCCAGATAATCATTCTGATAGATACTTCCCATCATCTTACTGCTATAATCCACAGGTATGACGGGCATCTCGCCAAAGGGCATTTCCTGAGGCTCACACCAAACGACTCCTCCACGCTCCAGACGCCAGTCGCAGAAGGGCAATAGTACATGGTCGTACTCCAATCCCTTACTCTTATGGATAGTCAGAATGCGGATGCCTTGCAATTCATCACTCTGAATAGTCTTCTTAAATAATTCCGTTTCCCATATCTCGATAAAGGCATCAATACCCGTACTGTTCTCTAAAGCAAAATCAGTCAGACAGTCATAGAAGGTACAAACGTATGCACTCTGCCCCTTCAAACGTTGCAGTTCGAAGATGTCGTATAACCGTTCTGTCAATTCATAAAGCGACAGCATCAGCAGTTCGTCGAAATGCTGGATATAGTCTTGGGGAAGGAAATCGTCCAAATGGACACCTCTTAATAATAAGACATCATCGGTGATGGTCTCGCCCAACACATCCTGGCGATATGCTTTCACGATACGGGCTTTCGTCAGTTGGTCTGTGGGGTGGGTGAGCAGTCGCAGTGCATCTATCAGCAGCAGCACAGCTGTAGAGGCATCCAGACGGAAGGCTTCATCACTCACGATGTTGACTTCTGGCATTTCGGTTGCGAAGTAGTTGGCTATCGTGGTAATGATGTCGTTGGTGCGTACCAAAATGGCAATATCATTCTGAGACACACCATGTTGCATTAGTTCATCAATGGTTTCCTTTATATAAGATAAGGTGTGCTCCTGATAGTCTTCTGAAGGTAACAACCGAACTTCCACATAACCCTTTTCGGCACGATGGTCTGGAACATCTTGGCGGACATCGGCATAGGCATTCACCAACTGTTGTGCACCCGACTCGTTCTGTTCGCTCAGTGCCTGTTGTTCCTGCAATGCAGCCTGTTGGAAGAAGGCATTATTGAAATTGATGATATGACGCTCAGAACGATAATTCGTCTGGAGAGGTAGCACGTCCATCATCTCCTTGGAAAACTGCTGATCGATATTGTTCAGCAATCGCCAGTCACCTGAACGCCAGCGGTAGATACTCTGTTTGACATCACCCACAATGAGATTTTCAGAACCTTCATGACTCATGCACTCGTTCATCAGGATTCTGAAGTTCTGCCATTGTACGGTACTGGTGTCCTGAAACTCGTCAATCATGATATAGTGGAGTTGGGCACCAATCTTCTCAAAGATAAACGGAGTGTCACTTTCCTGGATGAGCGAATGCAGCAGGTGTTGGGTGTTTCCCAACAGGAAGACATTGGCCTCGTCATTGATGTCTTTCACTTTCTGTTCAATACTGCCCAGCAATCGCAGATTATTCAGATGCGCCAGCGTCAGTTGGGCTGACTGAAAGAGTTTCCATTGTATTTCACGCTCTTCCATCGCATAGCGCAACATGGGCATCAATACCTGGTCGGCCAATATATGCAGTTCTTCTGAACGGGGATTGGTCTTGGCATACCAGTTCTCTGGAGCTTCCAATGCTTTGGCTGCTGTGACGTTCACGATGGCAGGACTGAAATCACCATTCTTGATTTTCAGAAAGAAACCGGATACGCCCCGACTGCCCATTTTGATATCTGCCACACTGAAACCTTCCTGTTCGAGTGTGTCGAAATAGGATGCAGCAATGGCGGTCATCCGTTCTTTTGCTTTGTCACGTATCTCACGAAGCATCTGTGTGTATCTTTCGAAGAATCCGTCTTCCGATAATTTTTCATTCAGTTCCTGTCGGTGTTCCTTGTAGTAGTCGCGGAAAATGGTCTTGCCGAAGTTCTTGATGTCGCGTATGAAACTGGTTTTCTTTTCATCACTGCTGCTCCAGCTCTTGTCTTCACTCAGGCTGTGCATGATGTAGTGCAACATCCATTGCAGAATGGCATCGGTATGTTTCAACTGGTCCACCAATTGATCTACAGCCATTTCCTCTGCCTGGTCGCCGTTCAGCCCGACACGCAGATTTGCTGTCAGTTCCAATTCTCTTGCCAGATTGCGCAATACACTTTGGAAAAAGGTATCAATGGTCTGCACCCTGAAACTGTTATAGTTGTGCAGTAACAGATGCAAAGCCTCACCAGCCCGTTGTCTGATGATGTCAGGACTCAATCCTGTTGATTCCTGTACCTTGTCAAGATAATTATCTGAATCAGGCAGTTGTTTCCAGATGCCATACAGTTGACTGAGAATACGCATCTTCATTTCTTCTGTTGCCTTATTGGTAAAGGTAACAGCAAGAATAGACCGATAATTCAGCGGATTTATAACCAGCAACTTGATATATTCGGTGGCAAGGGTAAAGGTTTTCCCGCTACCTGCACTGGCTTTATATACGACAAGAGGCTTTCTGACTTCTACCATTTTCTGAATAATTCGAAGGTAAATTTTATTTCGAACTTCTGGAATTTTGTATTAAGGAAATTACCAAAAGCACCTAATGAAAAGAATCTGGTGGAGAAACCATATCCCAACTCTGAATACATCCTGGTATGCTGGATGGAGAGCAGATTCAAATAGAAACGCTCCACCTCTATCTGCTTTCCTATAATAGGAACAAAGGATAGGAAGAGTAGGGGAGATTCGTAAGAAGCATGAAGACGGGCATAATAGTTCGACTGGTTATACCACTGACTGTTGAGTAATTGGAAATTACAGGTCCAGTCGTCTTCCGGTCCACCAGGAATATACCGGTCGCGGAAATTGGTATAGTCCAGAAAGAACGATGTGTCGTGATGAGAATAGAATCCGAATCCTCCGCGTACGTTAATCAATCGAAGACTGGGCAGGCGGAATTTATGACTGGCATCAAACTCATAACGCCCGTATGCCAGATTCGAACCCAGTATTCCCTTGATACTCTGCTCCCAGTTAATGGTGAAGAGCGGTCCTCGCTTCCAAGGGGTAATTCGTAGGGTAAGGGTAGGGGCAAAGCTTCGATATTCCATCGGCAAGTCGAATGCCCGCATTCCTGATTTGTTGACGGCTTTGCGCAGGTGGAATACGAGACCCGACTTGATTTCAAGCCAATCGTAGGCAACCACATTATTCGCTGCCTGTATATAGTGGTCCGTGAAATAGTCAAGTTGCATGTTCTGATATTCTTTAATGGAATCGTTGGGGAACCGTTCCTTCAGCACTTCCAATATACTGGAATTAGAAATGCGGTTACCATTGGCAAATACTATTTCTGCATAACCGTTGCGCTTGGGATTATAGGTCATGCGTACCGGAGTGTAGTGGTAGAATTGCTTTTGTTTGAAGTTATAACCTATCTGGGGCTCAATACTCAGATATCTATGCCTGTTCCAATTATAACGTAATCCTAATTGCAATTTATACGAAATACCACGGCTACGACTATAACTCAGATATTGAGGATTGATGATGGGCGACAGACTGAAATTGGCACCAAAGGCTTCTGTATGCGAACTGCTAACCAAACGGTCGCCTATATCCCAAAGGACGTCACCCAGTGTACGCTTGCGACGTTGCAGCGTGTCGATTTGTGCTTCCCGCTTTTCTCGCTCCAATCTGGCCATTTCTTCCTCATGGTCATACTTCCGATAGATATCCAATTCATCTTCACGTAATTGCACCGTCCTGAGTGTATCCATTTTCTTACGGTCTTCTATGCCACGCAGCGAATCGGGCAGGGTGGTAGGGGCGTTGAAAGTGGACAGATAGTGGGCATCCAGTTTATTACCCATGAAATTAAACTTCATGTCGGTCTTGCACCTCTGTGGATAAATGGAATTGACTTCATCCGTTCCCATCGTCACATCAATATGGAAGTCTAACATATCGAATTGACCATCATAAGCGGTGTAAATAATTCTACCGGTATTGGGATCAACCAGCGCATAACCTGTCACTAACTGTGTGTTTTTCAGCCTGGGACGGAATGATACCTTCGCCATATTATTACCCATACTCTCCGTCTCATAGTGATAGTAATTCCTGTTCCTCCGATGAAATGGTGAAAGCAACTTTTCCTTGTATAATGTATTATCATACAGTGTAGGTGTCAGATAACTGGAGAAGGCTTCACTGAGTTGTCGGTCGTGCGGTATCGTATTGCTGATTACCTGTGGTCTGATAATGACGTCGTCATTCGCATTGAATTCCGTCTTTCCATAAATTTCGGAAATAAACTGGCGTTGATCTTTCGCCACAGCATACAGGGTAGGGACCAAGAACATCGTGAAGTTCCTGCGTTTGGTTTCTACCGTATAGCGCAAATAGGTATTCAAGCTACCTGACTCGTGCTGATAGGCGTAATTTCTCTTGTAACTCCATATCTTATTCAGCAAGACGGAGTCAGACTTAGTCTTTGAAAAACAAATGGTGGGCATGAAAATTAACATGCTCACCATCATGGTTATGATATGCGCTTTTAACTTCACACCCCAAAATTATTAAAATAATTTGAAGTGGCAAAGTTTTAGCCTAAATATTTCATCAAAATGCGTGCATTTCCTGATTCGCGGAGTTTGGCGATACTCTTTTCACGAATCTGGCGCACACGTTCACGGGTCAAGCCTAATCTGTCACCGATTTCCTCCAAACCTTTTTCATGGCAACCGATACCGAAACATTCGCGGATAATGGTAATCTCACGATCCTTCAATACCTTCTGCAGAACGGTGTTCAGTTCCTGTGCCATTGATTCGTGGTCAACCTGACGGTCTGTACGAGAATCTTCACCACTGGCCATCACATCCAACATACAGTTGTCTTCACCATCCTGGAAAGGAGCGTCAATAGAAACGTGGTGGCCATCAGCCATCAGACTCTGTCCAATCTTGTCCTCGTCCAAATTAGTAGCTTCGCTCAATTCCGAAACAGATGGATGACGCTGATTCTCCTGCTCGAACTTGTTAATTTCGTGGTTAATCTTATTCAAACTGCCCACCTGGTTCAGTGGCAGACGAACGATACGGCTTTGCTCAGCAATAGCCTGCAGAATGCTCTGACGAATCCACCATACAGCATAAGAAATGAACTTAAAACCACGTGTTTCATCAAATTTCTGTGCAGCTTTAATCAATCCAATGTTACCCTCATCAATCAAGTCAGTCAGCGTCAATCCCTGATGCTGATACTGCTTAGCCACAGATACTACGAATCGCAGATTGGCTGTCACCAGCTTGTCTTTGGCACGTTCACCTTCAGGACCTCCTTTACGAATCTTCTGAGCTAACTCAATTTCTTCGTCAATACTAATCAGAGGTGCACGTCCAATTTCCACCAGATATTTATCCAGTGCCTCACTTGAACGATTCGTAATGCTCTTTTGAATCTTTAATTGTCTCATTATTCCTTTTCTCTTTTTTCCTTAACTGCTTGAAAATCAAGCAAGTGTACTAATTTTATCCGTTAAACGTTGCAAAATTACAAAAAAATCCAATACGTTGTTCTCCAAACACCAAATATTTTTTCTTAAAAATGGTTAAGCTAAAACGAACGGAGAGTGATTCTAATATACTCTATTTATCATAATGGTGATTCAAGGTTTAAAGCTATTCGCTTTTAAGGATGGGCAAAGAAAGATGGTATTTCATGGCAAGGAATCTCATCAGGCACGTAACAAGGAACGATGTGATTACAGTCACCTCAATGGGCATTCCCAGTACGTCGAGCATCCAATACACCAAACCGCCAAGCAAGGCAGCCATCGCATAAATTTCCTTATGGAAAATCACGGGTTCATTATTTAGCAATACATCACGGATAACGCCTCCGGCAGCACCTGTAATACATCCCATAATAATGGCTACCCAATATGGTTGACCAAACAATATAGATTTCTGAATACCGGCTATATTAAACAATGCCAATCCCAAGGTGTCAAACACAAACCACGTATTGCGCAGCTGTTCCAGATGCTTGGCAAATATAACTACAAAACCTAATGCCACAGCTGTGCATATTATATAAAAAGGATTAGTCATCCAGAAAGGCGTCGTACCGAGCATCACGTCACGCAAGGTTCCACCGCCAATAGCTACGGCAATACCGCATACATACCCGCCAAACCAGTCGAAATGCTTGGCTGCTGCATGCCGTATTCCGGAAATAGCAAAGGCAAAAGTGCCCAGAAATTCAATCAGTTGCTGTACAAGTGCGTCATATTCCATTATTTCTTATATCTTTCTCCCCAATAATTCACCATGCGTTCGTATAGTTTCTCTTCGGCTGGCGAATGTTGTCCGTGCCACAGACGCTCGTTGACCAGCGCATCAGGCAAATACTGCTGCGGGGTAAAATGTCCGGGGAAATCATGCGGATACAGATAACCGTCATGATACCCTAAATCCTTCATTAATTGTGTTGGGGCATTACGTATTGGTAGCGGAACTGGTTGATTTCCAGTCTTTTTCACCAATTCCAATGCAGCATCAATTCCCAGATAGGCAGAATTACTCTTGGGCGATGTGGCAAGATATACCGTAGCTTCAGCCAGTGGAATTCTACCCTCAGGCCATCCTATTTTCTGCACCGCATCAAAGGCTGCATTCGCCAACAACAGCGCATTAGGATTAGCCAGCCCTATGTCTTCCGAGGCAGAAATCACCAGTCTTCTGGCTATGAATTTAGGATCCTCTCCACCTTCTATCATACGTGCCAGCCAGTAGAGCGCTGCATCGGGGTCAGAACCTCTGATACTTTTGATAAACGCCGAAATAATGTCGTAATGCATTTCACCGTCCTTGTCATAAGCCAAGGGGTTCTGTTGCAACCTCTCAGACACCATTTGGTCGGTTATCACGATGTCATCGTGCGCACCCGCAGCTTCCACCACCAGTTCCAGGATATTCAAGAGTTTACGGGCATCTCCCCCACTATACCTCAGCAGCGCCCCTGTTTCCTTCAGTTCGATGTGTCGCTCCTTCAGGATGATGTCTTCCGTAATAGCACGGTTTAAGAGCGTCAGCAGATCATCTTTCCCCAATGATTTCAATACATATATCTGACAACGCGACAGCAATGGGCGAATCACTTCAAACGAAGGATTCTCCGTCGTAGCACCAATCAGCGTGACAACACCTTTCTCCACAGCCCCCAACAGTGAGTCCTGCTGCGATTTCGAGAACCGGTGTATCTCGTCTATAAATAAAATAGGTGAAGCCTCGTTGAAGAAACGACCCTTCTGCGCCTTTTCTATCACGTCACGCACATCTTTCACGCCACTCGTCACAGCCGACAGCGTGTAGAACGGCGTTTCCAGCTTGTGGGCAATAATCTGAGCCAATGTCGTTTTGCCAACTCCCGGCGGTCCCCATAATATAAAAGATGAGATACGTCCTGCGTCAATCATTTTCCGCAAGACGGCGCCCTCCCCTACCAGATGTTGCTGTCCGATATAGTCATCGAGAGTCCTTGGTCTTAATCTTTCTGCTAAAGGTTCTGCCATAAATTTCGGTTCAAAGGTAGTAATTTTTAGGAAATTAACAAAAAAAACTGATAGAAATACTTGTATTTCGTCAGTTTTTCCATTAACTTTGCACTCAAAACAACAATAAAGCTTTATAACACAATGAAAGAAACGAAATCAAAGCAAGCTAAAGCTGAAACCGAATCGAAGTCACAGGGTCTTAAAAACATCACCAAAAGTTCTGTTTGGGACATTCAGGAGAACGATGTTTTCCGTCTCATCAACAGTGGCCTTAAGGATGCCGAAATCAAGGAGAATCTGCGTCATTATATCGACATCTTCCGCGCTGCCTTCATGATAGAGGAAGTGAAGGGCGAAGGTGCCCACGTGAAGAAGGCGTACGAAAAACAGGGCTACAAGGTAGGTAACATAGCGCTCGACGATGATACCAAGGTGCTCTGGGCTGTCCGCAAGCGTCCTATCATGCGCGTTACCGATTTGACCTACGAAAACATCCGTCACATTTCAGCCTCGAAGCTCGTCGAAGTGTTGGATCGTAATTTCGGTGGCGGTTGGGACTCTCTCTCCCAGTCTATCCAAGACATCATCGAGAGTGGTTTCGACATCTCCACCACTACCCTTCCCAAAGACCGTCTTCACAAGAAAGGCGGCATGTACGAGAAGAAGATTGCCGATGGCTACGAAGTACTGGAGGTTCCCAAGGGTACGTGGGTGGAAGCCATCTTTGCCAAGGTGAAACCCGAAATGATCAAGCCACGTCTGACACTTGAAAGTGAAAATGATATCGATGAGGATGACGAGGATGCAGATGTTATAGTGAAGGACACCTATGTCAGTCATGATGAGGAAGACGATATTGCAGAATTCCCCGAAGACGAGATGACAGAAGACAATTATCGCACCACTTTCGACATTGAGTCTGATCCCGATGAAGAAGTCAGTGAATTAGCAGAATATGGAAGTGACGAATAGTATGAGTATTCCAAGTGTATTTTGGCTTGTCCCTATTGCTTCTTTGGTAGCATTGGGAATGGCATGGTATTTCTTTAAGACCATGATGAAGGCCGACGAGGGAACTCCTCGGATGCGTGAGATTGCAGAGTATGTGCGTAAGGGCGCTATGGCTTATCTGTGGCAACAGTACAAGGTGGTCATCATCGTCTTTGCCGTACTGGTGGTTTTTTTTGCATTTATGGCGTATGGCTTGAATGTGCAGAACCCCTGGGTACCGTTTGCCTTCCTCACGGGTGGTTTCTTCTCAGGTTTGGCTGGTTTCTTCGGCATGAAGACTGCCACCTACGCTTCTGCCCGTACGGCTAATGCAGCCCGTCAGAGTCTGGATGCCGGTTTGAAGATAGCCTTCCGTTCCGGTGCCGTCATGGGTTTGACGGTGGTAGGTCTTGGTTTGCTCGACATTGCCATTTGGTTTGTTGTGCTCAACCAGTTCGACCCCGACGGACTCATTTCCATCACCACCACGATGCTGACCTTCGGTATGGGTGCTTCTACGCAGGCACTCTTTGCCCGTGTGGGTGGCGGTATCTACACCAAAGCTGCCGATGTAGGCGCTGACATCGTTGGTAAGGTGGAGGCAGACATCCCCGAGGACGACCCTCGCAATCCTGCCACGATTGCCGATAATGTAGGCGATAATGTAGGTGATGTAGCCGGTATGGGTGCCGACCTCTACGAGAGTTATTGCGGTTCGGTGCTTTCTACTGCTGCCCTTGGTGCAGCCGCTTTTGCCGTTGCCGGTGTTGATGTCCAGTTGAAGGCTGTCATTGCTCCTATGCTGATAGCTGCCGTCGGTGTCTTCCTCTCGTTGCTGGGTATATTCCTGGTTCGCACCAAAGAGGGAGCTACCATGAAGGATTTGCTCCGTTCGTTGTCGTTCGGCACCAATATCAGTGCCGTACTGATAGCCGTTGCCACCTTTGCCATTCTCTATCTCTTGGGTATTGAGAATTGGCTCGGTCTTTCCTTCTCGGTTATTTCCGGTCTGGCTGCAGGTGTTATTATCGGTCAGGCTACTGAGTATTACACCTCTCACAGCTACAAGCCCACTCAGAAAATTTCAGAAGCAGGACTCACCGGTTCTGCCACTGTTATTATAAAAGGTATAGGAACGGGTATGATTTCCACCTGTATCCCCGTGCTCACCATCGGTGTAGCCATTATGCTCAGCTACCTCTGTGCCAATCATTTCGATTTGAGCATGTCGTCCAGCAGTTTGGCGCATGGTCTCTATGGCATCGGTATTGCTGCCGTCGGTATGCTCTCCACTTTGGGCATCACCCTGGCAACCGACGCTTATGGTCCTATTGCCGACAATGCAGGTGGTAATGCTGAAATGAGTGAATTGGGCGAGGATGTGCGCCATCGTACTGATGCCCTTGATGCTTTGGGCAATACCACAGCAGCCACGGGTAAAGGCTTTGCCATCGGTTCTGCCGCCCTCACCGCTTTAGCACTGCTGGCTTCCTATATTGAGGAAATCAAGATTGCCATGGCTCGTGCCGGTGTCATGATGGAGAATGTGCAGGGCGACATCATCAAAGCTACCGATGCCACCATCCCCGACTTCATGAATTACTTCCAGGTCAATCTCATGAATCCTAAAGTCATTGTCGGTGCCTTCATCGGTGCTATGGCTGCCTTCCTGTTCTGTGGTCTCACGATGGAGGCTGTAGGACGTGCTGCTCAGAAGATGGTTGTCGAGGTGCGTCGCCAGTTCAAGGAGATAGCCGGTATTCTGGAGGGCACAGGAACTCCCGACTATGGTCGTTGCGTAGAGATTTCCACCCGTGCCGCCCAGCACGAAATGATATTCCCATCCATTCTGGCTATCGTCATCCCCATTGTTGTAGGTTGCCTGCTGGGTGTTGCCGGTGTCTTGGGATTGCTGGTCGGCGGATTGGCAAGCGGCTTCACGTTAGCCATCTTCATGGCCAATGCCGGTGGAGCTTGGGATAATGCCAAGAAGAATGTCGAAGAAGGCAACTTCGGTGGTAAGGGTTCTTTTGCCCATAAGGCTACCATCGTTGGCGACACTGTTGGCGATCCGTTTAAGGACACCAGTGGTCCTTCGCTCAATATCCTCATCAAACTCATGTCAATGGTGAGTATTGTGATGGCAGGATTGACCATTGTATTTATGTGATTTTTATGCTATGCATGAGTAAATATGTGTTTTTGGGGGGCTTTAGCAGTGATGCTGGAGCCCTTTTTTGATGTTTTTTCGTCTTTTTTTGAAAAAAATCGGCAAAAAGTTTGCTGGAATCAAAAATAGTTAGTACCTTTGCAACCGCAAAACCAAAACGATGCGCTTGTAGCTCAGTTGGTAGAGCACCTGACTCTTAATCAGGGTGTCCAGGGTTCGACCCCCTGCAGGCGTACGAAGGAAGAGGTA